>JAEEGL017433690.1_pt1 | contig 10845 bp, 7 predicted proteins | sample 9134231 | NCBI WGS metagenome assembly JAEEGL01 (sample SAMN16246548, study PRJNA631951) | gut metagenome | biome: gut microbiome; feature: rumen; material: fiber-attached | host: Bos | place: Iran: Karaj | collected 2018-10
ATTTCACATAATGGGACTTCCGCTTCAATCGTCTTGGCGTTTGCGCGTTGAGATTCACCAGTCACATTTCCTCTACGTCTAGCGATATCACCGATGACATCACCATAGTATTGTTCAGGCACGGTAACCTCAATCTTCATGATGGGTTCTAAGATGACAGGTTGACATTTCTTAGCCGCTTCTTTTAAGGCCATAGAGGCCGCGATCTTATAAGCAGCTTCGCTGGAGTCAACATCATGGTAACTACCATCGAATAAAGTAGCTTTGATATCCATGACTTCGAATCCGGCCACCATACCACGTTTTAAGGCATCCTTTAAGCCTTCTTCGGTTGGTTTGATATATTCCTTAGGAACAGTACCACCGACGATGGCGTCAACGAATTCAAATCCTTTTCCGGGGTTGGGTTCGAATTTCACCCAAACATGACCATACTGACCACGACCACCAGATTGTTTGATGTATTTACCTTCACAATCAGCGGTGCTCTTAATGGTTTCCTTATATTCGACTTGTGGAGCACCGACGTTGACTTGGACGCCGAATTCTCTTCTCATACGGTCGACGATGATGTCTAAGTGTAATTCACCAACACCAGCGATAAGGGTTTGGCCAGTTTCCGCATTGGTGCGGACTTTAAATGTGGGGTCTTCTTCTGCTAATTTAGCTAAAGCGGTTGTCATCTTTTCTTGGTCAGCTTTGGTTTTGGGTTCCACTGCTTCTTCAATAACGGGATCAGGGAATTCCATTTGTTCCAAGATGACTTCGTGTTTTTCTTCACATAAGGTATCACCAGTGATGGTTGATTTTAAACCAACGACAGCACCGATATCACCAGCGTGCAATTCTTCCACTTCTTGACGGTGGTTAGAGTGCATTAAGACAACACGAGCAATTCTTTCTTTAACACCTTTGGTGGAGTTAATGACATAACTACCACTCTTAAGAACACCACTATAGACACGGACATAGGCTAAACGGCCAATGAAGGGGTCAGTAGCGATCTTAAAGGCTAAAGCAGCCAAGGGAGCATCGTCTGTTGGTTGACAAACGATGTCATTGCCTCTATTATCCACGCCTTTAGCAGCGGGAATATCAAGAGGACTTGGTAGATAATCAACGACACCATCAAGGAGTAGTTGAATATTCTTATTCTTATAAGCCGATCCACAGAAGACTGGGTGGAATTCACCAGTAAGAACGGCTTTACGAATACAAGCTTTGGTTTGTTCGACGGTGGGTTCTTGTCCTTCCAACACCATCATTAAGATTTCTTCATCGAAGTTTGATAAGGCTTCGAATAATTTTTCTCTTAATTCCGCGACTTTGGCTTTGTATTCTTGAGGGATGGGTTCTTCGTGAGGTTCTTCGTGAACATCACTGCTATAAACCCAAGCTTTTTGTTCGATAATATCGATACATCCTTTTAATGAGGATTCAATACCAATTGGGTATTGGACCGCGGCGGCATTCGCGCCTAAACGTTCATGAAGTGAACGAACGGACATTTCAAAGTCGGCACCGATAGCATCTAATTTATTGACGAAGACAATTCTAGGGACACCATATTTGCTACCTTGTCTCCAGACTGTTTCGGTTTGTGGTTCGACACCATTTTTACCATCTAATACAGTAACAGCACCATCAAGAACACGGAGAGAACGTTCCACTTCGACAGTGAAGTCGACGTGCCCTGGAGTGTCGATGATGTTAATGCGGTTGCCTTTCCACATGGCGGTTGTCGCAGCGGAGGTAATAGTAATACCTCTTTCTTGTTCCTGCTCCATCCAGTCCATGGTGGCAGCCCCTTCGTGTGTTTCACCGATTTTATGAATTTTACCAGTGAAATAAAGAATTCTTTCAGTAGTTGTGGTCTTTCCGGCATCGATATGCGCCATAATCCCGATGTTACGGGTATGGGCTAAATCAAATTCACGGTTAGCCATAAATTACCTCTTTCTTACCAGCGGTAATGTGCGTAAGCTTTATTAGCTTCAGCCATCTTGTGGGTATCTTCTCTCTTCTTGACAGAAGCACCGGTTCCGTTAGCAGCGTCAATTATTTCATTGGCTAAGCGGTCTTCCATGGTTTTTTCGTTTCTTAAACGAGAGTAGTTAACTAACCATCTGAGTCCTAATGTGACTTTTCTTTCAGGAGAAACTTCAGTTGGGACTTGGAAGTTACTACCACCGACACGTTTCATCTTTAATTCGACTTCTGGCATGATGTTATTCAATGCAGTAGCGAAGACGTCCATGGCGGGTTTTCCGGTTTTGTTTTCGATTTTCTTGAAAGCAGAATAGAGGATGTTTTGGGCAGTACCTTTTTTACCATCAAGCATAATCTTGTTGATTAAACGGGTGACTAATTTGCTGTTATAAATTGGATCGGGCAAAACGTCACGTTTAGTTGCATTACCTTTACGCATAATAGTTTTCCTCCTTATTCTTCTTCTCTAGGTTTTTTAGTTCCATATAAGGAACGGCCTTGACGGCGGGCTTCGATACCAGCGCAGTCTAAGGTACCACGGACGATGTGATATCTGACACCTGGTAAATCTTTGACACGGCCACCTCTAATTAAAACGGTGGAGTGTTCTTGTAAGTTATGACCTTCACCACCGATGTAAGCGGTGACTTCGTAACCATTGGATAATCTAACACGAGCGTATTTTCTTAAAGCGGAGTTAGGTTTCTTTGGGGTCATTGTGCCGACACGGGTGCAGACACCACGTTTTTGCGCTGCGGCTTGGTGAGTTTCTCTCTTCTTTAAAGAGTTGATTCTGGTACCAAGAGCAGGAGCTTTAGACTTCCATGTCTTGTTATGACGGCCTTCACGAACTAATTGGTTGATTGTTGGCATATGTATGCTCCTTTCAATTGTTAACTTTGTGATACAGTGTAGTGTATCCACAGTACCGGGTGTGTCATATATTTCTCTTAAAAAATGACCAACCGGTCCACGTGTATACTTTGCTACACACGCTTATATATAATATAGAGATTTAAAAATGCGTGCAAGAAAATATTTTATTTTTTATTAAATATAAGGAAAAGATGCGCTTGATAACGCACCTTTTTAATCCTTATTTTTTATGATTTTTATTTATCTTGTTGTCTCTTTTTCTTTAATAAGAAGAAACCAACTGTGGAGATAAGGGTGGCTATAGACACTATTGTGATAGCCACAACTGCGGTTTGATTTTCTTTAACTCCGTTAATGGCGTTAGAACTTTGGACGTTGGCAACATATTGATTATTTTCATTTAATGTATAGCCTTTATAAGCCGCCCAAGCATTGAGACGTTCTCTTGCATTCACAACGGAAGAAGTACTGCTAGAGAAGAATAATGCTCTAGCTTCGCTATCTAATGCATTGAAGGCATCTTTAGCCGGTCCAAAATAAGTATTGCATTGACCACTAACAAATTTGCTCATGTACATATAGTAATCGATAAATTCAGTAACTTTTTCGGAAGCAGATTGTGCCCAAATAGCGTAGAACACTTTATCACCATTGATGGTCACGGATGCACCGGCTTGGTAAGTAGCGGTTCCAGTAGCATCGGAACCCCAACATTCAAAGTGATGATATTCAGGAGCGGTAAAGGTACAAGAAGGTAACATATAGCTGTCTCCTTGTTTAACGGTTTTACCAGTTTGACTTCCAGATCCACCATTGGCATTAAAGGTTATGGAACATTTAACAGCAGTTCTTAATTCTTTGGTTGTGGAATTATAGAACAACATAAGATTTGAGGCTAAGCCAGCTACAGAGAACTTGTTAGCTGCTGTTTGTGAATTAACACCAGAAACAATAAGGACATTGCCGGTTGTTGGCTTGGTGTTGTAATTAATGGTAATGTTTGAACCGCCATTTAAATAGGCGGATGATAATCCGTTATCAGCGCGAAGGTTCAATGTGCTTGGACCACCACTAGCAACACTAAATGTATGTTTATTAGTTCCATGAGTAATAGTGGGCAAATAATATAAATAAACAGAAGGAGTTACATTGTTTTCTTTTTCGGTGTAAATTGAATCGCCATAAGGAACGGTAAGAGTACCACTGAGGTATAATTTACCGCCACCTACAACAACACCACAAATCGTTGAGTTGGATTTAACTTCGCCATTTTGTTCAATGTATAAAACACCACTTTTGTGAACCGCAACAGCTCTTCCTGAATTCAATGAATTATACACTAATACTTTTTCATTAACGAAGAGAGTAACTGTATATGTATCAGTTGTGTCGCCTAATAAGAAGACGGAATCTGTAAATGCTCCAGAAATATAATTTTGACTAGAGCCAGTGTTTCTTAGTTGAATGCTGATATTGGTAGTCAAGCCATTGGCTACTCTAGCAAGGAAAAATGTATTTCGGCCCGAACTAGCACTTGTTAAATTAAATCCAGCTAAATTTAAGTAAAGACTGTTGGTAACTATAATATTATAGTTTGCGGCTGGCTCAGTGTGGTCTCTTAACATTGTTATAGAATAACCATTTCCACCAGTTGGAAGAGAATTGGTATAAGCGATAGCATCTTTGATGGTATCGTAATAAGTTTCATTGTTATTGTAAAAGACTTTACAGGCATATTGAGAAGATTCTCTAATATTGATGCCAAACCTCACAGTTTGGGTAAGGGAGTGGGCGTCTTTACTGGTGCTTTCTACATAGCCAGAAACGGCAAATTGTAACCAATATGTTTGCTCAACTTGTGATTTGTTATCTAAATACCACGATTTTTCAAAAGCAGTAGCAGCTTCACCAGCGGCGTTTCTGCCCGTTCTTGCAATAACATCATCACCAGTTGATTTAGTAGAATAGTCATCTTGCTTATAAGTAAAATTAGAGAAATTGAATTCACTAGCGGAATACATACCGCGAGGAGTGGCATCCCAAGCCATTTCAATAGCGTGGTCAGCACTACCACCACCAGTCATTACCGATTTTACTGGATTAAACAAAACTCTTACTCGGCAATGTTCCCATGGTTGAACAGTGACAACTATTCTAATTCTTACAGTAGCATAGAGAAAGTCTTGGCTAGTTCCTGTTTCTTGGTAAGTAAATAAATAAGCGGGATAATAATTGCTTCCTTCTTGATATTGGCCGTCCGCTGCAACAGAAGTTGTGGCGTGTGTAGAAGTGGTGGTATGAGCACCATATCCAACTTCATAGGAAGTGTTGTTTGCCGGATCACCATTGCTACGAGGTCTATAAGCAAACATTCTATTCGAAATACCAACATCATCAAGCGTAGCGGCACTTGCGGTCTTCATTTCTTGTTTTTCGGTGTGGTTTTTAGCAATTAACGCTCCGCCGATGGATAGCGTCATGGCAAAAAGAACACCTAATATACTAAAAATGGTCTTTTTCTTCATAATTTGTCCTCCCAGATAAATTATTCGATATAATCATGTAATATGATAAGTCATTATACAATTGTATGCGCATAAAGAAAACTTGTTTTTAATGTTTGTTTCATAAAACCTTATAAAATATAAATATATAGGTGCTTGTTATGAAAATTGTTTCTTTTAATGTCAATGGTATAAGAGCGATATTACAAAAGGATTTTGCGAGGGATTTTTATAATTTCGATGCTGATATCTTTTTTATAGAAGAAAGTAAATATAGCGAAGACATGCATTTAGATTTTCCTTTTATGCCAGAAGGATATTTTACATATTGGACAGTTTCTAAATTAAGAAAAGGATATTCTGGTGTCACTGTATTCACTAAAAAAGAACCATTAAGTGTGCATTATGGATTAGATGATGAAAAATATGACGATGAAGGAAGAATCATCACATTAGAATATGAGGATTTTTATTTTGTAGGTGCTTATGTTCCTAACGCAGGTGATGGTTTAAAAAGACTCGATTTTAGAATGGGTTTTGAAGATGATTTATTAGAATATTTAACGAAATTATCCCGCAAAAAGGCCATTATTTATACTGGCGACTTAAATGTGGCGCATAATGAAATAGATATTAAAAATCCCGAAGCTAATAGGCATAATCCTGGCTTTACCGACGAAGAAAGAAATAAATTTAGCCGATTATTAGATTCTGGTTTTAAAGATACGTTTAGAGAACTATATCCCACTACTGTTAAATACTCTTGGTGGTCATATCGTTTTAATGCGCGCGCTAATAATACGGGTTGGAGAATCGATTATTTCTTAGTGTCTAATTCTTTAATGGATAAAGTAAAGGACAGTAAGATACATAATGATATTTATGGATCTGATCACTGCCCTATTGAACTTGATATCGATTTATAAATTATTTACTAGTAAAACTTATAGCTACATCATTGGTGGCCACATCAATGATTTTAAATGTGAATCCCGCGCGATTACTTAATTCTTCAAAAGTATTAACACCAAAGGTGTCACCATATCTAAATAAAGTATTATTACTGGCCAACCGACCATCCTTAAAGGTGTTGTTTCCACTGCTTTCTAATAAGTGATATAAAACATTTCCGGTTTCCGCTTCTTTGCTCTTAATTGAATTATCAAAAGCGAAATCGACAGAGACATCGCTGAGTTCTGTGGTTTCTTCTCCCACTAGACAAATCTTCTTTGGCATAGTTCCAATATTGGTCTTTTTGGTGAAATAGGCTAATCGAGCGTCGACATGATACACTTTTAATCCGTGATAATTAGGGAAGGTAAAGATAACTTTATTACCATTAATATCAATATCTTGGTAACTTAAGCCATTGCCTTTATTTAAATCTCTTGGACAGAAATATTCTAATAACAAATACTCATTAAAGGGGTTATTGTCATAGTTTTCGTTTAAAGGGAGTAAGATAAACTCACCTGTTTTAGAGAAATCTTTTAGTTTTATAGTGACATTCTTTCCCTTTTCTAATAATTTTGGAGAAACCCAATTTAATAGATATTTGCTAAATACTGTGTGGTCACCTTGGTTAGAATCCATGACATCGAAAAAGCCGGTGGGTTGATAATAATAGCCTTGCTCTTTTTGATTAATATTATAGTAGTCCACTAGTCCTAATAGGTGACCAGTTTCGTGGATATATGTGCTAGCGTCCACTTTTTTGTTTTCGTTAAAATTAGAAAAATATAAGGAACTCCAAGCATAAGCATTCGCGTATTTTTCGGTCGGCATAACACCATTTTCGCTTTCTTTGATGAAATCGGTATAAGCCCAGAATAATTCTTCAGAGATATCATTTTTAGAAACATCAGAATAAGGATAATCATATATGGTATAAACCATATCAAGATATCCATCGTTATCATTATCATAGATAGATAAATCAAAACTAGGATCTTCTCTTAATGCTTTTAAAGCGGCTACAGTAATATTTCTTGAAGCAGTAGTTTGTTCATTTCCCTTCTTTTTCCATTCGGAAGCATTGATATCTAATTCATACCAAGGGGCTACTTCTCCAGTAATACGGAGTTGACCATAGCTAGATTTGTTATAAAAAGACGCTACAGATTCATGTTTAGTAACACTTGGATCACCAAAAAAAGCATTTTGTATATAAATAGTTTTATCTTCCAAAGAAATAGAATTATCACTATCTTTAAAACGGACTGGTAAAACCAACAATTTATCTTCACCAAGAGAATTGGCGACCACATGATGGCGATTATCTTTGTTATCGTATAAAAAGCCCTTTATCGATGCAAAATCCCCATTAATTGTGTGGATAGGATTGATTTCACCGCTTAAATGTTGCTCGTTAACGTAATCACTAAAAGGAACAAAAGTTAAAGGTCCACTATTTTGGCAAGCGGACAATAATGGAATGATAGTTAAAAGAGGAATAATCTTATTTCTCATAACGATATTTTATATATTTTTTCTTTTTTAGTAAAGAAAAGGCATCTTATTAAGACGCCTTATTAATAGTTTGTTTATGATTAGTCGACGGGATCTTCTTGACCTTCTTCGCCTTCTTGACCTTCGTCACCTTCTGGCTCAGGATCAACGGTTTCAGGGACGACCACATCACTGCCAGTTTCAATAGCGGTCATATCCATATTCATTCTGCCACTTGTAGAACTGCCTTCATAAATGACGATTTTCATGGTGACACCCAAGGTGGCATCAATACTAATGGTATATTCCATTTCTTCACCTAATGTGGTGGCGATACCTTTATAGGTAAATTCATAGTCAACACAATCTCTTTCTAAAACTTTGCTTTCGCCAACTTTAGTGAAAGTGTTGGGACTTTCATGAGCATAGAAGAGCCATGGAGGAGTGGTATTTTTACCGAAATCTTTATAGATATCTTCAATGGCATAACTATCTTTTTCAATGTCTCTATAGAAATAGAAAGCTTCTTTTTCTTGATCATAGACATATTTTTTGTAAGAGCCATCTTCTAAAGCAACGGTAACGTATCCATTGGTGACCTTGCCACCGACGGTTTGATATTCCCAAACAGAACCATTCTTTTGACCAGCATAACCTCTGCCTTCTTCTTCGCCATCGCGGTAACGATAGGAGAATTGCACACCGTTATTTTCTTCAGCGTAGTTTTTAACAGCGTTTCTTGCTTCTTCTTTGGTCATTGGTAAATCATCAGGTGTTTTCTTTAATTCATCGATGACTTTAGTAAGCATGCCACAGCCAGTTAAGGCCATAACGGATGCCATTGATAATACTAACATAGGTAGTTTTTTCATATTTTTTCCTCCTTAAGGATACTAGCGTATTTATAATACAACAATTCTTTAATTATTCAAAATTGTTTGTCGTTAGCTAATTTTTGTAAAAGTGATTTCTGCGGATTGGTTTTCTTTAATTTTGGTAATATGGAAGCTAAATCCTAAATCAACGGTGTAACCACCACGATTATCGTGCATTTTATAATTAGGCCATATGCCATCATCACCACCAAATGTGTCTCCTTCTTGGAAGAGCATATCATCAGTAGCGTAATCAAATAGCTTCATAGAAGCTCCTTGACGAGGCAATATTTCAATTAATTTATAGCCAGGGAAGCAAGAATCATCTGCGGTATTGCTACAAGCCATTGTCACATAGGAATAACTAGAAGTGGGATAGGGAGATGTTGTGAAATTATTAAATGTCGCTTTTTGAGCGCCTGGATCGACGGTAAATAATCCCAATCTAGCATCGATATGAGTTACTCTAATACCCGCTTTTTGATAATAATATGGATACCTTCCTCCATATTGATGTTGTCCATCATAAACGGCTACACCATCAGGAGTTAAAAATTCAATCATTAAGTATTGGTCTAATAATGTATTTCTATACATTCCTCGTATAGGCAGAATGATAACATCACCTGTTTTCGTAGTGCTTCTCATTACTACTTTCGCACTTCCCTTAATATAGAAAGGGTTGATCCAGCCATAAAGGGCTTTGCTAAAAGCGTGATGGTCACCGATATTAGCACTCATCATATCTAAATAGCCTAAACCATCATAATCTTCTTGATTGTAATTAGTGACATAATAATCAGGCAATCCGAGGACATGACCGAATTCATGAACCATTGTATGAGAGTCGGGTTTAACTTCATTAGAGGCTATTCTTCCAGGCAAAGAGGCAGGAATTGCAGGGTATTGGCCACTATAATCAAGTTCATTATCAAAGAAGAACCAATAAGAAGCCCAGAAGAAACGATGAACTGCTTCAGTTTCAGGAAGATATCTTCCATTAGGACTATTAACCGACCAGCAAAAAGCCCAAAATAAATCTCCGGGATTGGAAATGGGAGCGGAATAAATAAGAATTAAGGAATCAACATAACCATCTTTATTAGCGTCATATTGTGTTAAATCATATTTATTCATTCCTTCAGCATCATTATTAGCTTTGGCTTCATTATATTTTTCTAAATATAAATCATGGATTGCGGTAGCGATTTCTCGTGAACCTTCCACTTTTTTAGTTTGAGCATAATGAGTGGAAGTATCGTTGATATGGTACCAATCACCCACAGTACCCGAAAGATGACATTGATCAAAGCTAGATAATTCATAATATTCTTTTAAAGAATACCAATCTAAAGAATTAGAAGAGAACATTACTTGTTCCAATTGATTCTTAGTCCCTTCTTCTCCCAAGGGGAGGCTAGAAGCGGGATAATCGGTAAAATCAACAGGAACCACTAACGCTTTGACATTTTCAATGACATATTGTTTTTGTTTTAAGACATTGGTGTGTGTCGTATATTGTTCGGCATAGTAGCCACAACCAAATAAACGCATATCGCGATACGTAGTTTGATAATCGTATGGATCAATTTGGACGAGATTTTTCCTTAAATAAGAGATGTATTGACATCCCATAAGAGAAAAAGATATGCAAATTAATAGAGTAGATACTAACCAATGAACTTTTTTCATATTAATAAGAAAAGGAACGCCAAAGGCGTCCCTTAGTGTTATTTAAGCTTTGTAATGGTGATTTCAGCGGATTCATTACCATTAATTTTGGTAATTTCAAAGCTAAAGCCTAAATCGATAGTCTTTCCACCAGCCATATCGTGCATTTTGTAATTAGCCCATGCACCTGTGGAGGCACCAAAGGTATCACCTTCGACGAAGAGGGTATCATTACTAGCAGGACCAATAGTCTTGATGGCTTTGCCGGTTCTTGGTAAAACTTCTAATAACTTATAGTTAGGGAAGCAAGAATCGGTGGCAGTATTAGAACATGCGGTGGAGATATAGTTACCACTTCCAGAAGAGTTGGTGGAAGAAGTAAAACCAGAGAATTGATATTCTTTTTTGTCGTTATTGTAGTTGAACGAACCTAAACGAGCATCAACGTGGATAACTCTAATACCTGCTTTGCTATAGTAAAG
>JAEEGL011613736.1_pt1 | contig 10844 bp, 3 predicted proteins | sample 9134231 | NCBI WGS metagenome assembly JAEEGL01 (sample SAMN16246548, study PRJNA631951) | gut metagenome | biome: gut microbiome; feature: rumen; material: fiber-attached | host: Bos | place: Iran: Karaj | collected 2018-10
AGGGCAAGAAGGACGAGGCAATGGCCCTGAAGGATGAGGTCGCCAAGGAGGCAAAGCGCCTTGAGGAACTGGAGGCAAAGCAGAAGGAACTGGATGACCAGGTAACAAATAAGATGATGATCATCCCTCAGATAATTGATGAGTCAGTTCCGATTGGTAAGGATGATTCAGAGAACGTTGAGATCCAGAAGTACGGCGAGCCGGTTGTTCCGGATTTCGAGATCCCATATCACACAGATATTATGGAGAGCTTCAGCGGCATTGATCTGGATGCAGCAAGAAGGGTTGCCGGAAACGGATTCTATTATCTGATGGGAGATATCGCAAGACTTCACTCAGCAGTTATTTCCTACGCAAGGGATTTCATGATCGACAGGGGATTCACCTACTGTGTTCCTCCTTTCATGATCCACGGAAATGTGGTTGCAGGTGTTATGAGCTTCCCTGAGATGGAGGCCATGATGTACAAGATTGAGGGCGAGGACCTTTACCTTATCGGTACCAGTGAGCACTCAATGATCGGCAAGTTCATCGACCAGATCATTCCCGAGGAGCAGATGCCTCTTTCTCTCACCAGCTACTCACCCTGCTTCAGAAAAGAGAAGGGCGCCCACGGCATAGAGGAGAGGGGTGTCTACAGGATCCATCAGTTTGAGAAGCAGGAGATGGTTGTTATCTGTAAGCCTGAGGATTCCAAGACCTGGTATGATAAGCTCTGGCAGAACACAGTTGACCTGTTCAGGACACTGGACATTCCTGTTAGAACCCTTGAGTGCTGCTCAGGCGATCTTGCAGACCTTAAGTGCAAGTCCTGTGACGTTGAGGCATGGTCACCCAGACAGAAGAAGTACTTCGAGGTGGGAAGCTGCTCCAACCTTGGAGATGCCCAGGCCAGGAGACTTAAGATCAGGATCAAGGGCAAGGACGGCAACTACCTTGCACATACTCTTAACAACACAGTGGTTGCTCCTCCGAGAATGCTCATCGCCTTCCTTGAGAATAACCTTCAGGCAGACGGAAGCGTAAGGATCCCCGAGGTCCTTCGTCCATACATGGGCGGCAAGGAGCTGCTTGTGCCAAACAATAAAAAGAACTAAAAACAGGAAGGTTCCCGATGCACAAGTTTTTGCGCGCCGTAGGGTTTTCAAAAATTAAAAACAGAAAAGAGCTGACAAGCCTTATCACCAGCACGATACAGAACGCCCAGAAGAGATCCTATGTCACCAACAGTGAAAATGTGATACTGGCTGAGTTTGCCAGGGACTATGCCGATGGCATCGGAGTGGCTGTCTGCGGCGAGTTTGATGATGAGGACAAGTTCATTTACGAGTACTACTATCCATATCTGATTCCCACAGCGGTCAGCACCGAGGAGGACATCAATGTGGACAGGCATGCTGCCACCTACTCCTACGCGGGGGTGTGCAACGAGCCCAGGATTGGCGTGACTCTGATTTTCTATCTTCAGAACATGGTGTCCTATGTGAAATTTGAAAATGAGAGCAGGTTTCCGGTGAAGGGAACGAGTCTCAGCCTCTCCGCACTGTCCAACAAGGGTCAGATCATGATGCCCATTGCCAAGACGGAAGAGGAGAAGGAAGCAGCCAAAAAGAAATTAAGCTACCGGAACAAACTCATAAACAACGCCAGGAGGGGTGACGAGTCCGCCATCGAGTCCCTGACTCTGGATGACATGGATCTCTACACCACCATCTCCAGGAAGATAAGGAAGCAGGACATCTACAGCCTGGTGGACACCTACTTCATGCCCTACGGAGTTGAGTGCGACCAGTACTCAGTCCTTGGTGAGATAACAGAATCCAGGAAGGTGACCAATCACTTCACGGATGAAAATGTCTTTATCATGAGGATCGAGTGCAACGAGATAGAGTTCGATGTATGCATAAACGAGGAAGACCTTCTGGGTGAGCCCGCAGTCGGCAGAAGATTTAAGGGAAATATCTGGATGCAGGGAGTCATAAACTACCCGGACCACAACGTGGACAACTCCAGATAGATCCTTCGAAAATAATCAAATAAAAAAGGAGGGAATTATGGCAACACCACACAACAGCGCTGAAAAAGGAGATTATGCCAAGACCGTTCTCATGCCCGGTGATCCGCTTCGGGCGAAATTCATTGCAGAGACCTTCATGACAGATGTGAAGTGCGTCAACGAAGTCAGGGGCATGCTGGGATTTACCGGTAAGTATGAGGGAAAAGACGTCTCAGTAATGGGACATGGAATGGGAATTCCCTCTATCGGTATCTATACCTATGAGCTCTTCAATTTCTATGATGTGGACAACATAATAAGAATCGGCAGTGCAGGCGGTCTGCAGGATAATGTTAATGTCATGGACGTTATCTTTGCACAGGGTGCCCACACTGACTCCAACTATGGATTCCAGTACGGACTTCCCGGAACCTTTGCGCCAACAGCCAGCTTTAAGATTCTGGAAAAGGCAATAGCCATTGCCAAGGAAAAGGGAGTGACTTACCACGTGGGCGATGTCCTGTCATCAGATGTATTCTATAAGAAGTGCAACGAGAGTGAGCTCTACAGAAACTACGGAGCCCTGGCAGTTGAGATGGAGACCCCGGCACTCTACATGAACGCCGCCGAGGCCGGCAAGAACGCCCTCACTATCCTTACGGTTTCAGATCACCTCTTCAAACAAGAGGAGCTCTCAGCACAGGAGCGCCAGACAAGCTTTACAGATATGATGGAGATTGCACTTAAGACTGCAATCCAGCTTTGATAGAATAATACACTAATATCAGGCAGCGGATAATAACCTTGGTCCGCTGCCTTTTTTTTTGTTACATTAGACAGACTTGAACGGGAAAACATTTCTTTCTTAAGATTTTCTTAATGTGCTTGTAATGCATCGCTGAAAGTGATAATGTCTTTGATGCATCAATTCCAGATGCAACGGTCATTTTTCTAATGACTGGTGATTTCCAAAATACTTGCTGGCAGTATGCGAAAAATAATATAATCAAGGAGGAAAGATTGGGAAGTAAAGACATAATTTCACATGACTATATGTCGGACAATGAGCATTTCGCGGATGCTTTCGATTTCTATTTTTATGATGGGAAAAGAGTAATTGATCCAGACAGATTAAAAGATGAGGATTCGGCAGAGACCGCAATAATAAGCGGTATGAAGGGACTATATACGACAAAAAAGACCCGGGACATATTAAAGAGCCTGAACATTAAGTCTGATGGAAAGGCAACATATGTACTGATGGGTGTAGAGAATCAGTCCAAAGTGCACTATGCAATGCCGGTCAGGAATCTGCTATATGATGCACTAAGTTATGCAGCACAGGTTTCGGACCAGGAAAAGAAGCTCAAGAATAACGGAGAAAAACTGAAAGGGTCGGAATATCTCTCCGGTTTTAAGAAGGGTGGGAAGATATCACCTGTCATCACCCTTGTGATAAACTGGGGAAAAGAAAAGTGGGATGGCCCCACAAAACTATCAGAGATGTTTGTGGACACAACGCCGGAGATCCGCAGCGCTATAAATGATTACGAGATAAAACTGATTGATCCATACAGCATTGATGATTTCAGCAAGTTTAATACTATGTTGGGAGATGTGCTAGAAATCATTAAAAATCAGGATGATGACAATTTCCTTAAGAAAGCAGCCAAAGAAAAGTGGCCCGAGTGGAAGCTTGACGTCGCATCAATTAATACAATAAACGAGTTTACCGGAGCAAATATTCCGATAAGTGAAGTAGAGGAAGGAGGTTTAATAAATATGTGCAGAATGACAGAAGCAATTAGGGAAGAAGGAATAGAGCTTGGAATCGAGCAGGGAATTGAACAGGGAAGAGCGCAAGGAACAGACCTTGTGAATTCTTTAAACAGGATCCTGATAAGTACCGGCCGACTTGATGATCTTACACGTGCCACATCAGACTCAGAGTATCAGAAACAGCTCATTAAGGAGCTTGTACCACCGGTAGGGGAAGAGTAATGGTCTTTCGCCTATTATAGTGGGGAACCACCTGGATAGTGTGTCGCTATCAGTCGCCCTGGCACGACGGCCCGCCGCCCCATGGGACCCGCCGCTCGTGCCGGACAGGGCTCGTTAATGAAATCACTTAAGGAAGGAAATAATAAAAACAGGCATGCCAAAATCTCATCCTTTTTATTGGGGTACTACTGAAAATACGGCTTAAATTCAAATTTTCTCAAAAAGGATGGAATCAAAAATAATGACTACGTCTTTTTTACTAAAAAACCAGAAAAAGAAGTAGCATTGACTTGTTATAATTGGGTTTTGGCTTCAGATTTACTGCTTTTTTCATAGATATTAAAATCGAGAAGTAAGATTTTAGTATGGAATAGTGTGAATGATAAAAAAACGGGGTGTTTCTTACGTCTTAAATTTTTTTTTTTGAATTTAAGACGTATTGATAAATAATTAACGCATCCCAAATTGGTATTTTTTCAAAAAAGACGTAATTTATGATATTTAGAAGAAGATTTCTATTCTATTAAATAGTTTGCCCTAATACCAAGTGGAAGCTTGACGTGGCATCAATCAATACAATCAATGAGTTTACCGGAGCAAATATTCCGATAAGTGAAGTAGAGGAAGGAGGTTTAATAAATATGTGCAGAATGACAGAAGCGCTTATTGAAGAAGGAATCGAGCAGGGAACAGATCTTGTAAATTCTTTAAACAGAATACTACTAAGTACCGGCCGACTTGATGATCTTACACGTGCAGCATCAGACTCAGAGTATCAGAAACAGCTCATTAAGGAGCTTGTACCACCGGTAGGGGAAGGGTAATGGTCTTTCGCCTATTATAGTGGGGAACCACCTGGATAGTGTGTCGCTATCAGTCGCCCTGGCACGACGGCCCGCCGCCCCATGGGACCCGCCGCTCGTGCCGGACAGGGCTCTGAATAAAAGGCAAACAAGGAAAAGGGAGACTTGTTGTTTGCAGATAAATAATCCGAACAGTTACTTTTTATATGTCGTTTCATTCTAAATCATGGATCATTTTACATATAAAGAGCCAGCAATCAACACATTTATATGTATTTTGAATTTCGAATATAGCTAAAAGAGCAGACAAAATGTCGTATTTTATAACAATTATATGATTTCCTGCTATAAAGTGTTGTACTAAATAATTGCAGCAACAGATTTTTTTTTGTGGAAAAACATTTGTTTCTTAAGATTTTCTTAATGTGCTTGTAATGAGTTTCTGAAAGTGTTAATGTCTTAAATGCATCAATTCAAGATGCAACGGTCATCGTTCTGATGATTAGTGTTTTCCAAAGTACTTGCTGGCAGTATGCGAAAAATAATATAATCAAGGAGGAAAGATTGGGAAGTAAAGACATAATTTCACATGACTATATGTCGGACAATGAGCATTTCGCGGATGCTTTCGATTTCTATTTTTATGATGGAAAAAGAGTAATTGATCCAGACAGATTAAAAGATGAGGATTCAGCAGAGACCGCAATAATAAGCGGTATGAAGGGACTATATACGACAAAAAAGACCCGGGACATATTAAAGAGCCTGAACATTAAGTCTGATGGTGATGCGGTATATGTACTGATGGGTATAGAAAACCAGTCCAAAGTACATTATGCAATGCCGGTCAGGAATCTGCTATATGATGCACTAAGTTATGCAGCACAGGTTTCGGACCAGGAAAAGAAGCTCAAGAATAGTGGTGAAAAACTGAAAGGATCAGAATATCTCTCCGGTTTTAAGAAAGGTGGGAAGATATCTCCTGTCATCACTCTTGTTATAAACTGGGGAAAAGAGAAGTGGGATGGCCCCACGAAGCTTTCAGAGATGCTTGTGGATACAACACCGGAGATCCGTAGTGCAATCAATGATTATGAGATCAAACTTATTGATCCGTATAGTATTGATGATTTCAGCAAGTTTAATACTATGTTGGGAGATGTGCTAGAAATCATTAAAAATCAGGATGCTGACAATTTCCTTAAGAAAGAAGCAAAAGAAAAGTGGCCCGAGTGGAAGCTTGATGTGGCATCAATCAATACAATCAATGAGTTTACCGGAGCAAATATTCCGATAAGTGAAGTAGAGGAAGGAGGTTTAATAAATATGTGCAGAATGACAGAAGCACTTATTGAAGAAGGAATCGAGCAGGGAACAGATCTTGTAAATTCTTTAAACAGAATACTACTAAGTACCGGCCGACTTGATGATCTTACACGTGCAGCATCAGACACAGAGTATCAGAAACAGCTCATTAGGGAGCTTGTTCCACCGGTAGGGGAAGAGTAAAGGTCTTTCGCCTATTATAGTGGGGAACCACCTGGATAGTGTGTCGCTATCATTCGTTGTTTGCATATAAATAATCGAATAATTTACTATTTATATGTCTTTTCGCTCTGAATCATGGACTAATTTACATATAAAAAGCCAGCAGTCAACACATTTATATGCATTTTTAGTATCGAATATAGTGTAAAGAGCATATAAAATGACGGATTTTATAACAATTATATGATTCTCGCTTGGGAAGGAGGATGAGCTGACATGTGTAGATTTACAGAAGCAATTAGGGAAGAAGGAATAGAGCTTGGAATCGAGCAGGGAATCTAGCGAGGAATAGCAGAGGGAATAGAACAAGGAATAGCGCAGGGAATAGAACAGGGAATAGCACAGGGGATAGGCCTTGTTAATTCGCTAAATAGGATTCTGATAAGTACCGGCCGACTTGATGATCTTACACGTGCCACATCAGACTCAGAGTATCAAAAACAGCTCATTAAGGAGCTTGTACCACCGGTAGGGGAAGAGTAATAAACCAAACTGAAAAAACTTAAGATATAGCAGAATGCATATATAGCTGGGAGCTGAAGGGCTCTCAGCTTTTTAAATTGTGACAATTATTTATTCAAAAGACCAAATTTGTTTATACATTTTTTATAAAAGAAGCTAGACAATGTAATATTGTCTCGATATAATACTTAGTAGATGCGTTATATACCGTGCATTAGTGTTATTATAACGCATAAATATCGTATAAACTTTATTATGAAGGGAGAATGACAACATGAGGAAGAAATTTGGAAAAGCGCTGTCGATGACCTTAGCGGGATTGTTGACAGTGGGAAGTGTTGGTATGACACCAATAACTTCGTTTGCGGCTAGTATTACAAACAATAACGCAATTGTTGGTGATACTGTTGTATTTACAGCTGGGACATCTGTTGGTGGGACAGTAAAGAGCCCTTATACTGAACCCATAAAGATTATGGCCGACACTGTAACACAATTAAGACTTGGAGAGGCTCATCTTGGAACTGGACTTCCAGATAAGGATGATGTATTTGCAGACGCAAACACCAAAAGCAATCGTTATGAGTTTTGGTGGATGAACGGCGGTAATTTACTTGTAAAAGGCACAGAAGCAGTTCCAGCACAGGGAACTTCAGGCGATCCGGGTTATGTTGCACCTATACCAGCAAGTGGTAATTTTTATCAAGATCTGGTTTCGGGAGATGATGGAGTAGCTTATGTAACTGGAGAATATCTTGGAAAGGAACTGACCATCACGGAAGCAAATGGTACTACTCCTATGACGTATTCTGACGGCAGAACTGAAATCGTTGTAAGATACAAAGATGCAGAAGGGTTGAAAGAGGCAATTCCTGATCCTGCATTTCAGGCTGGAAAAACATTCATGGGATGGAATTTGGTTACTCCAAATAATGAACAAAATCCAAAAGCAGAAATATTGCCTGGGGCAAATGCAGAAACACAATCAAAGGCTATTGACGCTGCATATGAAACTCATCAAGACCCCACCGATACGGTTATTGCATTTGAACCAATGTGGGAAAATAATGCATCATACTCTGCAACATATCATGGAAATGGTATGACAGGTGGTGTTGAGCCGCAAAAGCAGACAGGTAATGGTAGTACAGCAGTAGCTAGTGTGACATTGCCTATGATAACTGGTGCAAGTCCTGCATTTGCTAAGACTGGTTACAAGGTTGCTACTAAGGATGATGGTAATGGCAATCTATTGCCACAGTGGAATACAAAGGCAGATGGAACAGGTACTGATTATGCAGAAGGTTCTGCTTTGTCCACTGTTCTTGCTACAGAGGGAACAAATACTGTTGATCTATACATTCATTGGGTAGAAGATACATGGACGGTTACATTGAATCCAGGGCCAACGACAATAGCAGATGCAATGACTGTTGGAACAGGTTCAAAGTGGAGTACAAATAATACAGGTGCTACATATACTAATACTGTTAAAAGGTCTGTTAAGACAATGACACTACCTACAGTAAACAACCCTGAAAATCTTTCAGACAAGCTTGCATTTACGAAGAATAGTGTTGCCCTTGATCCTAAGTATGCATTTATGGGATGGGATACAAAACCAGTTGGCCCTAATCATACGGAAGCTGAAGTTGTTTATGAAGACGGTGCAACAATCGAAGTTGAAGCAGATACACCGCTTTATGCTGTTATAAAAGATACGACTCCTGTAGTGGGTGCAACCACGGATATTACATTTGATCACGACGCTAATTCGACCGGTACTATGAGTAAAGTTGAAGAGGTGGCTGTTGATTCAAAGTACACATTGCCTGCAAGTGGATTCACTCCTAAGGACAACTATCATTTTGATGCATGGCTCGTATCAATTGGTGGTGCACAGGCACAGAGAAAGCAGCCTGGAAGTGAAATTACTGTAACAGCTGCTGTTACTGCAACTGCTAAATATACCGAAGATACATTTACTTTGGAAATGTATGATTTTGGTGGCACTACTTATGCAAGTAGATTTGCGGATATTCCATTTAATAGTACTGAGGGACTTGGAACACCTAAGGCAAGGACTGGTTATACTCCATTGGGATGGGATACAAATCCTGATGCGGAATTACCTGCATTAACAGTGGACAGCACAAAGGGTGATGCCTTTGTACCTGGTCAGTCAGTTGTAAAACTTTATCCTATCTATATGAGCGATACAGATAAGGCAACTGTTACATATAAGCAGGATAACACTATAACATTGTCAACATTGACACAGGCTGTTAAGAAGAATACATCATTCAATCTCAACAGCACCGCAACAATGGCAGCCAATGGTAAGAATTATGAAGTGTCTGGTTGGACAGTAAGATACTATGCTGACGAAGCTACAGCTAAGAAAGCTGGTGCTACAATCCTTGAGCCTGGTTCAACACAGTCTGTAACCAAGGATACAACATACTATGCATTGTGGAGAGAGGCTCCTGTAACTGTTTCATTTAATGATAATGATGCTACTACTACTAATGACGCAACAGTTATGCCAAACATAAAGGCATATGACGGAAAGGTTACTCAGCTTCCTAAGAATGCATTTACAAGAACAGGATATGAATTCAAAGGATTCTATAAGGATAATACAGAGTATAAAAATATGACAGCGCCGGAGAAAGCAGCTATAATAGCTGACGAGGCTACAAATGTAACGCTTGCTGATCTTGCAACTGTTAATGGCTATACTGCAACAACTTATGCAACATGGAACCCCATTGAATATACAGTTAAGTTTGTTGGTAATAGCGAGTATGTATCAGGAACAACTCCTAGCGTTAAGGCTACGATAGAATCAAATGTTCTTGTAGATACCTCTGCATTTACAATTGAAAAAGATGAAAATAAGCAGCCAAAAGTTGAGTTCGTAGGATGGGCACTTGATCCAGATGCTACTACACCTGATTTCGCGTTTACAAACCAGGGTACAACTACTACTAAGACATATGCAGATGTATTGAAGAAGGATGAGCCTGAGGGAACTACTGCAACACTGTATGGTGTTTGGAAGACATCAGATGCTACAGCTGTAGCAGAGGCAGAGGCAGCAGCAGCTCAGGCAGAGGAAGAGCTTGCACTTACTGATCTGTCAGTAGCAGCAGCACTGGCAGCTAGTGAGCCTACAGAAACAAATATTGCAGCACTTGAGGCCGCTATTGCAGCAGCAGATGGAAAAGTTGATGCTGAAACACTTGCGGCAGCAAACGAAGTACTTAAAGATGCAAATGACAACAAAGATACATATGCAGCAGCAATTGACGATGTAGCAGCAAAGGTTGATGCACTTCCTGCAGAAGGCGTTGCTACACCTGAGCAGATTAAAGCTCTTGAAGATGCAATTAAAGCAGCAGAAGCAGCTGGCGTTTCAGCAGACAAACTTGCAGCAGCAAACAAGACACTTAGTGCAGCATCTAAGGAAGCTGCAGCAAAAGATAAGGCAGATGCACTTGAAGCAGCAGCAACAGCAGCAGAAGAAGATAAGGCAGATGCTCTTGAGAAAGCAGCAGAGCAGGCTCAGAAAGATCTTGATGCAGCTGTAGAAAAGGCAGAAAATGCTGCAGCAGAAGACAAAGCAGCAGCTCTTGCGGATGTAAAAGAAAAGGCAGAAGCAGCTCAGAAAGCAGCTGTTGAAGCAGCTAATGCAACAAAGGATGCTGAGAAGAAGGCAGCTCTTGAGAAACAGGCAGCAGAGGCAGAGGCAGCTCAGAAGAAGGCTGTTGAAGAAGCAGCAAAAGCAACAGAAGCAGCCAAGGCAGAGGCAGCTACACAGAAGGCAGCAGCTGACAAGGCTACAGCAGATCTTGCAACTGCAAACAAGAAGGTTGATTCACTTACACAGGCAGCAGCAGCTAAGAAGTACGTTAAGACCAAGAAGTCAGTTACTGATGACAGCGGAAAGTACAAAGTAAAGACATTCAAGAATGGTACAGCTACACTTGTCAAGGTTGTTAAGCCTGGAAAGAGTGTTACTCTTCCTACAT
>JAEEGL011891101.1_pt1 | contig 10844 bp, 8 predicted proteins | sample 9134231 | NCBI WGS metagenome assembly JAEEGL01 (sample SAMN16246548, study PRJNA631951) | gut metagenome | biome: gut microbiome; feature: rumen; material: fiber-attached | host: Bos | place: Iran: Karaj | collected 2018-10
GCAGATCGATCTTTGCCGTATTCATCTTTTCACCTCGTAGAGCGTTCCGTATTTCTCTTTCAGATATTCGATATAGTATCTCGGATCAAAGTGCTCTCCAGTCGCTCTTAGCAGAATCTCGTCAAAATCGTAGAGTGCGCCATAGTGCTGAATGTTCTTTTTCAGATAGTCGGTGATCTTTTTGAATCTGCCCTTTTCCAGGAGTCCGTCGACATCGAGGTCTTCCTTCATCTTATGGAAGATCTGGGCGCCGATGGCACTGCCTAAGGCATAGGTCGGGAAGTAGCCGAAGGAAGCATCCGCCCAATGGACGTCCTGCAGAATCCCTTCGGAAACCTTGCCGGCATGAATGCCGAGGTACTTCTGATATTTCTCATCCCAGAGCTGGTCGAGCTTTTCAAGATCGGCTTTCCCCGCAAAGATCTCTTTTTCGAGCTCATAGCGGATCAGGATGTGGATCGGATAGGTCAGTTCATCCGACTCCGTTCGGATCAGCGAGCATTTCGATACGTTGACCGCCCTGATGAAATCATCCAGCGATACATTCCCCAGGTTTTCCGGGAAGAGTTCCTGCAGTCTCGGATAAAGCAGCTTGAAGAATGATTTTCTTCTGCCCAGGTAGTTTTCAAAGAAGCGGCTCTGTGATTCGTGCATGCCGGAGGAGATCCAGTGCAGATAGGGATAATCGTCATATTTTGGATCGATCTGGTGTTCATAGAAGGCGTGACCGGATTCATGGATCACGGAAAAGATCGCCGCCGTGATGTTGTGTTCATCGTAGTTTGTCGTGATGCGCACATCGTTGCGGGAGATCCCGTTGGTAAACGGATGTTCAGTCAATCCCAGATAGCCCCATTCGGATGAATAGCCCAGATAATCCATAACCTCTTTCATGAATAGCGCCTGGCGGTCAGCCGGATAATAGAGGTAAAGGAAAGAGTCGTCGATAAAGCCTTTCTTTCTCTCGATCTTTCTGATCAGCGGCAGAAGTTCCTTCTTGACCAATGAAAAGAAAGCATCGTATTTCTTTCGATCCATTCCCTCTTCAAAATCATCCAGTGCCAGATCGTAGGGATCCTTCTTCGGGTTTCTCTTCTTCATGCGTTTTTTGGACAGATCGATGAGTTTGAGCAGATGAGGTTTGAACAGTGAATAGTCATCGCCGTTTTTCCCGTCGTACCAGGCGTCATAGCTCGCCATCTGGGCAAGCGAATACTCCATCGTCTCTTCCTTGGTGAAGCGCGTGATGTCATCCAGCATCTTCTTTGCCAGGAAGATGTCTCTGTCTCTCTCTTTTCCCAGTTTTTCATGAGACAGGAAATTGACTGCCTCGATGTATTCCGGGTTGCTTTGCAGCTCGTAGAGCTCGCCTTCGATGATCGCAATCATTTTATTGCGGTAATCGCTTCCGCCGCGCGGCGCGACGGTAAGACGGTCAAAGCTCGTCGTATATAGCACGAGCTGATAGGCAAGGATCTTTTCGTTGAATTCTCTGTATGTCTTCAGTGCTTCCTGTCTGTTCATGATTCCTCCTTTGAAAAAGGTGCTGAAAAGCACCTTATTGTTCGTTGTCTTTTTTCAGGATCTCCTCGATACGGTCCGCCTTATCGAGCGTATCGTCTACGATAAAAGTCAGATCGGGGATCTTACGTAATCTAATGCGTTTTGCCAGTTCCGATTTGATGTGGCCCTTCGATCTTCTCAAGACATCGAGTCCGTCCCTTTTCTTGTAGTTCTTGCCTAAAAAGGAAACATAGACTCTCGCCGTATTCAGATCGGGAGAGACATCTACTTCCGTCACGGTCGGAAAACCGAGTTTGGGATCGTTGATCTCCTGCGAGATGATCACCGATATCTCCCTGAGAAGTATGGAGTCGATCTTGTTGATCCTGGCCATCAGTCTCTCTTGACCTCCTGCTCGACGTATCCTTCGATGATGTCAAGTTCCTTGATGTCGTTGAAGTTCTCGATCGTCATGCCGCATTCATAGCCTTCAGCGACTTCCTTGACGTCGTTTTCAAATCTTCTCAAAGATCCAAGACGTCCGGTATAGATGACGATGCCGTTGCGGATCAGTCGGATCGAGCAGTCTCTGGTGATCTTGCCTTCCGTAATCATGCATCCGGCGATCGTGCCAATCCTGGAGACCTTGTAGGTCTTGCGGACTTCCGCCTGGCCGATGACGACTTCCTCGAACACCGGTGCCAGCATGCCCTTCATGGCCGCTTCCATTTCTTCGACAGCCTTGTAGATAATGTTGTGCAGACGGATCTCGACGCCTTCATCCTGCGCTTTCTTTCTGACATTGGCATCCGGTCTGACGTTGAAGCCGTAGATGACCGCATGCGAAACCGATGCCAGGATGACGTCCGACTCGTTGATCGTACCGGCAGCCTTTCGGATGACGTTGACCTTGACGCCGTCGACATCGATCTTGCTCAGCGAAGAAGCGACAGCTTCCGCCGTTCCGGTCACATCCGATTTAACAATGACCGGGATCTCCTGAACATCGCCGGCATCGATCTGCTTCTTCAGATCGTCCAGCGTCATTGCTACGGATGCGTTTCTGTCCTTCTCGAGTTTCGCCCTGGCCCTTGCCTGAGCGACTGCACGGGCGTCCCTGTCATCCTTGAAGACCTTGAAATTGTCACCGGCAACCGGAACATCGTTGAGACCGATGATCTCAACCGGCGTGCCCGGCAAAGCTTCCGTGATTTCCTTGCCCATATCGCTGGTCATCTTGCGGACCTTTCCATAGCAGGTTCCGACGACGACGGAATCCGACTGTCTGAGCGTGCCGTTCTGCACCAACAACGTCGATACAGGACCCCTGCCCTTGTCGAGTTTTGCTTCAATGACCGTACCGGTCGCAAGTTTCTTCGGATTGGCTTTCAGGTCGCGGACTTCAGCGACGACCAGAATCGTCTCCAGAATATCCTTGACGCCGGCGCCTGTCTTGGCGGAACACTCCACATAAATCGTGTCTCCGCCCCATTCTTCCGGCATCAGGCCCAGTTCCGACATTGCATTCTTGACTTTGTCGGGATTGGCACCCGCCTTATTCATCTTGTTGATTGCGACGATGATCGGCACGTCAGCCGCCTTTGCGTGGTCGACCGCCTCGATCGTCTGCGGCATGACGCCATCATCCGCCGCTACGACGATGATGGCGATATCCGTCACGCTGGCGCCTCTGGCTCGCATTGCTGTAAAAGCTTCGTGTCCGGGCGTATCCAGGAACGTGACGAGTTTGTCGCCTACCGGCACCTGATAGGCGCCGATATGCTGGGTGATGCCGCCGAATTCCCCTTCTACGACACGCGAATTGCGAATGTAGTCAAGCAGCGTCGTCTTACCATGATCAACATGTCCCATGATCGTTACGATCGGCGCTCTTTCTTTCAGATCCTTCGGATCATCCTCTTCCGTATCCAGCAGCGTCTCATCTTCCTGAGGTTCTTCTTTTGTTGCATCAACCCCGAATTCCATACATACAAGCTCGACATTTTCATCGTCAAGCGCCGAGTTGATGGTTACCATCTTGCCCAGCATAAAGAGGATCTTGATGATCTCGCCGGAGTTCTTATGAAGCTTGGAAGCCAGATCACCGACGGTGATCCCTTCCTGATAAGTGATCGCTTCGACTTTTTCATCGTGCTTTCTCTCGAAATTCTGATTACCTCTTGGTTTTCTGTTCAGATGTTTTTTATATGTCTGTTTCGCCATGGCAACCCTCCTTCTTTTATTTTTTTAACAGTGCATCTTTAAATCCTTCATCCAGGATGCCGATCACCTTGACGTTGTTTTTCCCCAGAGCCTCACTCAGCTCTTCAGATGAATAATCGTCAACGTGATCGATTCCATAGTAATAACATTTCTTTTCGTAGCGTTCTCTGCTTTTTTCCGAGATGTCGGAAGCGATGACCAGCAGTCTGACCTTGCCGATCCTGTTCAGGACTTCCTCTCCCAGAACGACCTTCCTTGCCCTGTAGGCAAGACCCAGGGTCTTCAATACATCAGCCATTGATCACCTTTGAGATCTCTTCGTAGACCTCTTCCGGGATTTCGATCTCCAGAGCCCGTGAGAGAACCTTCTTCTTTCTGGCAATTTCAAGTGCTTCATTGCTGCGGGAGATGTAGGCTCCCTTGCCGTTGAGCTTGCCCGTCAGGTCGACTTTGACTTCCCCTTCGGGAGTCCGCACAATACGCAAGAGTTCCTTCTTGGGAAAAGACTGATTTGTCGCCAGACATCTGCGCATTGGTATCTTTTTCATTTAGTTCTCCTCGTAGTAGTCCTCGTATTCGTCGAAGTCGATATCGGAATCGTAGATCCAGGAGTTTTCTTCTTCCATCGCTTCAGCAGCTTCGATCTCTTCGAGTTCTTCATCGGAATAGACCGGCTTGAACTTTTCGTCGTATTCCTTCTTCTCCAGATCTTCAGCTCTTGTACGGCGATCCTCGTCGTCCTTCTTTCTGCGTTTCTTTGCCGGAGTCGGTGTTTCTTCCTTCTTGGAACCGTCGGCAAACTCTTCGAACTTTGACTTGTATTCCGTCTTCGGAGTCAGAGGCTTGCGAGGAGCCTTCTTCGGCTTTTCAACAACCGGTTCAGCTTCCTTGACTTCCTCTTTGACTTCTTCCTTGACTTCTTCTTTGATTTCTTCCTTAACTTCTTCCTTGGCTTCTTCGACAGCCTCTGCCTTGACTTCTTCCGTCTTGACAGTGTCGCTGACGCTCAGATTCTCCTTCGGAATGTCGACAACTTCATCAAACTTGTCAGCATCCATTTCGGCGATCGTCGTCTCATCGAAACCAGTGTCGTGAGCAGCCAGCTCTTCTTCGAATTCGGCCTTGCGCTTGGCAGCTTCTTCCTGAAGTTCAAGGAACTTCTTCTGTTCTCTTTCCTTGATGATTCTGACCTGATCAGCTTTGAATTCCATGACAGCCTGTGCAACGTCGATACCGAGTTCTTCGATTTCGCTTTCCGTCTTGATGTCGATCTTGCGGTTGGTCAGCTTGACAGCCAGTTTGGCATTCTTGCCTCTCTTGCCGATGGCGACCGAAAGCTTGTCGTCGGCAACGACGACAACCAGCGGACGCTTGTTGTATTTTTCATAATCGGCGATGACTTCCGGCGTCAGATTCGGATCCGTCAATTCGCTTGCATAGAAGCAGGCTTTGACTTCTGCCGGCGACAGAGCATTCTTGACCAGCTCGCCGATATCGTCGTTCCATTCAAAGACGTCGATCTTCTCGCCCTTGATCTCGCCGATGACGGCCTGAACACGGGTTCCTCTGGGACCGATGCAGGCGCCGATTGCATCGACGTCATCATTCCTTGAGTAGACAGCCATCTTGGTTCTTTCACCGGCGTCTCTGGCGATCGCCTTGATCTCAACAAGACCCTGAGCAATCTCGGGAACTTCCTTTTCGAAGAGTCTCTTGACAAAGATTGCATCCGCACGCGAAAGTACGACCTGCGAGCCCTTGGAATTTTTGGAAACTTCCTTGATGATGCAGCGGATGGACTGTCCTTCCCTGTATGTCTCGCCCGGAATCTGTTCCGATTTCAGGAGAATACCGATGGTGTTCTTGATGTCTACAAGGATGAACTTGTCTTCGATGGTCTTGATGATGCCGGAGATCAGATCGTATTCCTTATCCTTATACTCATCATAGACTCTCTGCTTTTCGTATTCCTTGATCCTCTGTTTCAGCATCTGTTTGGCAACATTGATGGAAGTTCTGCCGATCTCCTTAAAGTCAACTTCTTCTTCAATGATGTCGCCGATCTTGGCATCCGGATTGATCTTGATCGCTTCCGAATAGAGGATATCCAGCGTCTCATCAAAGGTCTCCGTCTCGTCATCGACGACGATCAGCTGATGGTAGACGTGCATCTCGTTTTTCTCGATGACGACTCTGACCATGGCTTCCGGCGCGTCGATGTGCTTCTGATAGGTCTTGACGATGGCTTCCTTCAGCGTCTCCATGATGAACTCAGGATCAACTTTTCTGTCTTCTTCGAAAAGTCTCATTCCATCGATAAAGTTCTTGTTTTTCAGACTAATGCCACTCATTTTCTATTCTCCTTGTCAAAATTTAACAGCGTAGCGTACTTTTTTGGTCTTTTTGTAGTCGACCGAGACATCTTTTTCCTTTGTCTTCTCGGTCACTTTCAGATTCATGATCCCGTCCGTGAAGGAAGTCAGAACCCCGTAATATTCCTTGTCTTTCGTTTTCACATAGATGTATTCACCAAGAGCGTCTTTCACTTCTTTCTCGTTTCGGATCGGTCTTTCGACACCAACCGTCGAAACATCCAGGAAGTAGTTCTCCTCAAATTCATCTTCATATCCATCCAGCAGATCCGAGATTTCCTTTGAGATTTCTTCCAGTTCATCCATGTTCAGCTTCTCATCCAGCAGAACTCTCAGCGTACAGTCTCCTTTGTGATATTCAACGTCGAAGAGCTTCATCTGCTTTCCCGAAACAAATTCGTTCAATACGTTCCTGATCTTTTCTGTATTCATGTTCCTCCAAAACAACAAGTAAGGAGCGATCACTCGCTCCTTAATTTACTTTATTATGATATTCTATTCCTTCGATTTTTTCAATATTTATCGTACTTTTTTAACGTTTCGCCAGAGACAGAATCTTCAAAACAAGCTCGACGACCTTCTCTCCGTCTTCCTTGCACCAGAATTCGTGAACGCCGTGGAAGTTCTGACCGCCCGTACCGAGATTGGGGCACAGGATGCCTTTCCAGGTCAGGCTTGCACCGTCAGTTCCGCCGCGGATCGCCTGCGCCTTGTATTCCATGCCTAGTTCTGCCATGGCATTTCTGACAAGTTCGATCGGTTTCATCTGGCCGATGAACTTCTCTTTCATGTTGCGGTAGGAATCGCGGAGCTTAAGATCAATCACATTGTAGCCATATCTTTCATTGAGCGTATCCCGAATGACTTCAAAGTCGTGCTTTTGTTTCTGAAGCAGCGAATAGTCATGGTTGCGGATGATGTAGTGCATGATCGCATGTCCCACTTCGCCATGGACTGCCATCAGCATGTTGAAGCCTTCGTATCCGGACGTCTTTTCCGGTACGGCATCAGGATCGAGCATGCCATGGAATTCATGGGCAACCGCCAGAGCGTTGACCATCTTTCCTTTGGCGGAACCCGGATGGACCGAAATGCCGTTCACTTCGACGACTGCCGAAGCGGCATTGAAATTCTCGTATTCAATGCAATCCGGCCTGTCACCGTCCACGGTGTAGGCAAAATCCACCTTGAAGCGCCCATAATCAAAATGCGCAGTGCCCCTGCCGATCTCTTCATCGGGAGAGAAACAGACATGAAGCGGGCCATGCTTGATCTCCGGATGTTTCACGAGCGTCTCCAGCACTTCCATGATAATGGCGACACCGGCTTTGTCATCGGCGCCCAGAAGCGTCTTGCCATCGGTGACGACCAGTGTCTTGCCAATGTAGTTCTTCAGGTTGGGGAAACGCGAGACTTCAGAGACGATGCCTTCGCTTAAGACGATATCTTCGCCGTCGTAGTTTTCAATGACCCGCGGATTCACATCCTTTCCGCTGGCCTGTTCGGAAGTATCCATGTGAGCGTTGAGACCGATGGTCAGATAGTCCGGATCACCGTTCAAAAAGCCATATACGTAACAGTTATCGTCCAGAACGACGTCCTCGAGTCCCAGTTCTTCCAGCTGTTCCTTCAGATGCCTGGCCAGTGCCCATTGCGTATCCGTGCTCGGAGAGCTCTTCGACGCTTCGTGGCTCGTCGTTTCATATTTTACATAATCCAGCAGTTTATCTATCAGCATGTCTTTTCTCCTTCTTTAGAACAGTGACATCTGGTTGGAGTCATCCAGACCCTTCAGAACGCCCAGATCGTCGAGCTTTTTGATCAGCGTGTTGGAAAGCTGCGTGCGCTCCGCCAGATCTTCCTTGGACAGGAAGTCGCGTTCCTCGCGGGCAGCGACGATCGATTCGGCAACGTTGTCGCCCAGACCGTCAAGCACCTTGAACGGCGGAATGATCTCGTGGTTGTTATCGGGATTGACCCTGAATTCGGTCGCCAGCGACTTGTAGAGATCGATGTTCAGCATGCGGTAACCGCGCGAAACCATCTCGTAGCATACTTCCAGCGTATCGAAGATGTCTTTCTCCTTCTTGTTGGCTTCCCTGGCATTGATCTTCGTCATCAGTTCCTGCATCCGGGCATAGATCGAATCGGCGTCCTTGATCATCGTCGAGAGTTCATAGGCATCGCAGCGCAACGAGAAGTAAGACACATAGTAGTATTCCGGATGATAGACCTTGAACCAGGCCACGCGCACCGCCATGATGCAGTATGCGACGGCATGCGCTTTCGGGAACATGTACTTGATCTTCTTGCAGGAATCGATGTACCACTTCGGGACGTTGTGTTCCAGCATCTTTTCCTCTTCATCGGGCGTCAGTCCCTTGCCCTTTCGCACATGTTCCATGATGTTGAAGGAATCGAGCGGTTCAAGACTGTAACCCAGAAGCGTGGACATGATATCGTCACGGCATCCGATGACATCCGACAGGCGAATGCCCGAACGGATGAGTTCCTGCGCGTTGCCGCGCCATACATCGGTACCATGCGAAAGACCGGAGATCTGCACCAGTTCAGAGAAGACGTGCGGTCTGGTCTCTTCGATGGTGTTCCGGGTATTCAGCGTGCCGAATTCCGGAAGTCCGGCGGCGCCGGTCTCTTCCTTGTAATTCGGGTTGACGATATTGAGGGCTTTCGTGGAATGGAAGAGCGAAAGCACCTTCTTGTCGTTCATCGGTATCGTCTTGACGTCAATGCCGGATATATTTTCAAAAAGTCTCATGGCCGTCGGGTCGACGTGGCCGAGGATATCGAACTTCAGCAGATTGTCGGAAAAGTCGTGATATTCGAAATGGGTCGAACGCCAGGCGGCGTCTTTATCATTGGCCGGATACTGAATTGGCGTGACGTCCTCGATGTCCATGTCGTCAGGTAATACGACGATGCCGCCGGCATGCTGGCCGGTGGTGCGCTTCACGCCTTCACAGCCTGATGCCAGACGCTGGCGCTGTGCTCTGGACATGTTGACGATGTTCTTTTCCTCGCAATAGCCGGATACGTAGCCGAAGGCCGTCTTTTCAGCGACCGTTGAGATCGTGCCGGCTCTGAAGACGTTGTCTGCACCGAAGATCTCTCTGGTAAACAGATGTGCCTTTGGCTGGTAGTCACCCGAGAAGTTCAGGTCGATATCGGGTATCTTGTCGCCATTGAAGCCTAAGAAGGTCTCAAACGGAATGTTCTGACCGTCCCCTTTCATGCGGCTGCCGCAGTCCGGGCAGTCCTTGTCCGGCAGGTCGTAGCCGGAAGCGACATCCTTCATCCAGATCAGCTTATGGCATTTCGGACAGATGTAGTGCGGCGGCAGCGGATTGACTTCCGTGATATCCGATAAAGTCGCAACCAGCGATGAGCCGACGGATCCACGCGAACCGACGATGTAACCGTCGTCGTTGGAACGTTTGACCATCAGATGGCATACGAAATAAATGACGCCGTAACCGTTGCCGATGATGGCATTCAGTTCGGTCTCAATGCGCTTTTCAATGGATTCTTCCAGTTTTTCGCCATAGAGACGATGGGCGTTGTAGTAGACGAATTCCCTTAGATACTGGTCGGCTGAGATGACGTCATGGCGCGTCGTGAAAGGCTCTTCAATGATATTGCAGCGTCTCGCGACGGCGATCGCATCGTCGATCTTCGGCGGTCTGAGTTCCGAAGAGAACGGCTTTATATTGTCGCACATGTCGGCGATCCGGTTGGGATTGTTGATGACCATATCCCTGATCAGCTGTTCATCTTTCAGCCATGCAAAAGCTTCCAGCATCTCGGCCGTATTCAGGAAACGCTGTTCCGGTGTGATCTGTTTTGCGCGCTTCTCCCTGTCGTAAATGTAAAGCGGATGATGGGCGCCGCCGATCGCCTGAGCGGAGATGTAGACATCGCGCAGAACTTTCTCGTCCTTGCGCACATAATGGACATCGCCGGTGGCGACGACGATCTTGTTCTGCCTGAGGGCTTCGTCAATGATGTCGCGCAGATAGTGTTTTAGACGCTCTTTGTCAAACAGCTGCCTGTCTTCATACAGGAAACGGTAGTTCTCCAGAGGCTGTATTTCAATATAATCGTAGAAAGAGATCACTTTCGCCAGTTCCTCTTTTGAGCGCGTGGAAGCCATCTCAAAGACCTCGCCGTTGAAACAGGCGGAACCGATCAGAAGATTCTCGCGGTGCGCATTGATCGTCTCCTTGAAGATGCGCGGTTCAGCGATGAATTCGGAATTGGCATCCTTGGTGTTGGCCTTGCCGAAGACCGCTAATGTTTCCGTATTGGAGATCGAAACAAGTTTGAAAAGATCCTTTAAACCGTCGTGGTTCTTGCATAAAACCGTCGTATGGAAGGCACGGTTCTTGACGAATGCTTCACCGTCCTGAAAATCCTTCAGATCGTTCAGCGTCTTTACACCGGCTTTGGTGAGGTCCTTCAGCATGAAGTTGAAGACCTGCGAAAGCACTTCGGCATCGTAATTGGCGCGGTGCGCAACTTCTTCGTCGTAAGGTATATTGTAGGCACGGCACATGTTGCCCAGACGGTAAGCACGCCTGTTCTTGAGCAGCGAGCGGGAAAGATCGAGCGTATCGATGACCGGATTGGTCAGCTTCGGTGCGCCGATCCGTTCAAGTTCACTGTTGAGGAAACCGAAGTCGAATGCCGCGTTGTGGGCGACCAGGACCCTGCCCTTGATGAAATCCA
>JAEEGL012061196.1_pt1 | contig 10844 bp, 4 predicted proteins | sample 9134231 | NCBI WGS metagenome assembly JAEEGL01 (sample SAMN16246548, study PRJNA631951) | gut metagenome | biome: gut microbiome; feature: rumen; material: fiber-attached | host: Bos | place: Iran: Karaj | collected 2018-10
GGTGAGATCCCAGCCGCAGTCTTCATAAGACTTTTCAATGGCCTCTTTTAAGACGGCGGGCATGGCGGCATACATGGGCCAGGCGGCGTTGAAAATCTCAATAAGGCGGTCCAGGTGTTCCAAAATGTGAATATTATTCGCCGCTTCGCTCCCTCCGTGCGGGAAGCTGAAGGGATTTAAGCGCAAAAGCGGGGCGATCTCCTTATTGGTGCCAAAGACGGCGGCCTTTTGCGCGAAGAGGTGCTTATATTCGCCCTTGGCCGGCTCGATGACTAAAAATTTAGCCCCCAGTTCGCTGGCGCTTTGTAAAATTTTATAGACTGTGTTGGATTTGCCGCTGCCGGTCGAGCCGGTAATGAAGGTGTGTGAAACCAAAGAATTTGCATTGATATTGCAATCGGCATTTTCGGCATGAAGCATGTGGAAAATTTTACCTAGTTTTAGATGCTTACTAGCGATGCCGGGCTTAAAAGTAGCGATGTTTCGACCAAATTTGGCGCATTCAATAACCGGCAAACCAGATATTGATTTCAAAGGAAAGTTTAGGGCATACGAAAGTTCTTTTCCGGACAAGGCTGTTGTTGGGGTAACAATTGTCGGATAAAGATTTAAAGTTTCATCCTCCGATAACATATTTTCATCTATCCCCAAAATAGGGTGTAGAAGATTTTTGAGATATAGGCATATTTCTTTTGCCGATGCTGATTCAGTGTCATTTTTATCTCCGCGCCAAATATTTATAGCTGCTTGGCTCATATGAGAGTCTTTGCCTTGAGTAAGCGCCCAATAAGAATGAGCCACACTCTGAGTTATATCGTGTTTTTGACTAATAACATAAGCGCCAAATTCCCAAGCACCCAGTGCCGAGCATGTATCAAAGCGCTTTATTTGAGCCTCAAGTTTTTCCAGAGCGTATTTAATATTATAGTTGGTGAAAGACTGTGTTGAACCTTCATTTTTGCCAACGGCAATAGATACATTTGAGGAGCGGGCAAAATTTAAGCCAAAATTTGTACCGAGATTAAAATTTTTAGCAGTAGATATTGTATTTGAGATACCGCTTGTTAAGGCTTTGCCAAGCTGCCTGGCTAGAGTTTTTCCTATTGTTTTTGATGTGCTTTCACCTACAGTTTCAGACTGGCTGCGATTCCAAGAATGGTGATAATCTGTACCAGCTGTGCCGGTGATTGTGGTAGAAGCTCCTACAGTAGTGCTAGCACTAGCACTAGAGGTGGCACTAGCATTAACGCCACCAATTCCAGGTATACCAGCACTTCCACCAGCAGTAACACTCTCACTTACACCAACAGTTGAACTCATATTAACACTCTGGCTTGTACTGCCGCTAACAAAACCACCGACAGTATCACTGCTCCCTTTGGTCTTAGTAGAGGAAGTTTGTCTGCCGGTGGTACTAGATTCCGATGTTGAAACAGAAGTACTTTCAGAACCAGATATAGAACTAGAAGTGCCAGCAGCATTACTAATGCCATGTTGGATACCAGCACTTACACCAGCACTGGTTCCGGCAACAAACATTGAATTGATAGTTGACAAATCGGAAGTGGTAAAACTTGTTTGCCAGGAAGCATATGGAAAAAGACCGGAATATATTTCGGCCAAGTGTAGTTTTCTCTTCTCTATATCGAGTATTGGCGTGGCTAAAAGAATGATAGTATAGTCTTCAGAACCATTTGCTGATGGGATTGTTCCATCCAGAATTTTTTCGATAGTTTGACTTATAAATCTATCGGATTTTTCGCCTGGAATGTTACTGATACTGGCAACAGAGGCATTGCGCTGTTCTAAGTCGCTTAAACAAGGTATTAATCCGAAAGATGTACATTTATCGGAGCTATTTATGGATGACTGTAAAGTTGAAAATTCTGAACCGGGGAAATTACCTCCAATGGCACGCCTTAATCTGTCCATATAGGAATAGACCAGTTTTCGTCCACTGGTGTTGGTGTCTTTTAGACTAACCACAGCGAGATATACTTGCGTCGTTTTATAAGTTCTATGAAATATGAGAGCAATATTGCATTCTTCATTAGCTAAGACACCATAAACATTGATTAGCTTCTCCAGGTTGTCTTCCGATGAATTAATAACCCACTTCGAAATATTTACATAGGAGATACTATAGAGTGGATCTACATGATTATCATATTTTATGGGAGAATAAAGTTCAGAAATATGTGGTAAATAGGAGTTAAAAATCTCTATACCAGCAGTTGCCAATAAGCGAGTAGTAAGCACATCATCAGTTAAATCTGGTTGCTCTGACAAATAAGAATCTCTTTTCTGTTCAATTTCTAATATCTGTTCAGGACTGAGTGAAGAACACTTTGCTATTTTATCAGCTACCTTGGACGCACCTTTTTTTATGGCATTTGCAGCGCGAATTTTTATAATAGAACCAATCATATTAATCCTCCAGATCCTCTTTGTCTTTCATTTCAATTAATGATTCAACATTTACTTTATATTCACCAACTTTCTTGATTATCTTTAAGAAGTTTGCTTTCTCTGCTTCCAATTCGCTAAGGCTTTTGGATAATGTTATCAATGTTGGATTTAATTTATCAACACTAGCTCTGGCTGTTGTTATAAGTTGCTCTGTCCATTCTTTAAATGATTCAAAATGGTCACTAATAGTTTTCTTAGAAATGTCTTTTAGCTCATGTCCAATCTTGACATTAAGATCAGTGCACAGTGAATCACTATCGATATTACGAGAAAACCATCTTCTGTATTTAAAATCTCCAACAAAGTCAAGATCAGGTTTTTCAAGACTAATGGATTTAAATTCAAGTATGGCAGACTTTAATTGGGACTTTTGGATGTCAGATACAAGATTAGATTCTGTAATAAACTCTAAAATATTGGTTCGCAACTTCTCTGAATTATTCGTCCAATATTCACATGATTTATCGTGAATTTTGCTATTACTTTCACTTAAAATTGCATAATATTTCGCTTTGACATACTTTATGTTTTCTTTATATATTTTCTTGTCAACATCCTGCTTTTCGCTCCTGAATTTTAATTCGGCAGAAATCGGCACGGCTATATTAGTAAGAATATTTTTTGCACTCTCGCCAATCTCAGAAAAAGGCCTAACTGCTTCGGTTATATTAGCTTCTCGCTTTACCATAGCAACTAAGTTGCCTCCAAGTTTTGCAACATTTTCACCAAGTTTTGCAACATTTTCTGTTAGTTTCTTCTTCGCAGCTTCGCTTAAATCCTTGGCCTCTTTTTCCGATGAAGAAATTGACGATTCAATATATTGTTGGCTAGAAATGCTGGCAAAATCGTTTTTAAGATCAGACTCATTAAATTTGCTATTTGGAAGCAACTCATCTGATATTTTGTCGGCTAAATTCTGTTTTTCATCGCTTAATTGAGTGATAGCTTCTTCTAGCTTTTCCTTGATTGATTCCAAGAGCTTCTTTTCGTTATCCTTTATGATTCTATTTATAATAGTGATGGAACGCTCCTTTTCTTCTGATAACTCTTTGATTCTCCTGTTGATATCTTCAAAAACTTTATTTAGAAAATTGTATGCTTGCGTAGATTTGTTATATGCCGAATAAATATTGGCAAAATTAACTATTTCTTTTTCAATGCTATATAATCCGCTATTTAGATAAACTGGATCCGGATGCTCTGATTCTTTATCACTGTCAAATCTTGCTTTAATTTGCGGAGCGAGAATATTATATTCATAAAATCTTTTGGTAAATTCTGACTCATCGGTATTTTCGAGAGAGTTATCAAATTGATCCTTGTCTTTGCGATAGTTCCTTGAATCCTCTTTATTAATAAATTGACCATTGTTTTTAAAGCCAAGACCAAATAAAGCAGTTAGAAAATATATCCCTTGTAGTCCTTTCTCTTTTAGTTTTTTTACTGCATTTGTTTGTTTTATTTTTTCGACATCATATTCTTTCACGTCAAATGTATTATCTGCCTTGTTGACAATGACAATAGTAAAGCGCTGGTCAAGATTCTCGATTGATTGCAATTCAGTAATTAGAGTATCACTAGCATCTATCGATAACCCTTTCCAATCGGTGATAAATATCGGTAGACCATTCGTTAGATTATGCATTTGGTTTTTTAGTAGTTCAAAATCCTTTTTATTGTCGATATTATCTGAACCAGGAGTGTCAAATATAATGAGTTGGTTAACCGAATCTTTTAATACGCTGGAGTTGAAGGGAACTTCAATTGAGATAATATCTCCGATGCTATTGCAATCTGCGCCATCATATGAATTCAAAAAAGTGAGGTATCTATTTATTCGTGCAGCCAAGCTTAAATCTTTTTCTGACGAGAAATTATTGAGGAGATCGCGAAAATCAGGAGGTATTTTACCTTCTATTTGAGGTTTTTCCATTAAATTTATGCAAGCTAGCTCTCCCTTGTATTTAAATGATATTTTAGCACGATCAATATACTTAGATTTTTCAACTTTATATAGCTTTGCGGTGCATCTACCAGCTGCTTTTGGCAAATACTCCCCACCAAGTAGGGCATTTATAAATGTAGATTTCCCGCTACTCACAGTGCCGATTACACATATTGGGACTGAATCGTTAGCTGCATCAGAGTATTTTTCAATGCTTTTTCCCATTGATTCATCATATAAATCTGTTTTTTCAATTAGTATTTTTAACTCTTTGAAAATTTTGTGTATATCTTCTATAACATCTCTTCCGTTATTGAGATAACGATCGCCTTCATTTATTTTTATTTTTTCAAAGTTTGTAGATATTGACTGAGCCTCTTTTAGCTCTTTGAGTTCATCACTTGTTCCCTCGAATATGATTTCAAGATTTCCATTATTATCTGCATAGGATATTCGAAGTTCCTCCAGAATATTGGAAGCATTAAATGGTAGAAAGCATTTTTTAAAATGTAAATTTCCTAGGTCGCTGCTGTTATCATTTCCTATTAATTCATCTCCGCTTTTCTCATCTGAAATGTAGTAGCTGATGTCCATGTTGTATGGATTATCTACGATTTTGATTTTTTTTGACATATTATGTGCTCCTTTATGAGTATGTGTTATAGAGTTTAAGGCCTTTATCCTAGTCTATTACGGGTATATAAAGCCGGTTTGTTAATATTGGGTGATTTGGTAGTAAAAATGGATTTGATGGTACCAATATTTTAGAATACAATGTGGTGAAAAAAAACTGCTTAATTTTCTCGAAAAAAGTTGAAAAAAAGACTTGACAACCGATTATAGATCGAATATTCTTGATTGCTTGATTGCTTGATTGCTTGATTGCTTGATTGCTTGATTGCTTGATTGCTTGATTGCTTGATTGCTTGATTGCTTGATTGCGCTAAGTATTGCCATCAAGAGTCCCTCCGCCAAAACGCGAATGAAGCCAAGCTAGCATAGCGCATCTGGCGGCGCAAGAGGAAAATGCAATCTACCGATTTCTAAAATATCTTTGCAATTTTAAACCCGGCTTTAAATTTGTAGGAATATGAAATTAAGTCCCTGCAACATTTGACTGCTAGTTTCCCAAAAATCTTAATTTTTGGGGCAAGTTGGCGCTGCTTCCTCAATTATCACCTGCAAAGTAAAGGGCTTAGAGGCTTTCCTGGCCAGGCCGAGCCCGAGATAACGGACTTCGATTTGTGCCGGACCAAGAGCTAAGGTGTTAAATTCACAGCGATAGTGGCCGAGGCCGCGCTGATTTTCCGGCAAAGTGAAATGTTTTTCATATTCCAGAGCTAGCGGGCCAAAAGTGGCCGGATTATCCCAGCGCTGGCTGCCGTCGCCCTCTTCGGCCAGGGAGATAACCAATTTTTGCCCCATGGCTATTCGCACAGTGGCGCCGTTATCTTCATAGCCGATGGCCGTTTGCCCAAGATGCCATTCGGCGGCCATTTTTTGCTCCAAACTGGCTATGTTTTTCTCCAAAAGGCGGTAGCCTCCAAGGGTGAGGCGCGGGTGCTGCAAAAGATTATTTAGAAGATTCAAAGTATTAGATGGGATAATATCTATTTGCGGCAAAAGCTCAATAATATCATTTATTTCTAAAAATGTGATATAACCTTCTTCTTCTTGCAAAAGGGGCAATATGTAGGCCGCTAAATCATCAATATTCATCTTATTGCTCCCGCCAGAATTTGGCCGCAATGTGGCCGATTTTTTGGCCCCCGGCATTGGTGAGAGCCAGTGAAATGAGCGGCATGGTCTCTTTATCGTTAAGCGAAGCGGCTATGGTTAATTCTTCGCCCGCTTTTACCCTCTGGCCGGGAGTGAGCATAATAGTGATGTGGACCGGCTCGTTTTGCGCCCAGGGCGCGGCGGCTTTTTTCTCCCGCAGGCGGCGGAGAAGTTTGAGGAAAACTTCGCTCTTTAGGGCGCCGTTAGCGCTAATATCATCATTTTTTAGAATTATTTCCGTGAGGGCATCTGGCTCTTTGGTCTCTATGGTCTCTTTAGGCGGATTTAGCGGCACCGGTGAAAACTTTGGCACGGAGCAGGGGTGCGGAGTAAGGCCTTCGCGCTGGAGAATCTCTCGGGCAGCTACCCGGCCGTTGATGATAGATCCCATATAGCCGCCGCCGCCGCCGCGCCCCCAGGCTCCGGCAAAATAGAGCCCTTTTAAGAGGCCGTTATTGCCCAGGCGGAAGATGTCGGCCTGTTCCGGTATTTGCGCCCAGCCGTAAACTGCGCCCAATGGATTACCGGTGACCAGCGAGAGAGTGCGCGGGGTGGCCAGCTCGCTAAGAGTTATATGGCCTTTTATCTCCGGCAGATGGCGATAAAGTTTTTCCAGCATTATGGCGGCTGTTTTGGCCTTTTTCTCTTCATATTCGGCGCGGGAAATATTTACCCAGGGGGCTCCGGGGGCGAGTTCCAGCATTTGTAAAACGCCGTTTTCCGTGGTGGGAGCGGAACTATCTTCGGCAGAGTAACTACTTATAACGAAATCGCTTTTTTCGTATTGCTCATTAAGCGCCAGCTCATAAGCAAAGTTGTTATCGTCATAGTGATTAAAGAAATTACTGTGCGAAACTATCCCCAGATCTTGGGCTGGCTTGTCCAGGCCGATATACATGGTGATGAGTGAGGCCGAGGGTTCCAGTTTTTCCAGCCGGTTTAGGTAGGGCAGGGCAATATTGGCCTCTTTTAAGAGTTTTTTATAGGTATTTAACGGGCCGGCGTTCGATACCACAATAGGGGCGGAAAACTGCTCGCCGTTACTCAGCTCAACACCGGTAACTTGGCGATTTTCTACCAAAATTTTGCTGACTTTGGCGCAGGTTTTTACCGGTGAGCCCAGGTCATCTAGCGCCCCCTCCATGGTGGTGGTAAGAGCGCCGCCGCCGCCCACAATATAATAATTGCCGGAGAGTAAGTGCGAACCCATGACTTCCACAGCCCAGTTGGCGGCACAGCGGCTGTTGGGCAGGCCGGTTGATTGCCAGAGCTGGCCCAAAATAGTTTCCAGCCGGGGATTTGGGAAACACTCGGCCAAAAGTTCCGCATAAGTGCGGCGAAAATACCTGGCCGGAAAGTAACGCTCCACATCAACCGGGTTGCCCCAAAAGAGGTCATAATTTGCGTCAACTATTTCTTTGCAAATATTTAGAAATTTATTGATGCCCGCTTGCTCTTTTGGAAACAGATCGCCCAAATATTTGCCAACTTCGGCGCTCCCGCCCGGGAGGTCATAGGCGGCATCGGGAAAAACCGAGCGAAACATTGGGTTGCGCTGGCGGATAGTCAGGCGGTCGTATATTTGTAAGTCTTTTAAAATACTGGCGAAATTACCATCTTTATCTAATGCCGGGGCAATGTGCAAAGAGGCATCAAAATTATACCGGCCGCGGCGGAAATTTTGGGCATAGCCGCCAACTTTGGGCTGCTTTTCCAGAGTGAGTACTTTGAGCCCGGCCCGCGCGAGATGCAGAGCTGCGCTAAGCCCACCCAGGCCGGAGCCGATGACAATGGCGTCAAATTGGGCATCTCCCATAAAAGACATATAAAAACCTCTAAGACGGGATGAAAAGACTCATACCGTTTTGCCATGATTCTCTACCACACAAATTTCCAGTAATAAATCAAAAAGCGGCGGATTATTCCATAAACTCTGCCTGTCTAGCGGGAGGGGCAGTTTCAAGAAAATGGTTCTTTTAAAAATCCACAGCCTTCTGGCCAATTTGGCAGGTTCAGGGCTTACAATCCGGGCCAAAGAAGCCGGCAGCGCAATCGGTATTAGCATCATCGCTACCGGCATCGCTTTTAGCATCTTGAGTTTTGTCGGTTTGGGCATCCGTATTTTTGGCTGGCTCTTCTTTATGGCTGTCTCTTGGTTTAGTTCCGCACCCACTTAGGCAGAGCGCCACAGCGAGTAGTAATAATAAATGATTGAACCTCTTCATGCACTTTTCATGTAAAAAAGCTTTGTAAATTAATAAGATGCCCAGCTAAAATACACTATATTTCTTCTAAGCCGGGATAAATTGGTCGCGCCCCACATGGCACACCGGGCAGACAGCCGGCGGCAGCGGCCCCTCATAGCTATAGCCGCATTGGCGGCAAACCCAGCGCCGGCCATCCCATTCCATGGTGTGACCGTCATCATCTGTGGGCGGAATTATTGCAGATAAAATAGCGGCCACCGAGCCACCGCTTGAGCCTTCAGGCCTTTTGAATTTATTCTCTATTGCGGCAGTTATTTGCGGATAGCCACTAATATTGCCTAATAAAATTGCGGCAATAAGCTCATTGTCCGCATTAAAGAAAAGCGCGCGATAGCCATCTGCAAAAGACTCTTCCAGCATAGATGTGGCTTCTGCCCGGTCACCCACGCTATAAAGGGCAATTTCGCGGCTCTTTAGATGCAGCTCGGCCGCTTTGGCTGCATAATTATCTTTAATGGCCAAAGCATTTGTGCCGGCCACTTCGCCCTGGCGGCGGGCCGGATTCCAGAGCAGCTCCAAAGTGCCGTTAAATTCCACACAGTTGCCGCAGGCAAAAATAGCGGGCTCGCTGGTCTCCATGGCCTCATTTACTATTATGCCGTTTTTAACTGCCAGCCCGGCCTCTTTGGCCAAAGCGATATTGGGGCGCACTCCGGCCTGGGCAAGAATCAGGGCGGCTGTTATTTCCTGCCCGTTTTGTAAGGAGATGATGTGGGCATTATTTTTAGAAGTTATAGCGGCAATTTGCGCCTTACAGTTAACTGTAATACCTCTATTTTCCAAAATATTTTGCAAAAGCGCCGCCGCCTTATCGTTTAGCTGCCGCGGCATGAGGTGGGCGCCAACTTCCAAAATGGTGACTTTATGACCCATTTTAGCCAGTATGAGCGCACTTTCTATAGCCAAAACGCCGCCGCCGATGATAGTGATTTCCGCCGCTTTTTGCTCCTTTAGATTATGCGCCAGTTTTTCGGCATCGGCCATAGTCCAGAGCAGCTGGGCGGCCTCTTTAAGGCCGGGAACAGGCGGCACAAAGGGGCTGGCACCGGTGGCTAAGATAAGACTATCATAAGGAAATTCCTGGCTTTTTGTTATGACAACATGGCGCTCTTTATCAATAGCCGTAGCGGCTATCCCGCTTAAATACAAAATGCGCCGCGCCGGCAAAAAATCGGGCGCATAAGAGGCCAGATATTCTTTAGGCAGAGCGCCGCTCACCAGGCTGCCTAGGGCAATGCGGCAATAAAAAGGCTCATCTTCGGCTGCCAAAATAGTAATTTGCGCTGCCGGGTAGGCCACTCTGGCCGCCAGTGCTGCGCTGATTCCGGCAATGCCGCCGCCGATTATGACTAGTTTTTTCTCCTCAGCCATCATGGGGCGCACTTTAGCAAAATATGGTTAAAAGGTAAAGCCATAATGGTGCAATTATCTTCAAATGTCACATAGCCGGAGCTGTTAGCGGTTAACTAAAAGAGCTGCGCCGGATCCAGGGAGAGAAACTCCTCTACAGAAAGGCTATGTTGGGCAAGAAAATAAAATCTTGTCACTCGCCTTGTTTCATAATAAATGAAGCGCCTTGTGAGGAGGCTTTATAAAATGACCGCTCCGGCAAATGCTGTTTGTTCTCCGCTTTTTGTGAAATCTACCTGTGAATTGGCTAAGTTAGATGATTCTGCCGGCATTTCTATGTTGGAACATTTGGCCGAGCCGCTCTTGCTCGCGGCTGATGAAAAGGGGCTAAAAGTCGCTCCTTATAATCAGGAAGTGCTTACTTTGCAGGCTGATAGCGGAGCGGCGGCGCTTCTGGCCTTTTTACCGCCATCTTTGCCCAGCGCTTTGGGCAGCGCCTCTTTTTGCCGGGAATACGGCCTTAGTTATGCCTATGTGGGCGGCGGTATGGCCAACGGTATTGCCTCGGTAAAGATGGTGGCCGTTTTGGCCCAGGCTGGTATGCTGGGCTTTTTAGGCACCGGCGGTCTTTCATTGGAAAATATTGAAAAAGCCATTTTAGAGCTGAAAAATGAGTGTTCTGGCCGGCCTTTCGGCTGCAATTTATTGCATAATCCGTACTCGCCGCAAGTGGAAGAAGCCACGGTAGATCTCTATTTAAAACACGGGGTTACCATGGTGGAGGCCGCCGCCTACCTGGACCTCACCAAAGCTCTGGTGCGCTATCGTTTGCACGGACTTAAAAGAGACAGCGCAGGGCAGGTGGTGGCTCCCAACAAGGTGATGGCCAAAATCTCGCGTATTGAGCTGGCGCGCAAATTCCTGGCTCCGCCGCCGCTAAAATTGGTTAACTCTCTTTTGGCTGAAGGCAAAATCAGCCAAAGCGAGGCCGATCTTTCGCAAGAGATTCCCATGGCCGGGCAAATTACTGTGGA
>JAEEGL014770563.1_pt1 | contig 10844 bp, 6 predicted proteins | sample 9134231 | NCBI WGS metagenome assembly JAEEGL01 (sample SAMN16246548, study PRJNA631951) | gut metagenome | biome: gut microbiome; feature: rumen; material: fiber-attached | host: Bos | place: Iran: Karaj | collected 2018-10
AGCTGGCCTGCCAGTATAGCATCAATGTCAATCCCGACAATATGACCATTTGGCTCTCCGGACTCAGCGAGCAGATGCCTGCTGCCCTGCAGCTGTTGGAGCAGGTGTTACACAATGCCAAGGCCGACAGTGAAAGCTATGGTCAGTTTGTTGACTTGAAGCTGAAGGAGCGTGACGACAACAAGAAAGAGCAGCGCGTATGTTTCGACTATCTCTACCATTATGCTGTCTATGGTCCTCACAATGCCCGTCGTGACGATATGACAGAGGCTGAGTTGCGTGCTGCTGACCCGCAGCAGCTGCTGAATCTGTTGGCCGACCTTTCGAAGATGCAGCACACCGTATTGTATTACGGTCCGTTGACGGAGAAGCAACTGAAGTCGGTCGTTGCCAAGGAGCATAAGACACCCAAAAAGCTGTCGACCGTGCCCGAAGGTACACCGTATGCCACTCAGCAGACACCGAAGGACGAAGTATGGATAGCCCCCTTCGATGCTAAGAACATCTATATGAGAATGTACCATCAGGAGAACCGTCATTTTAACATCAACGAAGCTGCCGTGCAGGAGTTGTTCAACGAATACTACGGAGGTGGTATGAATGGCATTGTCTTCCAGGAGCTGCGCGAGGCTCGTGGTTTGGCATACAACGCCTTTGCCTACTACTTTCAGCCTCAGAAGAAGCAGGAGCCTGAATACTATATCACACATAGCATCACCCAGAATGACAAGATGATGGATTGCGTGAATCAGTTCCACGAGATTCTCAACAACATGCCGCAGAGCGAGGAAGCCTTCCAGATAGCCAAGGAGGCACTTACCAAGCAGTTGGCCAGCCAGCGCACCACCAAGTTTGATGTAATCAATGCATGGCTGTCGGCCCAGCGTCAGGGATTCGACTTTGACATCAATCGCAAGATTTATGAGCAGCTTCCTGCCGTCACCCTGCAGGATATCACCCGCTTCGAACAGCAGCAGATGGCTCATAAGGCCTATCGCTATATTATCCTCGGCGACGAGAAGGAACTCGACATGCAGTCGCTGGAGAAGATAGGTCCCGTAAAACGACTGACAACAACTGATATATTCGGATACTGATGGCAAAGGATAAGGTGATGTATGTCTGCGACAACTGCGGACAGGAGTCTGCCAAATGGATTGGCAAATGTCCTGCCTGCGGTCAGTGGAACACGTTCAAGGAGGTCAAGGTGGCGCCCGCTTCCAGTCCTTCCAAAGGGATGGGGAACTGGAATACTGGTGGTGGCATATCGAATAAAGGCCGCGATGCTGCCAAGGTGTTGCGATTGAAGGATATCTCTTCGCACGATGATCCTCGTATCGACATGCAGGATGCCGAGCTCAACCGCGTGTTGGGTGGTGGCCTCGTCCCAGGCAGCATCGTGCTGCTGGGTGGTGAGCCGGGCATCGGTAAGTCCACACTTTCGTTGCAAACCATGCTCCACCTGACAGACAAGAAGGTGCTTTACGTCAGCGGTGAGGAAAGTGCCCATCAGCTCAAGATGCGCGCCGAACGCCTTGCTGCCAGCGGTTTGCCCGATGGTGACAATTTCCTTATTCTCTGCTCCAATTCTCTGGAGGAGGTATTTGACCATATCAAGGAGGTGCAGCCACAATTGGTCGTCGTCGATTCTATTCAGACCATCTCCACTGAGGACGTTGAATCCTCTGCCGGCTCTATTGCCCAGGTACGAGAGTGTGCTTCAGCCTTGCTGCGTTTTGCCAAGAGCAGTGGTGTCCCCGTTATCCTCATTGGTCACATCACCAAGGAAGGCACGTTGGCAGGTCCGAAAATCCTGGAGCATATCGTTGATACTGTCATCCAGTTTGAGGGCGACCAGCACTATATGTACCGTATCCTGCGCAGCATCAAAAATCGCTTTGGATCCACCTCCGAGCTGGGCATCTACGAGATGCAGCAGACGGGGCTCCGTCAAGTGTCCAATCCCTCCGAACTGTTGCTCACGGAAGACCATGAAGGCCTCTCTGGCGTGGCCATCTCTTCAGCCATTGAAGGTGTGCGTCCCTTCCTCGTCGAAACACAGGCGCTGGTGTCGAGTGCTGCTTATGGCACACCACAGCGCAGTGCCACAGGCTTCGACCAGCGTCGTCTGAATATGCTGCTGGCCGTCTTGGAGAAGAGGGTAGGCTTCAAGCTCATGCAGAAAGACGTATTCCTGAATATTGCGGGAGGTCTGCGTGTCACGGATATGGCGATGGACCTCAGCGTCATTGCCGCAGTACTCAGCAGCAATGTCGATACGCCCATCGAAGACGGCTGGTGTATGGCTGGTGAGGTAGGTCTTATTGGCGAGGTGCGCCCTGTGGCGCGCATCGAACAGCGCATCAGCGAAGCCGAGAAGTTGGGCTTCCAGCATATCATCATTCCTAAATATAACCTTTCAGGACTTGACCGTAAGAAGTTCAATATCGAAATTGTCCCTGTCCGCAAGGTCGAAGAAGCCCTTCGTGCCCTCTTCGGATGACAACTATAATTAATAAGGAGAAAGAAATGGCAGAACTACCTACCCTGGTGAAGGACCTGGCGCTAATATTAGTGGTGGCGGGTATTGTGACACTGGTTTTCAAACGCCTGAAACAGCCGCTGGTATTAGGATATATCGTGGCAGGTTTTGTGGTGTCGCCACATATGCCCTATACGGCATCGGTGGCCGATATGGAGAGCGTACACCTGTGGGCAGACATCGGCGTGATGTTCCTGCTGTTTTCCTTGGGACTGGACTTCTCGTTTAAGAAGATTCTGAAAATGGGGGCATCGCCCATTATCTCTACCGTTACCATCATCTTCTGTATGTCGATGCTGGGTGTATTGTCAGGTCACGCCTTCGGATGGTCGAAGATGGACTGCATCTTCTTGGGTGGTATGTTGGCGATGAGCTCTACGACCATTATCTATAAGGCTTTCGACGATTTAGGCTTGCGTCAACAGCAGTTTGCCGGACTGGTGATGAGTGTGCTGATATTGGAGGATATCCTGGCTATCGTGATGATGGTGATGCTAAGTGCCATTGCCTCGGGCAACAATCCAGATGGTGGCCAGATGATAGGTTCTGTTGTGAAGATAGGCTTCTTCCTGGTGCTGTGGTTGGTGGTGGGCATCTTTGCCGTTCCGCTGTTTCTGCGCGGCGTCAGAAGACTTATCAATGACGAGGTGCTGCTCATCGTGTCGTTAGGACTCTGTTGCGCTATGGCAGTGTTCTCTACGAAAGTAGGCTTCTCGTCAGCTTTCGGTGCGTTCATTATGGGCAGCATCCTTGCAGAAACGATAGAAGCCGAGAAGATTGAGAAACTCGTTGAACCCGTGAAGAACCTCTTTGGTGCCATCTTCTTCGTGTCCGTAGGTATGCTGGTAGATCCGGTTATTCTGATACAGTATGCCTGGCCTATCATTGCCTTGGTACTGACGATTCTGGTTGGACAGGCCGTCTTTGGCTCTATTTCGTTTATGTTAGGCGGCGAGAGCCTGAGGTCTGCCATGCGCTGCGGTTTCTCGATGGCTCAGATTGGTGAATTCTCATTTATCATCGCCTCCTTGGGACTGTCGTTGGGCGTTATCAGCGATTTCCTTTATCCTGTGGTGGTGGCCGTCAGTGTCATTACGACATTCCTGACACCTTATATGATTCGTCTGGCCATTCCTGCCTATAACGCTCTGGAACACCGGCTGCCCACCAGGCTTATCAGGTCGCTCAACCAGCTTTCCATGAGTCGTCCGGACTCGCAGAAAAGCAGTCTATGGCGACGTATGCTGACGCAGATGGCCGTCAACACCATTGTCTATAGCATCCTGTCGTCAGCCGTTGTCGCTTTGATGTTTACCTTTGTGCTACCCTTCATGCGCCAACTGTTGCCGGGGTGGACACTCCACTGGTATGCCAATGCCATTACGGGTGTGCTGACCATCATCTTTATTGCTCCTTTCTTGAGAGCGATGGTGATGAAGAAAAACCGTTCTCCGGAGTGGCGTACCCTATGGAGTGAGAGCAACCGCAACCGTCTGCCGCTGTTGTTTACCATTCTGGTGAGAGCTGTGGTGGCATTGACCTTCATATTTTACATTTGTCACTACCTGAGTCACTTTACGAATGCTATCATTATCACCATTGGTGTGGTGGTGCTGTTATTGCTGGTGGTGTCGCGTAGCGTCAAGCGTCGTAGTATCTTGCTGGAGCGTCTGTTTATCAATAACCTGCGCTCACGAGACATAGAAGCACAAGTACACGGCAAGAAGCGCCCACTCTATGAAGGTAAGCTACTGGATCGCGATATCCATATTGCCGATTTCGAGGTGCCCGTCAATTCCATGTGGTCGGGTAGCACGCTGAAGGAACTGAATCTTGGTAAGAAGTATGGTGTACATGTCAGCAGCATCCTGCGTGGAGGTATGCGTCTGAATATCCCTAACGGTGACTATATTATTTTCCCTTGCGACCGTTTGCAGGTTATTGGCAGCGATGACCAGTTGGCACGTTTTGCCAGCGACCTGAGGGAAGATACAATCTCGGAGGATATTATGATAGAGAATCGTGAGATGAAGCTACGCCAGCTGATCATCAGCAGTGACAGTCCCTTCATCGGCAAGACGTTACAGGAAAGCGGCATCCGCAGTCTCTATAGCTGTATGGTAGTGGGTTTGGAGGAAGGTAAGGAGAATCTTTCGTCATTCCCAGCCAGTCGCCGCTTCCAGGAAGGCGACATCATATGGGTAGTAGGAGAGGAGGAGTCGCTAAGACAACTGACTGCGCTCTAATACCACTTAATCGTATTAGAATAACTGCTGCGCTTGTCGTACTTCAAGGCATCTGTAAGCGTGGCGGCATTACAACGGAAAGAGAAGTTATAGCTGGTGTATGGTGACAGCACGACGGAGCACGACATGTTGAAGCAATGCAGGTCGCGAGACAGCGAGGCAGTGGTCATGGATACCTTCTTGGCATCGAAGTCATAACCCGAGGAGAATGCGATGTTCCAACCGTCAGAGATGCGGATGTTTCCGCTGAAGTTCAGATTCTGCGTCACCTTATAGGGATAGCGCATCTTGCTATAGTTGAAGTTGCCACTGGTGTTCTCGCGGATGGTGATACCATAGCCGATGCTCAGCGACCAGGGAATATTAAACAGCATGTAGCCATCTTCGTCAGTCTCTGCCAGACCGCCACTCTTCTTGCGGGCGGCATGTTTTCCTGCCTCCATGGTGTTGTCAAGGTTGGTGTCATTGCCAGTGTCGAAATCTTTCTTGTTGTCATCATCGTCTTTCTCAACTTTTTCACCACGTAGCCACTTGAAGAAATTTCCCACCTTCTTGTTGTTGAGGGTATAGGAAATGTTCTGAGAGGCACCCTGGAAACGTCCAAAGCGTCCGTGGCTATACTCCGTACGATTGCCGATGTATGGCTTGCCATTGGCATCCAACTCATAGGCATAGGTGGCAAAGGTCGCATTCATATTAAAGGTGTAGCTCTTCGACAGCTTCAGTCGCAGACGGGTGCTGAGGTCACTCAAGGGATGCACCTTGGCAGCGAAGTCATAGCTCATATTGGCACCCAACTCATCGATGATGCTTATTTTCTTGAAACCCGTAGAGTCTGCATCACTCTTGATTTTCATCTCAATGTTGTTTGAGATGTCAAAGGTTACAGATCCAGACATCTTGCCTGGCACACCGTATGGCTGTCCTGTGAAGGGAGAATACTCCACCAGCGACACATTGCCGTTGGCGTCGGTCTTCTGATAGGTGTCATAATAGCCATAGCGAGACTTCGTGAAGTCGGGCGAATAGCGGAAAGTGACGGTAGGCTTGAAGACATGGCGCACAGCCTGAATCTTGTCGCCGAAGATTTTCTTGTTAGGAATATAGAATCCGTAGAGGGCTGTATTCATTTCCATACTGGCACTCCAGCTGTAGACGTTATAGAAGCCCGAGATAGTATCTACTACTTCCCTTTGATGCTCCACATCCCACGAGCGCATCCGTTTTTGGGTATACATACGGTCGATGAATGTAAACTGCGGATTGATGCTCAGATATTTGAACAGCGTGAAGCTGGCACTGATGGGGATGGTGTGCTGTATGCCGTTTTCCCAGTCCTTGCTCAGGCTGGAGTGCATAACCTTGTCTTCCTTCGTGTTGATGGAGTTCTTCATGGCTCCTGTATAGCTCATGGAGATTTTCTCGTACCATTTCTCCTCACCAGCCATATGCTTGCGACGGAAAGGATAGAAGCGGCTGACGTAGACATTCAGGTTGGGCAGCGTCAGGGCTAGAGTGGAGTCACGCATATTTTGCATCACGTCGAAGCCGACGCTCAGATTCATGTTTAGCGATGAGAATTTCGTAGAGTAGTTCACTGAACTGGTACGCGTCGACTGTGTCAGCGCCTGCGGATTATACATCGACGACAGGTTATTGCGCTCATAGTTGGTCGTGGCAAAGTTGACGCTGGCCGTCAGCGTGCTGTAAGGATTGGCCTTTGCATCCTGGTTGTGCGTCCACTGTATCTTATAGCTGGTGGTCTTCAGGTAGCCGGGCATGTTCTTCTCGCCGTCAACCGTATTCTGGTAACTCAGCAGGAAGTTGCCGTTATACTTATAACGTTTCCTGTAAGCAGAGGCAGCATTGATGGCCCACGAGCCCTTGGTATAGATTTCGCCAGTCAACTTCAGGTCCATCTTGTCACTGATGGCAAAATACCAGCCGCCGTCACGCAGATAGAAGCCTCGGCTCTGCTCGTCACCATAGGTTGGCATGATGAGACCGCTGGAGTAATTCTTAGTGAAGGGGAAGAAACCATAGGGAATGGCGATGGGTAGGGGAACATCGGCAACCACTAGATAGGTGGGACCGAATACCACGTTCTTACCTGGGCGCACCTTGGCCCTCGACATAGCAAAGTAGAAGTCGGGATGAGGCAGGTCGCAGGTGGTGTAGCGTCCATGGCGCAGATACATCTCACCCGTCGTGGTGCGCTTGGCCAACTCTGCCGTCATGAAACCATCCTGCTGCTGGGTGTAGACATCACTGATAAGTCCCTTCTTCGTCTTGAAGTTAAAGGCTATGGTGTCGTTCTCATAGGTGTCGGAACCCATCTTGAAGACAGGCGTACCAAATTTCACACCAGCAGTGTCAAGCGAACCCGTGGCATGCACTAGACTGGAGTCGAGCACCATGTATATCTGGTCACTCTCCAAGTCCATGTCCTGATATTTGACATGCGATTTGCCATACAGGCGGGCAATGCCGTTTCTTGCCTCATAGACCAGTGAGTCTTCTGCCGAATACTCCACAGGGGCGTCGATGCCATTCTTGCGGTTGCGGTTCACAGAGTCAAGAGCCAGTGAGTCGTCCACCTCTTTGTTGTGCAGCCAGATGGCTTTATGCAGAGAGTCCAGTCCGACAGTATCGGCGAGAACGGAATCTTTGGGCACTATTGTGTCAATGGGAAGGATGGAATCTATGGGAGCTGTGGTGTCTTTTGGAGCAACAGAGTCAGCAGTGGCTTTCTGGACCTGTGGGAAGCGTAAACGAGGCAACTCCGCCATGGTGAATAGCATGACGAAGAGCAGTAGGAATATGAGGGTTTTTCTTCTCACGGGTGCAAAGGTACTACTTTTTTTTCTTTTATCCAAACCTAATATCACTAATCACCATCTCGCCGATGTGGTCGTTCAGCTTCTTCGTCAGCTCTTGCCGCATCATCGAGAGATCGGCACGCAAGGCAGGATTCGACAGCCTCACATAGAGCGTCTGGTTGTAGATGTAGGTGTTCAGCGTATAGCGGGCTATCGCAGGACCCGCTACTGTTGGCCATGCGTCAACCAGTCGCTTTTGCAGCAACGGCGTCTGCAGTCCCTGTTCATGCAAGGTCTGCAGAATGACATCCTTGATCAGTTTTTCTTCTCTTCGAAACATCGTAGGGTTTCTTTGATGGCCGGGTCGTCCACATTGAGGTATTCTATCCACGCCTCTTCCTTCAGCATATTATAGACAATACGGCTGATGAGGTAACGTTCCAGCAACTTATATGACCGTTGAATCATGAGATTACGGCGCTTCAGTCCGTTCTTCTCGGCATAGGTGGCAAACTTGTCGACGATATTCTGTTTCTTCAGATAGCCAGCCAACTCCTGCATCGTCGTAAACTGGCTCAGCTTCTGTCGATTTTCGTCTGTGTAGGCATAAGCAAACATGATAATCTGTCCACTCATCGAGGCCTGCTTATAATAAGAGGTAACGTCGGTGGTGTCTTCTGCCACGAAGATGTCGGGCGTGATGCCACCACCACCATAGACGGTGCGTCCCTTGACCGTGTGGTATTCCTTGCCCTCGTGCTTGATGCTGTCCTGCGAGAAATATTCACCATGCTCGTAGCGCGTCAGGAGGTCTTCCTCATAGTCCTTATTGTCGCCAGCCACATAGGGTTTCTGGATGCAACGGCCTGACGGCGTGTAGTAACGGGCAATAGTCAGGCGTATCATGCTCTGGTCGCCAAAGGTGATAGGCTGTTGCACCAGTCCCTTGCCGAAAGAACGACGTCCGATGATAGTGCCACGGTCGTTGTCCTGAATGGCGCCAGCTAGAATTTCGGAGGCCGATGCGGAGCCTTCGTCGATGAGCACCGTCAACGGTAGCTGCTGATAAGAGCCTCGCCCGTCGCTGCGATAGTCCTGACGGGGCGACTTACGCCCTTCGGTATAGACGATGAGGCGATTCTTGGGCAGGAACTCATTGGCAATCTGTACTGCCGACTGCAGATAACCACCTGTGTTGCCTCTCAGGTCGATGCAGAGATGCTGAAATCCCTCCTGTGACAGCTTAGCCAAAGCAATCAACAACTCAGGGTAGGTGTTCTCACCAAAGTTTTTAATGCGGATGTATCCAGTATTGTTGTCGAGCATGTAGGTGGCAGTGATGCTCTTGGTAGGAATCTCACCGCGAGTTACTACTATCTGGCGCACCTTCGTCTCGCCATAGCGCAGGATGCCCAGTTTTACCTTCGTGTCCTTGGGACCTTTCAACTGATGCATGGCCTCCTCGTTGGTGAGCTTCTTGCCTGTAAACGGCTTGTCGTCGACGGTTACAATCTTGTCACCGGCAATGACGCCAGCCCTCTCTGCAGGGCCGTTGCCAATGACTTGCTGTACATGTAGCGTGTCCTGACGGATGGCAAACTCAATGCCAACTCCCGAGAACGAGCCCCTCAGGTCATCATTGGCCATCTCTACATCTTTCGCTGAGATATAGACACTGTGGGGGTCCAGCTCGGCCAGAATCTGCGGCATGGCTTTCTCCACCAGGTCGTTGATGTTGACGGTGTCCACATATTGGTCATTGATGATGTGCAGCAGGTTGTTTAGCTTGTTGCTGCTGCTGTTGATGATGCTCAGACGGTTGCCCGAGAAGTGATTGGCATAGAAAGTGCCTATCAGAATGCCGATGACCACACACAGGGCCATCATCAGAGGCGAGAAGCGATTCTTGTTATGATTCATTCTTCTATCTTTTTCGTTGTTACGTTATAACGACATAACGTTATGACGATTAATCTCCTAAGTAAACGACCTCGATGCCTGCTCTTTCCAGCAGCACGATGCCGTCCATCAGCCGGTATTTCTCTCCATACACCACGCGCTTGATGCCCGACTGGATGATGAGTTTGGCACACTCAATGCACGGCGAGGCAGTGATGTAGATGGTGGCACCTTCGCTGTTGTTGTTGCTGCGGGCCAGTTTGGTGATGGCGTTGGCTTCCGCGTGCAGCACGTAGGGCTTGGTGATGCCCGTCTCGTCTTCGCAGACATTCTCGAAACCGCTGGGCGTGCCATTGTAGCCGTCGCTGATAATCATACCGTTCTTCACTACCAGTGCGCCAACCTGTCGTCGCTGGCAGTAGCTGTTTTGTGCCCAGATGCGGGCCATCTCCAGGTAGCGCTGGTCAAACTTTCTTTGCTTATCTTTATTCATACTTCTTACATCTTACTTCTTACTTCGCTTGATGCCGTTGCGCTTGAGCAAGGCGTCAATCGTTGGTTCTCCCCCACGGAAACGCTTATAGAGCGTCATGGGGTGTTCTGTTCCGCCCTTGCTGAGTACCTCGTCGCGGAAGCGCTGGGCGGTATGCTGGTTGAAGATGCCCTCGCGTTGGAAGACGCTGAAGGCATCGGCATCCAACACCTCTGCCCATTTGTAGCTGTAGTAGCCAGCGGCATAGCCTCCTGCCATGATGTGCGAGAACTGCACTGTCATGCAGGTATCGGGCAGCTGTTCGCCGAGGATGGCTTTCTTCCATGCCTGTTTCTCGAAGGGAATGATGTCATCCTTAAATTCGTCTTTCTGCGTATAGTAGGCCATATCGAGCAGTCCGAAGCTGACCTGTCGCAGACATGCCGTTGCTGCCATGAAGTTGCGACTTTTGACAATGCGCTTGATGAGCTCGTCGGGTAGGGGCTCGCCCGTCTGAAAGTGGAAGGCAAAAGTGCGCAGAAATTCTTTCTCTACGGCGTAGTTCTCCATAAACTGCGAGGGCAGTTCCACGAAGTCCCACCAAACATTGGTGCCGCTGAGGCTCTCGAAACGGGTGTTGGCAAACATACCGTGTAGCGAGTGGCCGAACTCATGGAGGAATGTCTCCACCTCACCCAGTGTCAGCAGGGCAGGCTTGTCCTCCGTAGGCTTCGTGAGGTTCATCACTACACTCACATGCGGCCTTTCATTGACCATGGACCACTGACCATTGACCATTTTCTCTCTGCGGATACACTGCCCTTGGTACTCTGTCATCCAGGCACCGCCCTGTTTGCCTTTGCGGG
>JAEEGL015366665.1_pt1 | contig 10844 bp, 3 predicted proteins | sample 9134231 | NCBI WGS metagenome assembly JAEEGL01 (sample SAMN16246548, study PRJNA631951) | gut metagenome | biome: gut microbiome; feature: rumen; material: fiber-attached | host: Bos | place: Iran: Karaj | collected 2018-10
AGCTGCCTTTCCTCTCCGCCCAGCAGGTCATGGACATCGAGGAATATCTCTATCGCTACGGTCCGATGCGTTCCTTGGGTGAGCTGCGCATGATTCGCTCGCTTGACTATCAGCAGCTGTCACTCCTTCCTTTCTTTGTCTACGTCACCGACAAAGACAATGACACGCCATCCACTCACTATCCTCCCCCTGTTCGTCAGACACTATCGCTGACGGCCCGCATCCCTTTCTACCGTCGCAAGGGCGATGACAATGGGTATTTAGGCTACCCCTACCGCCACACGCTGCGCTATGAGCTGAAGCGCGGCGACCGCCTGCGCATAGGTCTCACGGGTGCCCAGGATGCCGGCGAGCCGTTCTTTGGCTCCGGCAACAAGTGGGGCTATGACACCTACAGCTACTACGTGCAGTTGCGCAAGCTGGGATGCCTTGACAATCTCGTCGTGGGCAAATACCGGGCATCAGCCGGCATGGGTCTGGTGCTGGGACAGTCTTTCCAACTGGGCAAACTGGCTACGCTGCAGAACGCAGGCCGCAACGTGACTACGCTGCGCCCCCACAGCTCACGCTCCGTGGCCGACTATCTTCAAGGTGCAGCGGCCACCATCAGCCTGTTGTCTGGCAACCGCCGAATGGCCGATGCGCCGCAGCTCAGCCTGACTGCCTTCATGTCCTACCGTCCTGTTGACGCCACACTGACCAGCGACGGCGATGCACAGACGCTAATCACCAGCGGCTACCACCGCACCCCCACCGAGATGGGCAAGAAAGACAACACCCACATGACCACCGCCGGAGCACACCTGGCTTTCCATCGCGGTGCCATGCGCCTGGGCGCCACTGCCGTCACCACACATACCGACCGCTCGATAGAGCCACAGCGCACGACGCTCTATCGCCGTCATTTTGCCCACGGACGCCATTTCTTCAACGCCAGCATTGACTATGCCTACACCCACCACCGCCTGGCGTTCAGCGGCGAGACGGCACTCGACGGTCATGGTCATGTGGCCACCCTCAACACAGCCAGCCTGCGTGCCACCGATCGTCTGTCGCTACTGCTGCTGCAACGGTTCTACAGTTTCCGCTTCACCACCCTGCATGGTCACGCCTTCGGAAAGGGAGGTCAGCGAGTGCAGAACGAGAGCGGCGTCTACCTTGGCTTCAACTGGCAGCCACTGGCGCGCTGGCAGATTCAAGGCTATGCTGACTACGCCCACTATCCCTGGGCGCGCTATCTGGTGTCACAGACGTCCGACGATGTCGACCTGCTGTTTCTGACCTCCTGGCATGGTCGCCACTGGACGCTGACGGCACGTCATCAGACACGATTAGGACAAAGGGACAACGAGGAAAAGACAGCCCTGATACACAACGACGACCACCGCGAGCGTCTGTCGGCCACCTATCAAAACGGCGACTGGGCGCTGAAGACGCAACTTGACGTCAGTCGCCACGACTACAAGCAGCGTGACGGCGGATGGCTGGTGAGCCAGCAGGCGGCCTTCACCCGTCCCACCTTCATGGTCAGCGCCATGGCTGCCTACTTTGACACCGACTCCTACCAGAGTCGTATCTATGCCTACGAGCGGCAACTTCAAAACGAGTTCTATTTCCCCACCTACTACGGACAGGGCATGCGTCTGGCGCTGATGGCCCGCACAGACATCCTTCCGCAGCTGCGCCTTTCCCTTCGTCTGGGCTATACCAACTATTTCGACCGAAGCACCATCGGCACTGGTCTGCAGCAAATAAAACACAGCCACACATCCGACCTGGATGTGCAGCTGCGTTGGAAATTCTGACCGTCTCTTCTTGTTTCTTACTCCGTCTTTCCGTTGAGGGAGTAGATGTAGACGTTGCCTGAGAACTCAGGGGTGACGGTGTCGTTCTTCGTATAGTTCACCAGTTTGCCACAGATGATGACCTCATCGCCCACACGAATCTCGTCAGCGCTGGCAAACTTCTGGTTGGCCAAGCTCCTCGAACGGAAGCAAGTGATGGCATTGGCGTCCTGACCGTCATCGCTGATGTTAAAGGTGGCGTTGCCATATTCCGTCGACACCTCCTTGATGGAGCTGATGACACCCTTGGCATAGTAGATGACACCGTCGGTAGTGGCGCCTATCTCATTGCACTTGGCAATGGCCTCAGCCACGGTGAAGGGGCTGGCAGCATCCTCGCCGTGTACCACCTCATTCTTCTTGAAGGCGAAGCATGTGCCGCCGCAAAGTTCCACCAGTCCTTTGTAGGTCGACTTGTAGCCAATCATCGTCAGCTGGTCGCCCACCTCGATGCCGTTGTCGCTGATAAAGCCCTGCTGTGCAGCGCCCTTGGGTGCTCCCCAGCCGCTGTAGCAGCCATAGACATACAGTTCGTTGGTGCCGTCAGTGAGGTAGAGGTTGCCATAGTTGTTGTCCTGGCCCTTGTCGTTCTTCAGCGAACTGATGGTTCCCGTCACCATATAATAGACGTTATTGTCGTCAGGCTTGGTCAGGAACTCAGCGATGCTGACCTCCGTGACGCTATGCTTCAGCGCCTCGAAGGTGCCGCTGGTCATTTGCGGATTGCCGTTATAGGCACCGCGCTTACCTACCACGGTGACCACGTCGCCCACCTTGGCGCCCGACTCCTTGAAGCCCGGAGCACGATAGACGAGGGTCTGGCCTGAGTAGTCCTTCAGGTAGAAGCTCTGTCCCTGACTGTCGCTCTCGTACAGTTCGGTGACGACGCCGGTGAGACGATACTGCGTGTCGCCCACCTCGGCGGCGAGGAAGTCGCTGACGGGCACCTCAAGGATAGCGCCGAGCTGCAACACCGTGCAGGCTGTTGACGACGACGCTGAGCCATTGGTACACGTGAAGCTGATGGTGCCGATGCGGTCGCCACCAGCGTTAGGCTCCACGAGGTAGGTCACAACGGCAGTGTCAGAGGGGTTCGGCTCGGCGGCCGTGGGCACGCCAGCCTTGATGCTGATGTTCTGGTAGCGGAGCCACTGACTCTCAGTCGAGGGAATGACACCCTTGCCCTTGAAGGCCAGTTTGACAGAGAGCTGACCACCCTCAATGCCGACGGTGTCAGTCTTCAGCGGTGACAGAATCTTCACCAGCGACTTCTTCACCTTCAGGACGGTGACGTCCTTCAGCTCGGCAGCACCATTATAGGTAGCTTTCGGGCCCTCGACGGTAATCTCGTCGCCCAGCTCCAGGCCCCAGCTCTCCAGCGGGTAGCTCTGCAGCTTGCCTTCCTTGTCGGCCATGCCGTAGATTTGTATCTCGCCGGTGGCATCGGCAATATAGCAGTTGCCATACTTCTCGGCATTGTTCGCCCAGCGAACGATGGCACCCGTCACGCGGAAGGTCTTGCCATCAGAGCCCTCGTTAGCCTGCTTGATGGTTACCGCCTCGGCCACCACCTCGCCCTGTACCACGTTCACCTCCTGCACCAAAGTGCCGCTGTGAATCTTCAACGTAGCTGACAGGGCCCCATCAGTGGCGGGAGCAGAGAAGGTGACGGCGGTCTTGCCGGCAGTGCCCGACAGCGGACTGACGGTCAGCCAGGTGGGCAGACCCTCCTGCTCGATGGTCCAATCGGCAGCGGAGGTGACGGTAATCTCAGCAGAGCCACCCTGGGCGGCAATAGACACAAACGACTGCGACAGGCGCAATGCATCGTTGTACCTGCGCTCAAAATCGTCAGTACAGCTGGTGAAGGCTGCAATGACGATGCAGCTAAGGAGACAGCTAAGGACTTGTTTCACTGACTTATACAGTGTTATTGACTTGTTGTTCATATCTGTGTGTGGGCTTTTTAGTTGAAGAAATACTTGACTCCGATGGAGGCATACCAGCACTGGCCCAGAGCATGGTTGGGCAGCCACGTCTTGGTGTTGCCATTGACGGCTGCAGGCGTTGAGAACACGGGGTAACCCTCAGCATCGGTCTTCTCAAACTTCAGGATGCGGCCTGAGTTCAGACCGGCGTTCATGTACTTCATCACGCCCCAGGAGGAGTTGAAGAAGTTGAGCACGTTCTTCACGTCGAGGCTCAGCTGCAGCTTGTGCTGGTGTTCGCCCGTCATCAGTTTGAAGTCATGCTTGTAACTGAAGTCCAGACGATGCACCCAGGGACTGTAGACGCTGTATGCCTCAGCATACTTGCCCTGATGGTTCTTCAGGTAGTCGTCGCGGTGCACGAAGTCCATGAAGCGCTGCCGGTCGTCGTCGCTGGCAAAGCGGAACTGGCGGCTGGCCACATCCTCGTCGGTGGGTATGTAGATGAGGTCAAAGGCATTGCCGTCGCCGTTGATGTCGTTGGACAGCATGTAGGAATAGTTATAGCCGCCGCGCCAGGTCTCATAGATGAACGAATAGTGGTTGTTGGCCTTGTCGTGAATGGTGGCGCTGGCCACGAAGCGGTCGGGCGTGACAAACGACGAGTTGTGCAGCTGCAGGAATTCAGGACCGTCGACCGAGGGGATATAGGAGAAGACCGAGGAGGCATTGGAACCGGGCAAGCCGGTCAGTTCCTTGTTGATGGTGTGTGTGTAGGCAGCCATCAGGCTCATCCACTCCGCGGGCTGGGCGTTGACGGTGACGCTGGCTATCAGGCCGTAGCCCTTGCTGGTGTTGTTCAGCACATAGGCATTGGGCATCGATGTTGCCTTGCCGTTTTTCTCATAGGTCAACTTATAGTCCTGGTAGAGCGCACGGGCGTCAGCACCGTTCAGGCGGGTATAGCCACTCACATCGCGCAGGCTCCAGTCAGTCATGTAGACACCGTTGACGGTTTTCTTGAACACAGCCTCGGCAGTGACCGAGAAGGGGAAGGCCGTGGGAATCTGGTAGTCGACAGCCAGCGAGGTCTTCCACTCATGCGGCATCTTGAAGTCGGAGGCAATGGCGTTGACGGCACCTGACAGCGTGCCCTCTTCTGGGGTGATGGTGTTGGGGCCCAGACCGCTGTTGACGATGTGCTCCTTCAAGGCGTTGTAACTGGGATAGCCGTTCTTGTCGAGAATCATGCCATTGGGGAAGTATTCAGCCATGTCAATCTTCGTGCCACCAGAGCCCGTCTCGTTCCACTTGCCCACCAACTGGAACATGTTGGCATTGGTAGGCATGTTGGTGAAGAACACCAAGGGCAGACGACCCAGGAAGAGACCAGTGCCGCCACGCACCTTCAGCGACTTGTCGCCAAAGACATCCCAGATGAAGCCGATACGGGGCGACAGGGCCAGCGTATTGGAAGGCCATTTGCCTGTGTCCACGCGCTTGCCGTCATAGTCGAGGTCGTAGATGGCCTTGTTGGTTATCAGGTCGTCGTTGTTGAAGAACAATCCGTCCAAGCGGATGCCATAGGTGAGCTTCAGCTTGTCGTTGACCTTCCAGTCATCCTGGGCATAGAGGCCCAGCTGATTGAACTGCACGCGTGCTGCAGGCTCCTCCTCACCATTGTAGCCATAGGTAAGACAAACCGCTGAGGGCATACGCTGCTGGATGAAGGCATCCATTGTGTCGAAACGATAGTAGCCCGTACCATTGCGCATGTACATGTTGTCGGCCATTTGGTGCTCAAAGTTCAGACCTGCCATGACGGTATGCTTGCCAACGTACCACGTCAGGTCGTCCTTGATGTTCAACACATTGTTGTGCACGGCATTGTTCCAGGTGAACAGCTCGTAGCCCAGCGAGATATAGTTGCCGCCCTCGCCATCAAGGATGTCGATGAAGGGGAAGGGAGCCGAGTTGGAGTCGCGGATGTCGTCAATCTTCGAATAGGTGGCCAGCAGCTGGTTCGACAGGTTGTCGGTCAGACGGCTGTTGAGGTCGAAGGCAAAGGTCTTGACGTAGTTGTCCTGTGCGTAGAGCGAGTTCTTATAGGACATGTTATAGAGCGAGAGGCGCGCATAGGGCAGCGTGCCGCCGTCTACTGAGTTGGAGGGCACCTTCCATGTGCGCCCCTTCGTGTAGTTGTAGCGCACGGCCAGGTGATGGCGGTCGTTGATGTTCCAGTCCAGTCGCAACAGGGCCTTATAGGTATCGTTGTCAGTCGACCAGTCGTCCCACGAGCCGGTGTCGTAGCCATAGCGCTCGCGCACCACGTCCGACACAATCTTCAGGTCTTCCAACGACACACGCGACAGATAGTTTTCAGCATCGTAGCGGCCACCGACCGACCCTTTCCAGCGGTTCACCACCGTGGGCTGCTTCACCATCTCGCCACTGGCGAAGAAGAACAGTTTGTCCTTGATGATGGGGCCGCCGATGGTGACACCATAGGTCGTGGTCTGGTTCTTGTCGCGTGCACCCTGCAGTTGTTCGTGCTCGACAGCATCGCCGTGCATGTTCTCGTTGGTGTGGTAGACATAGGCCGTGCCACGGAAGGTGTTCGTGCCTGACTTCGTGATGGCATTCAGGCCACCCGTGGTGAAGTTGGTCTGGCGCACATCATAGGGCGAGATGGTGACCTGCATCTCCTCGATGGCGTCCAGCGAGATGGGGTTGCCACCGCCAGGCAGGTTGTCGGACAGGCCGAAGTTGTTGTTGAAGTTGGCACCATCAACGGTGAAATTGGTCATCTTACCGTTACCGCCTGACAGGCTCATGCCGTTGCCGCCATAGGCTGAGAGACGCGTCACCTCAGTGATGCTGCGGCTCACCGTCGGCAGGTTCAGAATCTGCTGACTGTTGATGTTGGTGGCAGCACCCGTCTTCTCGTTGGAGAACTTCGAGGCGCGGCCGGTGACCACCACCTCAGCCAGATCGGTAGCATCCTCAGAAATCATGACAGGCAAGTCGTAGACATCGGCCAGTTGCAACTGGATGCCACGAATGATTTTCGTCTGGTGACCGATGTAGCTCACGGTCACCTCGTACGGACCACCGGTACGCATGCCACGGATGGTAAACATGCCGTCGAGATTGGTCACTGCCGTGTAGCGCGTGCCCGAAGGCTCGTGGACGGCCACCACGGTGGCACCGATGACGTCTTCACCGCTGCCCTCGACAGTCACTTTGCCTGACATGCTCGAGGTGGTTACCTGTGCCATGGTGCCCACCGTAAAGGCGAGCAGCATGGTGATGAGTAATAGAAATCTTTTTTGCATATAAATAAACACTAATTATTATTGATGTCTTCTAAGTCATCCTCGTCAATGTACTCGATGTCGTCCTCGTCAATGTACTCGATGTCATCGTCATCGGCGTCTTCGTCTTCCAGTTCCTTGGCCAGGAAGGTCATGTCCTTGTCGCGATGCACCAGCCGGTCGTCGGCGATGATGGTCTGCAGCTTGTTGCTCTCATTGTTCAGTTCACGCCATAGCACATCCTTCAGTTCCTCCAGATGATAGCCAGTGACAGCCGAGATGAAGACGATGGGCACATCGGCTTCGTCGGCCTGCAGTTCCTCCCTCAGCATCTCCATGAGCTCCTCGTCCAGCAGGTCGCACTTCGTCACGGCCAGCACGCGTTGCTTCGACAGTAGTTCGGGGTTGAACTTACGCAGCTCTTCAAGCAGCACCTCATACTCACGGCGGATGTTGTCAGTGTCGCCCGGCACCATGAACAGCAGCAGCGAGTTACGCTCAATATGGCGCAGGAAGCGCAGTCCCAGGCCGCGGCCCTCGGCGGCACCTTCGATGATACCGGGGATATCGGCCATGACGAACGACTTGTTGTCCCTGTAGCCGACGATGCCCAGGCTGGGCTCCATCGTAGTGAACGGATAGTTGGCAATCTTCGGGCGGGCATTACTCAGGGCACTCACCAGCGTCGACTTACCAGCGTTGGGGAAACCCACCAGACCCACGTCGGCCAGCAGCTTCAGCTCCATGATGATGGTCATCTCCTGAGCGGGCTCACCTGGCTGTGCATAGCGCGGTGCCTGATTGGTGGCGGTGCGGAACTGGAAATTACCCAGACCGCCACGGCCGCCCTTGAGCAGCACTATCTCCTGACCGTCAGCCGACACGTCGCAGACAAACTTACCAGTCTCAGCATTGTAGACCACGGTGCCAGGGGGCACATCGATAAAAACGTCCTTTCCATCGGTGCCGTGACACTTGTCCTTGCCGCCGTTACCGCCGTGCTCAGCAAAGATATGGCGCTCATACTTCAGATGCAGCAGCGTCCAGTAGTTATGGTTGCCGCGCAAAATGATGTTGCCGCCACGGCCGCCATCGCCACCGTCAGGACCACCCAACGGGTTGTACTTCACATGGCGTAAGTGCATGCTGCCTCGACCACCCTTGCCAGAGCGGCATACGATTTTCACGTAGTCAACGAAATTCGAATCAGGCATCTGTCCTCTTCAAGTTATATTACCCTGCAAAGGTACATCTTTTCAATCATACAACCAAAGATTTCGAAATAAATATTTTTTGAACACTCAAAACGCTGTTCGCATTCACCTCACACCACTCACCTCACACCTCACACCTCTATGAATAAGGAAACCAGGAAAAATAGTGCACCAAGTGCACCTATTGTCCTTAACCAACTGACTGGCAATCCGTTGGTTGGTGCTCCAAGTCTGCGTTCGTGCACCAATGGTGCACCAGGTGCACCCGAGGGGCAGAAGGTGGGGTTCAGGTGCACTTGGTGCACCATTGAAAGTCATTAGAGCACCTTCCAATAACTTACAAATCAAGATGCTATACACCAAAGGTGCACTTGGTGCACTATCTTTTTTCGTTCTCCTTATTATATATGCAACTAACGCTGCAACTGGCACAATAAGTCGGCATTTGACGACAGCCAGGAGCCGACTTATGCTCATAACTCAACGACTTATTCCAACAACTCAACGACTTATTCCAATAACTCAAGGACTTATTCCAATAACTCGGCACTTTACGAAATTATCTCCATGAGTTATTCTCATAACTCGGCCACTTATGCTCGCCAGGCGGCCCTTTTTTGCCAAATTCTCTAGAGAATTTACCCCCAATTGACCGGCTTATCCTTCGCAACAACCTGCTTACCATCGCCATGCGTTTACTTTTTTCCACGGAAGATGATGGCAATCCAAAAAAAAGTAGTACCTTTGCAGCAATCTATTCCAAATAAACGGAAGCAAGCGTGAACAGCAACAATACAAACCCCATAAAACAAACTGACAAACATGAGCAAACTAATCACTACGACAATGTTCCTTTTTTGTGCTGTCGGCCTATCGGCACAGAACATCGACTTCAACATGACCGGCCGACAGGATGCGGAGGTGAACGAGCCTGACTACATCGGCTGGGCCGTCAACCAAGTGGCCAGTGAGACCAAGGAACTCGGCAACGGCATTATCGTCACCGTTGCCGCCTCAGGCAATGCCAACACCTTGCGTGCACAGTGGCACAAGAACACATGCACCGCAGGAAAGAACGGGCAGACGGGTCTTCGACTGATGGGCGACGGCGTGGTGGCATTCGTTGCCGATGACGACAACAACACGCCCACGCTGACCGACACGCCCACCAGCATCACCGTCACCATAGAGGGTCTGGAAGCCGGAACGCATAGTCTGGCCGCCTACCACGTGTGGAAGGACCCGAAGTCGGCCGACATGCCGACCATCAAGGTTGAGGTGAACGGTGAAACGGTGCAAACCGGCGTGCAATATGCCAACGTAAAGCAGACCGCTACCGACCTGAGGATGCAGGACGCTCCCTACTCATACGTGGAGTTTAATGTGGAAGAGGGTGCCAAGGTCGAGGTAACATATACCACTGAGGTGGCCGATGGCAAGACCTACCAGACGACGAACCTGATGCTCAACGGTCTGCTCATCGACCGCTCGCCGCTGGTGGCCACCGACCCCACCCCTAACCACCGCGACTTCCACCTGGACGCCGACAACGGCACCTACACCCTTCAGTGGGCACCGGCAACGATAGCCGTCAGTCACCGTCTCGTCGTTGGCACCAATGCCGAAGAAGTGGCGGTTTCAACGAACTACGTCTATCAGGGCAGCGAAACGTCCTATCAGATGACGGGACTTTCATCGGCACATTATTACTACTGGCGTGTAGACGAGGTCGACGCTGCAGGAAAGGTCTACAAGGGCCAGGTGTGGTCGTTCCGTCCTCGCCAGCTGGCCTTCCCCGGCGCCGAGGGCTATGGCCGCTTTGCCATGGGTGGGCGCGACGGCGTCGTCTACCATGTCACCAGCCTCGCAGGTACGAAGGAACCGGGCACTTTGCTTTATGGACTGACGGAGATGAACGAGCCACGCTACATCGTCTTCGACGTCAGCGGCATCATTGAGCTGGACTTCGCAGCTAACTTCGTCAAGCCCAACGCCTACATCGCCGGACAGACGGCACCGGGAAAGGGCATCTGCATCAAGGCATCGAACATCAACATTGGCTCTGACGTCATCTGCCGTTTCATCCGCTTCAAACGCGGACTGGGTGTGTACGGTGAGAACACGGGCAACGCCATGGGCATGACGGGTGCCGACCACGCCATCGTGGACCACTGCATGGCGGCATGGGGCACCGATGAAACGGTCTCAGGTCGCGGTGCCAAGAACATCTCGTTCCAGTATAGCATCATCAGCGAAGCCCTCGGCATCGCCGGACATAAGAACTACAGCGACGGCACCAACCACGGCTATGCCGCTACCATCGACGGACAGATAGGCTCATGGCACCACAACCTGCTGGTGAACTGCAACGGACGTAACTGGAGCATGGGCGGCGGCATGGACGCACAGAACATCCCCATCGGTGGATTGGACCTTTTTAACAACGTCGTCTACAACTGGCACGACCGTACCACCGACGGCAACTGCCACGCAGTGAACTTCGTGAACAACTACTACAAGATGGGCGCCGACACCCGCAAAACC
>JAEEGL015690218.1_pt1 | contig 10844 bp, 6 predicted proteins | sample 9134231 | NCBI WGS metagenome assembly JAEEGL01 (sample SAMN16246548, study PRJNA631951) | gut metagenome | biome: gut microbiome; feature: rumen; material: fiber-attached | host: Bos | place: Iran: Karaj | collected 2018-10
ATTCACAGGTTGAATCCGTTGATTTTGACGAGCGCATTGTGACCGATTCAAACGGCAATTCATACAAAGCCGACTGCATCATAACCACGATCCCGTGGAAGAGCATAAAGAACTTCACAGGCATGCCGGACGAGATCAAGGCCAATATCGCAAAGCTTAAGAACACAGGTGTTGTTATCTCATATTGTGATGAAAAACTTGATACCGAAGCCCACTGGATATACGAGCCCGATCCCGAAAAATCCTATCACCGCATTCTGGTCAGACATAATTTCTGTCCGGGTTCAAAAGGATATTGGAAAGAGACAAGATCAGAGAGATTCTCTCCCGCAGGCGGTGAGTTTTATTATGAAAATGAATATGCTTATCCCTTGAATACAATCGATAAGCCCGAAGCGATCGCTTCGATCCAAGCATGGACAAAGTCCAAAAACATGATCGCGCTTGGCAGATGGGGTGAGCACGAGCATTACAATTCAGATCTGGTAGTTGAAAAAGCCATGAAACTCGGCGGGAAACTTGCGTAAATCAGGACCACTCATGGTTTCGGATACTCGGATGAAATGCCGTTATACGCATGTATGATTGATTGCTCTAATCTTCATAATCCGCATATTCCGAAGCATCCTCATCATACTCATACCCGTCTTCGTAATCGTCATATTCCGACTCGGCGTAATCGTCATAGTCATCATCGTCTTCTTCATCTTCTTCCCAAGGCTCAAGACAATCTTTGGGTTTTCTTACAAACAGATGGATGATGTGGCTGTGATGTACGATAAACGCCGCGACAAGCATGAACAGATGCGTGTAGAATGCGCCGACGATGTAATAATTCTTTTCGAGAAGATATCCTTTGGTAAATCCCACATAACACAGTATTCCCATAGCGGTTATGCAGAGAATGAGCAGGTAGATGTTCTTAAGCATGTTTTTGAGCGCCGCAACGAAATCCATAAATGATGCGTCAAAGTAAACGAATCTTCCGACCATCAGGCCCAGATAGTAGATCATAACGGGGCTGTATTCGCTTTCTTCACCTATCCAGTTTAAATAAACGAGAACAAATATCGCATAGAACATCGCGAGCATCCGGACGCATGCTCTTTCCTCTTTGCTAAGTCTCTTAAGCGGTATTATCAGCCTGTCGAGCAGAGTGTTGAGCACGCAGGAGATGCATATGAGCAGAAGCAGTATAAAATCCCTTCCGCCCGACCAAGCATCGGTAAGTGTAAGCAGTATAACGCTGTCCGTGGTCCTTTCACCGGTCGAGATCATATTGTAGATATGATTGATGATCACATACGCGCATGAAAAAGACATGACCGATGTAGCCGCGATTATCATCTCATAGAATCGCTGGATGCGGTTGTGGGTGCGAAGATAAAATTCGTTTTTGCGCTCGCTTTTCCGCATCGAGGAGACCGATATCTTGACTCCTCCTATGATAAAAAGCAGGCATATGATCAGCGCCGCGAGGGCGGCTCCGAGAAATATAAGTTTTTGCGGCCATCCGAAATCCGGATTGATGTAAGCTTCTAATGTCATGTTTTCTTCCTGTCAAAATCCCGATACATTCACGTACATACCGCGATGCATAGCGGAATACCTTCACATCATATAATGGATAATTTACCAAAAAGACGATACAATATCAATATGCACAATCGCTATCCAAAGTACGAGGCGTCCGGCATATCAATCCGTTATAAAAATGTTCGAATCAGAAGAGGTAAAACATTTGGAACAACCGAAATACGAAAGAAAACAAAAAGAAGATCTTCCCGTTATAGCGATCTGCTATGACTTTGACAAGACGCTTTCTCCCGATGACATGCAGGCGCAGGGATACATCCAGTCGGTCGGATATGACGTGGCTGATTTCTGGGCAGAGACCGATGTATTAACCAGAGCAAACGAGATGGATCAGAATCTTGCCTACATGTACAAGATGCTCAGGGAAGCAGAAGGCAATCTTGTTTTTAACAAACAGACTCTGATGGAATACGGCTCGAAAGTTACGCTCTTCCCCGGAGTCGACGGATGGTTTGAACGCATCCGCTCTTACGGAAAAGCAAAAGGCGTCATCATCGAGCACTACATAATCTCCTCGGGCTTAAAAGAAATGATCGAGGGCACCGAGGTCGCAAAAAACGGCGCGTTTGAAAAGATCTACGCAAGCTGCTTTATGTATAACGAAAGAGGCGTTGCGATGTGGCCCGCGCAGGTGATCAATTACACCAACAAGACGCAGTTTTTGTTCAGGATAGAAAAAGGCGTTCTCGACGTAAACGACCCCGGTATAAATGATTATTTCCCGCCGGATAAGCTCAGGGTTCCGTTCAGGAACATGATATACATAGGCGACAGCGATACCGACGTGCCGTGCATGAAACTGGTCAACTCATACGGAGGACATTCGATCGGTGTCTACAACGCAGAGACAAGGGATAAGACCAAAGTATATAAGATGATGCGGGATAACAGGATCAGATACTTTGCTCCCGCCGATTACAATGAGGGGACTGAGCTCGACACACTCGTCAAAGCGATAATCGACCGCACCTCCACCAATGAAAAACTCGAAAGCATGCATTTTGTTTACGCTGAAGAAAGCGGATCCATAAGAGAGGAGAATTGATCATGAGTTTGTATGTAAGACCTGAAGTAAGTAAATTAAACGACGGCTCGGCATGCTGGGAGCATGTATATGACAGTTTCCGATTAAAAGCCTATGTACCCGCAAACGATCTTGTAGGGCAGGTAAACAATTACGGTTTTAAGGCTCCTCTTCTGTTCGTATTCGAGGAAAAGCTAACCGACATGGATGCTGCGATCGAGTTTGCAAAGCAGACGGGGCTTGCCGAAATCGCAGCTTCGTATGATGCCTCCGTCCTGTTCGTATATCCGACTTCTCCCAACGGATGGAAAGACGCACCTGCCTCAATGTATGCAGACCTGATAGCGGAAGTCAGGATGGACACCGTATATCACGACGGAATCGATGAGTTCCATGATTTTCTTGCGCAGAAGTTCAGAGGCTATTTCATCCGCGGTTCCAAATTCAGGACCGACATATACAGCTACGGCGAATCCGCAGACTACGTTGCCGGAAATCTCTTAAAGACCATAGACGGCGAATTTCTCTGGGGCCCCGGAGAGATCACTCCCGCAATGTGTTCAATGGAAAGATTAAGCGTCACTCCCGATGTTCAGAGAAAAGACATCGCGATCTTAAGCGTTGCCAATTCCGATGATATCAACGCCGCATTTAAGGGATGCGAAAACCTGCTTATCAAAGACAGCGCGGAATATATCAAAGACTTTAAATCATTTGTATGGAAGTACAAGATGTGGTGCGGACACATTGAACTTGAGCCCGACTTTGAAGCGCTTAAGATGACGGAAGAACCCGGCATAGTCACGGTCAAGACTTCACCCAACAATTTCGGTGCATACAAAGACGAGCCCGAGCACAAAGTCGGATACTTTGCATATTACAACAACGACCTCTTTGACAACGGTCCCGCTCCTCTTCTCATCGGTTTCCACGGCGGCGGAGATTCATCGATGTATTTAACTTACGTCGCTGAGTGGTACAGGGTTGCGCACGATCATGATTTTCTGTTTGTATCGATCGACAATCATCTGGATATAACCCCGACCGAGATGATGGAAGTTCTTGCGGCGCTCAAAGCCCGCTACAGCATAGACGAGCACAGAATCTACGCGGGCGGCTTCTCGATGGGAAGCGGCAAGTCATGGGATATGTTCCAGGAGTACCCCGAGGTATTTGCAGGGCTCGCTCCCGCAAGTGCTCTTTTCCCCGTAAAAGACAATCAGTTCAGTCATCCGATCGACGGGAAGATCAACATGGACATCCCCGTACCTGTATTTTATTCAGGCGGCGAGGATTCTCCTCTTCCCGAGCTTCCTTTCCAGGCTTACACTTGTCTTGAGCGCGCACAGTATGTTGCCAAAGTCAATAAGGTAAAAGCAGACTTTGCTTCGCTTGATTATGACAAAAAAGAATCATGGGAAAACCCGATCTGGGGACTCTACGGAGACAGGGTTGAGAAACTTAAGGACGAAACAAAAGGAAGCACACTTACGATCAATTACTTCGACAGTGAAGACGGAGTATGCCGTACCGCTTTTGCAAGCGTGAGCGGCCAGCAGCATGAATGCAGACATCATTCGGTTGAAAACGCATGGAAATTTATCTCGCAGTTTACGAGGTAGAAACGGAAACGACCACTTTTTCAGGGGGCAGATGCTTAATGAGCGCTGCCTCCAGATCTTCACCATGGATCGGCTTTGAAAGATAATCAACAAAGCCGATCTTTTTATATTCTTCCTCGGCTCCGCTGACCACATTTGCCGTGAGCATGATGACAGGAGTATCGGTATTTAACCCTTCTTTGGATATAACTTTGTAAGTCTCGATTCCGTCAGGTTCGGGCATGCGGTGATCGAGCAGGATGAGATCGTATTTAGTCTCTTTGCACATATCGATCGCCTGCTGCCCGCCGGATGCGGTATCGATCTGCATATGGGTATTCTTAAGAAGCGCCACTGCCACTTTAAGATTAAGCATTGCATCATCCACAATGAGCAGATGCGCATCAGGCGCGGTAAAGCTTTCTTTATATTGTTTTTCCGCCGAAGCGACATGCTTTTTGTACTCGCCTGCGGGCGTCGGATCGATGACTTTCTGCGGAACGATAATCTTAAATGTAGAACCTTCGCCCTGAGTACTCTCTACCGAAATGGTACCGTTCATGAGCGTGACCAGTTCTTTGGTGATCGCAAGGCCAAGCCCGGTTCCCTGGATAGTCGCATTCTCTTTTTCATTAATACGCTTAAATGCATCAAACAAAACGTCTATGTCTGCCTGCGAGATGCCGATGCCGGTATCGGAAACAGTCAGAACCATCTCGATCAAGTCCTGATCCGCAGAACTTACGGGGCGTGATGCCAGGTGAACCTTGACGCCGCCCTTCCTTGTGTATTTGATCGCATTGGAGATGATATTGTTTAGGATCTGTTTGATGAGTTTGACATCGCCGCAGAGTTTTGACGGGATGGATTCGTCACATGTCACTTCTATAACCAGATCTTTGGAATCCGCCATCTGTTCAAAGAATGTGTTGCACTCACGGAGCAGATGATGGGGATCATACTCAACAGGCACAACGTCCATCTTCTTGGCTTCTATCTTGGAAAAATCAAGTATGTCGCTTATGAGAGACAAAAGCGCATCTCCCGAGATCCTGATGTTCTCAGCATACTCTTTTAACTGAGGATCCGTAGTCGTACGGAGGATCATCTCGTTAAGGCCGAGCACGGAATTAAGCGGTGTACGTATCTCATGCGACATATTTGCAAGGAAACTGCTCTTGGCATGGTTAGCCTCGTCCGCCAGTTCCTTGGCTTCCCTGATCTCATTTAAGTAGTAAACCTGTTCGGTATTGTCTTCTATCAGGAAGTACGATCCGATGATACGCCCCTTGTGGTCGTTAAGCGGACTGCACTTGATGATGTAATGCTCGGTGACGTTTTCATTATCGATCGTGACATTACGAGTATAGGCCACCTCTCCGAAAGCGGAATCCGCGGATTTTAAGTTTTCAAGGACGGTTGCCGCAGGTTCCTTGGTTATGTCATAAGTAGCCTCGTCTATGCTGAATCTTCTTTTGGAAAAATCATTTGCGTATATACAGTTGTTGCTGATGTCAAATAGGATGAGGCCCTCATTCATATCATCAATCGCGCGCTCGATCGACGACATCTTTAAGTTACGGGGGACCAGAATCTGTATGGAAAAATATATGAGTATTCCGGCTACCGCATAAAAGACCACGGATGCGTCCAGGGGAAGTTCAAACCCCATATATGCGACGTTGAGAAATACAACAAGCAGAAGGACGGAAAGAATGATCACATACTTAACACGGTATACACTGTAGGTTTTGATCAGGCGGAATACGATGAAGAACAGCGCGATGAGCATCGCAATATAATCGATCGTAAGGTGGATGTAATACGGTATATGAAATCTGGTCTGATAGTAAATGACACCCAGAGAATCATGTTTGGCAAAAGTATAGAATTCGTGTCCGAATACAGGGTTTAAGAGAATGGACAGCGAATCAATCGCCATGACGATCGCGGCAGGCCTGTACATAAGCTTAAGTGCTTTTTCATGTTCGGTATATAAGAGACAGAATCCTACCAGATAATAGATGATCCAGTCGATTGACGAGAAGTACAGGCAGTATGCGATCCCTGCGCTGAAGTAGCTGAAAGACAACGCGACAAGAATATTGGCAAAGATCGCAAAGATAGCAGCGATCATGGCCTTATTAAACCATTTTGCGTATGGTTCTTTTATGTTTTTGTCTACGGCCCTGACTGTGAAGTATATGCCGAGTACGGCGATACAGTCTACCAGGATGTATGATATTTTGCTAACCATATAAGTATTATAAAAAATGAGAGCAATTAGTAGCAAGTATTATGAAGTATCAGGCTGATCACCCGGTTATGGTCTTAAGGGTGTATTCACCGCGTTCATATCCGTAACCGTCACCGGAATCTTCATATAATTCGTATGATACTTCGCCTTCTCCGAACTTCTTCCATTCAATTTCTTCAGGCTGTTCTTCGGTTGAACGCGCGGGCGCCTTAACGGGGATCAGGCTGCCTGCTTTGACAAACAGAGGGATCTCATCAAGTTCGGCGCTGACCCGGTGCGCAGTTCCTCCGCTGTACTTTTGACCGGTATAAAAATCATACCAGTCGCATCCGGCAGGGAAATATACCTCTCTTGTCTTATCTGTCTGTCCGAGCGGGCTGCCGTCCTCGTCGTAGTACATGGGTTTGGTCACCGGACACACCATGAGCGATCCGCCGAACATGAACTGATCGGTTATATCCCATGTTTTTTTGTCTTTTGCAAAATCAAAAGCAAGCCATCTGATAAGCGATCCGTCTTTGAGCCAGACCTTGCCTGCCTCGGAGTAGATGTACGGCATCAGGCTGTATCTTAATCTGTTGGCCTTAAGCATCGCATCATAGAAGACTCCGCCAAAGGTCCACATCTCGCGTCTCACATCAGTTCCGTGAGCCCTGAACATCGGAAGAAAAGCGGCATACTGATACCATCTCGTGTACAGTTCGCAGAATCCTAAGTTATCGGCCGTATCGTCATATCGTCCGTTCCAATACCAGAAATCTCCGCGTTTAACAAAGAATGCGCCGGTATCCATCGTCCACCACGGAAGTCCTGAAGCCGAGAAATGAAGTCCGATCGCGATCTGATCTTTGTATGTATCCCAGCTTGCGTCCGTATCGCCCGACCACATGATCGTGCCGAACCGCTGCTGTCCGGTGTATGCGGCACGAGTCAGGTTGCAGACGCGTTTTTCGCGCCGTGCGTCCGCGGGTTGTTCCGATCCTGCGTTTGCATCTGTTCCCGAACCGGTCTTTGTTTCCTCCATGGCCTTACGCTGGTTTTCATATATTCCCATCGCATGGAAAAAAGGATAGCTGTTGCAATATTCATAAGGGATCCTGAGTCCCGTTTCTTCACAATACTCACGGAAGTTCTCACCCGGAGTAAGACGCATCGGATGATTCCATTCCGGGGCAAAAGGCTCGCTGTTGTCACACCACCAGGCATCGGTCCCGTAAGCAAAATGCGTTTTCCTAAGCTGGTCGAAATACAGTTTTCTGGCCTCTTCACTCAACGCATTATAAGTGGCACTCGCAGGAAGCAGAAGTTTTCTTGCAGCAAACTCTTTATAATCTTCAGACGTTTCCGAAAAGTTCGGCCATACGGATATCATGAAATGAACATGCTTTTCATGCAGTTCATCTATCATGCCCACAGGATCCGGGAATCTGGTCTCATCATATGATTTCTGGCCCCACTGTCCGTCAGGCCAGCTCATCCAGTCGAGCACTATGCAGTCCATCCCTATGCCGAGCTCTCTGGATTTATCTACAGTACGAAGTATTTCTTCCTGACTCTCGAAACGTTCCTGTGACTGGACATAGCCGAAAGCCCATTTGGGAAGAAGAGTAGCTTTACCCGTAAGTTCGCGGTAGCCTCTGACCGCGGTTTCCATGTCCCCCGCGATGAAATAGTAATCCAGTTCTTTATCGGCTTCGATGTACAGGTAAGTTCCCTGTTCATTGTCGTTAAATATCATCGGGCTGTATGAATCGGCGAGTATTCCGTAACCTTTTGTCGAGACGAACATCGGGATTGGGATACGGCGGTTTGCCTGATGAAGATATATCGTTTTGCCACGGAGGGATGCAAACCCCTTTTCCTGCTGGCCGAGACCGTAGAGAGCCTCATCGCCGAGTTCAAAGTTGAATCTTATATGGAAGCTTCTGCCTGCAGGGATCTTTTCAGGTTCCTCGAGAACCTGTTTCTGTCCGTCCGCAGTCTGTACGGTTCTGGTCTTGACCTTGTCATCCGACAGAGTATACATCTCAAATTCTTCGAACTCCTTAGGGTCACGGGAGCTTTCCTTAAAAAGAGCATGTCCTTCGCGGTCCAGGTATGATACGGCTCCGTCCTGCCTTTTGACGCATACTTCCGCTTCGGGAAGAGTCAGCCTGATCACATCTTCGGATTCGGTATATTCCCAATCCCCAAATACATCGTTATTTACAATGCCCGGATTGTCGTTGTCCGAAATCCTGTCTGCGGGTGTAGTGATCACACGGATGATGTTTGCGGTTTTCGGTATAAGAACCGTAAGTCCGAATTCCGAATACAGGTACAGGGCACTATCCTTTTTTTCGACTTTATTAATTTCCCTTGATTTGGGTTTATTCGCTGTCAGCATGTTGATCTCCTATGAATAACTCTCGCCGATATGCTTCCTATGTATGCTGCCGGTCCGCAATGACACTTCCATATGTTTTGTGCAGCGCCGTGGTTAGTCTCACTCCGCAAGTATCTTTCTTGCATATGAGCAGGTTGCACCGATGTTAACCTTGTTTTTCTCACCTGCTTCAATGACCTTGTAGACCAGACGCTTGGCAATTCCTTTACCTTCATATTCGGGATTCACTCCGGTATGGTATATGTTCCATCCGTCCGCTGTGACCTGATATTCACATTCTCCGATCGGCTTATCACCATCCATGGCTAAACTCCGGCAGTTATCCGCATCCATGACAACTTCTATATTATGTTTATAGATACAGCTGAGCGCCCCCGACGGACACTGCTCCACAGCCTGCCATATCTCGCTGCTTTCGGCCTGACTCAAGTCGATCCAGGGCCTCCTGTCACGGTCAAACGTTTTGGGACTCGCGCCCACACATCTTTTTGAATGAAAACATTTCTCCGAATTCCAAAACACCGCTATGTCGTCATTTTCATATAATCTGTGCATACCGTTCCTCCAATCTCAAACGGATAAAAATGCCATAGTAAATATATTATACACATTTACTATGGCATAAAGGTCAATGTATAAGATGCGTTTTATTCCATCTCAATCGTTCCGGGCGGTTTGCTCGTAAGATCATAGAATACCCGGTTTACGCCGCGTACTTCGTTGATAATGCGGCTCATCACGGTCTGGAGTACTTCCCACGGGCTGTTTGACGCTTCGGTCGTCATGAAATCGACGGTCTTTACGGCGCGCAGGGCTACGGCAAAATCATATGTGCGCTCATCGCCCATTACTCCGACAGACTGCATATTGGTAAGCGCCGCAAAATACTGATCCGGCTTCCAGTCGGGAGCTTCCCCTGTCTTTTCCTTATATTCCGCTGCGGCTTTGTCGACTTCTTCCCTGTATATCGCATCCGAATCCTGGACGATACGGACTTTGTCGGCCGTCACTTCCCCTATTATCCTGACACCGAGTCCGGGACCGGGGAACGGCTGTCTGTATACCAGATTATCGGGCAGCCCCAGTTCAAGGCCTGCTTTTCTTACTTCATCTTTAAACAGGTTCCTGAGGGGCTCGATTATCTCTTTAAAATCCACATAGTCGGGCAGTCCGCCGACGTTGTGATGTGATTTGATCACAACAGATTCTCCTCCGAGACCGCTCTCAACCACATCGGGATATATGGTACCCTGCGCAAGGAAATCCACTTTGCCAATCTTCTTTGCTTCTTCCTCAAATATGCGGATGAATTCCTCGCCGATTATCTTTCTCTTCTGCTCAGGTTCTTTAACTCCGGCAAGTTTGGAATAATAACGTTCCTGCGCGTTGACACGGACGAAATTGATATCGAAAGCTCCGCCCTTGCCAAATACCGCTTCAACCTCGTCGCCTTCGTTTTTTCTCATAAGGCCGTGGTCAACGAACACACAGGTAAGCTGCGGGCCGACAGCCTTGGCAAGAAGCGCCGCAAGAACAGATGAATCAACGCCGCCCGACAATGCGAGCAGCACCTTGCCGTCACCCACTCTGTCGCGGATCTCACGGATCGATGACTCAACGAAAGAATCCATTCTCCATGTGCCCGCGCAGCCGCAGACATTCCGTACGAAATTGTAAAGCATCTGCTTGCCGCTCACGGTGTGGAGAACCTCAGGATGGAACTGGATCGCATACAGATCGCGGCTTCTGTCCTGAGCTGCTGCAACCGGGCAGTTCTCGGTATGCGCCACAGATTCAAATCCCGGCGCGAGTTTACTTATATAATCAAAATGGCTCATCCAGCAGATGGTGGATATCTCATGGCCGCCTCCGGATTCCGCTGTGGGATCTGTGCCGTTCCTGTCTGTGATCCCCGTAAAAAGAGGACTTGAAGTATCCGCAAACACTTCCGTCTTGCCGTATTCTCTTGCGCTCGCCCTC
>JAEEGL010342336.1_pt1 | contig 10843 bp, 10 predicted proteins | sample 9134231 | NCBI WGS metagenome assembly JAEEGL01 (sample SAMN16246548, study PRJNA631951) | gut metagenome | biome: gut microbiome; feature: rumen; material: fiber-attached | host: Bos | place: Iran: Karaj | collected 2018-10
CAGTCGCTTGGTTTTCCGAAGGAACGGTGAATGCGAAGAGCCCCACAGAGCCGGCCAGACATGCGGTTGATACAATCAAGTCGTTGAACTGCAACAAGGAATGGATATTCCATGCGCACCATGCGGCCAGTACGACCGCGACCTGCGTGGTGTCCGAATGACGATATTTACGCAGGAAGCCGAGTGCCAACAAGAGAGGAATGCCAAGTCGCAGGAGCGCGTCCCAAAGACCGAAGATTCCGCATTGCGAGAGCTGTGCGAAGAACATCGAATGGGGGTCTCGTGCCTCATCCAACTGCCAGCCTTTCAAACGGATATGCCATGGGAAGAACTCTCCGAGGCCGGCACCGAAGACGGGGAAGCGAGCGAAGATTCGGGTTGCGGTCTGATAGTATTCAAGACGTACGGAGGCGGTTTCGAGCTTGCGCTGGGAAAGAACGCTGATGCCGATTCCACCAGCTAGTGCCCCAAGAATGGCCACGATAACAAGTGCCAGCGTTGCCTTGCGGGAGAGGTCCTTTCCCCAACGAACCCAGCCGAAGACCACCAGTCCCCCTGCCAGACCGACGAAGGCGCCACGGCTGCCACTGAAGATGAGTGCGCCCAGAAACAGCACCGCACCAGCGCCGACGAGCAGAATCCGCGCAGCCTTGGGCGAACTGCATCGTTGGCCAAGGCGGTCGAACACCAGAAGCATCAACGGGCAGGTCAGAAGCAGGTGCGCTGCATAGACATTTGGGTCCATGAAATGCCCATACGAGCGTGTCTGCTGGAATTTCAGGAGCATCTGCTCAGAGAGTTCTATTCCAGTCTCGCGGGCATTCTCCAGTTGCATTTGGAGTTCGCGCTCCAGACCGCCGAAGTGCTGGGTCCAGCCCTCGAAGGCCGCGATGGCGCCGCCAGCCGCAATGGTCACAAATGCCCAAGCGAGCAGTTTGGGATCGCGACGGCTTGCCCACCAGAGTCCGCAGGCCAGCATTGCAATTGTGTAGAAATGCCAGAACCACTTGATGGTGTAAGCCCATTCGGTGGTGTGGACCAGGCCAGCCAGCCCCGCCACCAATGGTGCAAAAGACAAGAGCGGAATCGTCAGCGCTCCGTCTCGCCAACATTCAGGCGGTTTGTGTGTCTTGACGGTCCATAGCAGTAGCCAACCGACAATGGCAGGTAGGAGCGCTTGCGGCCAGATGGTCGAAAGGAGCCATTCTATTCCGCTCAGGGGAAAATTCGCCTGCTCGACAGAAGGGGCGGCGTAGCACCATCGCAAAGGCAGAATAAAGAGCAGGATACAGTAGGAAAGGCGCACAAAGGCGACCGCGAACTTCTTGAGCCATTTCGGATAATCCCGCTTCTGACGCAGAAGCCTTTTCTGCCCCCACCAGTAGGCAAAGAGAAGAATGGCACCCGCCAGAATAATCGTGATTGTTCTTGGAAACGGAGTCATGGACTGTCATTGGATGTAGGTGGAGTCGCCTTGGGTGGACGGAATTGCCTGCCGCCGTGTGGTTTGTGCTTTTTCCCATCCTCATCGTTACCGCCGGTGCGGTGTTCCTTTGACGGGCGAGACGGCGCATGATAGTAGTCCGCCTCGAATTGCAGACAGCACTTGAGGCGTCCGCAACAGCCGGAGATGTTCTGGGGATTCAGGGAAAGCCCCTGTTGCTTGGCGGTCTTGACATTGACCGAGGCGATGGAATGCAGGAAGGTCGCACAGCAGAAGGGGCGTCCGCAACTGCCCAGTCCGCCGACGATGGAAGTCTCGTCCCGCACGCCGACCTGCCGCAGTTCGACACGGCAGTGGAAGAGGGTGGAGAGGTCGCGGATGAGCTCGCGGAAGTCCACGCGGTTTTCCGAGGTGAACTGGAAAACCAGCAATTTCCGGTCGAAGGTGTAGTGCTCGTGGATGAGCTTCATCGGCAAATCATGGGCATGGATGCGCTCGACAGTGCGCCGATGGACTTCATCGAGACGCTGGGCATTCTCCTGGACTTTGCGAAGGTCATCCTCTTTGGCAAGCCGGATGATGACAGGGAGATGCTGTCCTTCGATCTGACGCCCCTTGGTTTTCTGACGAAGTTCCTCTTCCACCGGACCGATTGCCTCGAACGGCGGATGAGGACAGACATGCATGATCCGAGCGACCTCCTGGTAGCGGTCACATTGCACGACCACCTGCGCCCCTACAGCCAGTCCCAAAGACAGGTCGCCTACGGCGTCGTAGGCGATGCCGGCGTTGATGGACAGGCGGTAGAGTGATTTCATAACTACTTTATTGTAAATTACTTATAAGTTATATTTTGCACGCTTTTCCGCAATGACATCCCGAAGGATGTCCTCAAGGCTCTGGGTGGGCTGGTAGCCAATCAGCGACCGCACTTTGGCAAGGTTGGGGACCCGCCGATGCATGTCATCGAAGCCCGCGCCGTAGGCCTGTGCGTATGGGATGACCTGGATTTCGGAAGCGGAGCCGGTCATCTCTTTGACCTTAAGCGCCAAATCCATGATGGTGATTTCCTGGTCGTTTCCGATGTTCATCACCTGGCCATGCGCGGCCTTGCAATCCCGCAGGGCATTGAGGGCACCCACGACATCCTTGACATGCGCGAAGCAACGCGACTGCGTGCCATCTCCATAGACGGTGATGGGCTTGCCCAGAAGCGCCTGCTCGACGAAGCTCGGAATGACCATTCCGTATTGCCCTGTCTGCCGTGGACCAACGGTGTTGAAAAGCCGAACCACGGTGACAGGCAGACGGCTCTCGACCCAGTAGGCCAGCGCCAGAAATTCGTCCAATGCCTTGGCGCAGGCGTAACTCCATCGGCGAGTGGAGGTAGGACCCATTACGGTGTCATCGTTTTCGGTGAAAGGAACTTTGGAACCCTTGCCATAGACCTCGGAGGTGCTGGTCAAAAGGAACGGACGGCGGTAGCGTGCACAGGACTTGAGCACGTTTTCCGTTCCGCCGACAATGCTTTCGATGGTGTGGACGGGCTGGTCGATGATCAATCTCACGCCCACCGCACTGGCCAGGTGGTACACGTAGTCCGCCTCGCGTACGCACTGGTCCACCAAGGAGGCGTTGTTGACGGAATCCACGATGAGCCGAAGGCGCTTGCCGTCCTCAATGCCTTCCAGGTTCTGGTAGGTGCCCGTGGAGAGGTCGTCCAACACCACAATGTCATGACCTCCATCCAGGAGAGTTCTGCACAGATGAGAGCCGATGAAGCCGGCTCCGCCAGTAACGAGGATATTCATTGGAAGGTAAGAGGTAAGAGGTTAGAGGTTAGAGGCTTCAGCAGGGGTACAGAGGCGGCAGCTCCCGTAGGATTTGTAGAAGTGCAATCGGTAACAAGGCGTTGGCTATGGGCCGAAGGGGAGTTAGCCTTTGCCCAGTTCGGCAGATCGGTCGGCGGCGGCCTTCATGAGTTCGGCGACCAGCCCGTTGAAATCACGTTGCGCCATCACATCCAACGCGGCGGCGGTCGTGCCACCTTTGGAGGTCACCGCAATACGCAATTCGGATGGGGTGCCTTTTTTCTGGAGAAGCATTTCCACTGCACCCGCCATGGTTTGGACAGCCAGTGCCTCGGACAGTTCCGTCGGCAATCCAAGTTTTGCCCCGCCGTCCCGCAATGCCTCGATGAAGGCGAAGAAGTATGCTGGGCCAGAGCCGGAGAGCGCAGTCACGGCGTCCAACGAAGTCTCCGGAACCTGCCAGGCTTCTCCCAAGGATCCAAGAACTTTGGAGGCAAATGCGGCGGCCGCAGCATCATCGGCACGCGAAAGCGCATAGCAACTGGCGCCCTTGCCGACGAGCAACGGAGTATTGGGCATCACTCGCACAATGCGTACATCGCCTAGCCACGAACGAAGTTTGGCAATGGGGATGCCCGCACAGATGGAGACCACCAGCACGTCGGCTTTGCGCGGAGGAAGGGCGCTGACCGTCGCGGAAGCAACTTGGGGTTTGATGGCCAACACGATGACATCCGCCGCGCCAACCAGTTCTGCGGTGGCTTCGGGGTGGGCGGTCACTCCTGTTGCGGTCTGAAAGGCATTGCGCGCCTCCGGAGAGGGGTCCACGGCATCTAGACGGTCGTTGGGAAAGAGCTTCCCATGGCTGATACCGCCTGCCAAGGCGGTCGCCATCTTACCAGCGCCAATGAAAAGGATGTTCATTGTTTAGGAAAATGTACAGGGGAAAAGGTACAAGGTACAGGTTTGTTTGGAAAGGGAGGGGAGTGTAAGAGGCGTTGGATTGAGGATGATTTGATGAATGGAGAGGGTGCGTTCATGAGGAACAGCAACCATTCCTCATTCCTCATTCCTCATTCCTCATTCCTCATTCCTCATTCCATTACAGTCCCATGCGATAATGGAGGTTGTCGATGGAACGCTGAAGGGATTCGAAGGGCGGGAGGTCGCCGTCGTCACGCTCAACGGCAAGCCACCGTGTTCCGGCAAAACGGCAGGCATCAATGATTTCAGGCCAGTTCAGGTTTCCATCGCCCACCTCGGTGATTTTGCGGTCTGGTGCGATCATTGAGGGAGTTTCAGGAGTGAAAGCCAGCTTAAGATCCTTGAAATGAACCAGCGGAATGCGATGTGCGACTTTACGAATGAGTCCGCTGGGATCCACACCGCTGAAAGCCGCCCAGAAGACATCGACTTCAAACCAGGTGGTGGCGGGATTCAGCTCGCGAATGAGCCGATAATAGGGCTGTTCGCCGTCAAGCGCAACAAACTCGTGGGTGTGGTTGTGGTAGCCGAGGCGCATTCCGACCTTTGCGTCGGCCACGCGCTGGGCGAGGCGGTTGAAGCGTTCAATGAAAGCATCCCAGGTAGAGCGGTCAAAATGGTCGAGTCCTGGAAAGAACCCGCCGATTGCGGGGTTCGGGCAATTCCAAAGGAGATGGTCTTCGATGAAGTTGTCGAAGTCGTCCTCGATTTTGTCCAGGCTGACATGGGTGGCGACGCATTCGAGCCCCTCACCGTCCAGAATCGCCTTCATTTCCTTCCGGTCAATTGGACCGAATGCGGAAATCTGGATGCCGTCGTAGCCCATAGCCTTGACTCTGCGGCAGGACTCCGCAATGTCCTTTGGCGTCTGGGTGAACTTTCGGACGGTGTACATTTGTGCGGCAAGTTTGAACATTTTTTTGCTCCTTTGGAAGCGAGGTTGTTTTAAAAGGAATTATAGTAATGACAAAATATAACCCCTAAATGCAGGATTGAGTCCCATGCTTGAAATAGAACGCAAATTCGAGGTATCTGGAAATACGGATGATTGGCGTAGGCAGGTGGTGAAATCCTGCTCCATTGTCCAAGGATACTTTGAAAATCACGGTGCGGCCTCGGTTCGCGTGCGAATTGTCGGAGACACTACGGCAAATTTGAATATCAAGGACAATTCTGTTGGAATCAGCCGAGCGGAATATGAGTATCCCGTGCCCATCGAGGAGGCACGGGAAATGCTTAGCCGATTCTGCGATGGTCGCATCGTCGAGAAAACACGTCATCTGGTTCCGGCCGATGAAGCGGGGCTGTGCTGGGAAATCGACGAATACCACGGTCCTTTCGAGGGGCATTTCACCGCCGAACTGGAGATTCCCACCGAGGATTTTATATTTCAGCGTCCTGCCTGGCTAGGAATAGAACGCACAGGCGACCCACGCTTCACCAATGCCGCGCTTGCAGCGACGCAATGCTGGCCTGAAGAATAAAACGATCTGACTTCGATATCCTTGCTGCATATCAGGCGTTATTCTCACGAGTTAGGTTCTTAACCCATTGATATCGTAAGAAATGCAAGACAACCCAGGGGATCTTGCCGACTTCGTCCAGGCAAGTGCATGCATAGACGAGCAGGACGGGCCAATGGAAATAAAAGGTTCCCAAGAAGGCACAGGGCAGGGCGATTCCCCACATGCAGACAATCAGGCTATATACATCGAAAAAAGTGTCGCCTCCAGCATAAAAGACACCATTGATGACAATTGTGCAGAAGCTCCTTCCTATCATATAGATGGATAGAATAATGAACATCCCGACCACATAGCCCTGGGCCTGGGAGGTCAGTTTCAGGAAATGCGTGAAGAGCGGGATGACGGCTAGAATGACCAGCGTGCATGCGAAACCAGTAAGGAAGCCGATGAGGAGCAGACGGTCGCCGTATTCGCGTCCACGCTCGAGGTTTCCGGCACCTAGTTCGTTGCCGATGAGGATTCCCGCCGCGCCACCAAAGCCGTTGCAGAGGCAGCACATCAGGTCACGCACCACGGCGGCCACGGAGTTGGCGGCGGCGGCGTCCGGCCCGAGATGTCCCATCAGTGCGGTGTAGGAGGTGAATCCGATCCCCCAGAGCATCCCTGCGCCGAGAATCGGCAGGGAGTAGTGCCAGAAATCTGTCACGAGCAAACGGTCAAAGGTCAAGATGGTCTTTATGCGCAATTGGATATAGCTTTTTTGGAGCGATGAGAATACGCACCAGCCCAACTCTATGACGCGGGCACAGACCGTCGCCAGCGCGGCACCACGGACTCCCATTGCCGGACAGCCGAAAAGCCCGAAGATGAAGATTGCGTTGAGGACGATGTTCAGGATGACTGCGCCGGAGCTGATCCAGGCGGAACGCGAAGCGTGGTCGCTGACCTTCATGACGGCCAAGTAGCACTGCGAGATGCCCGTGAGCAGGTAGGACCAACTCGCTACACGAAGATACTCCACGCCCATGGAGACCAGTGTGGCATCATGGGCAAAGAGCCGCATCAGCACCTGCGGAAAGAAATAACAGCCGATGAAGAAGGCAACCGAGACCAGCAGGGACTCCCGGATGCTGATGCCGAAGATCTTGCCCAGCACTACCTTGTCCTTCTTTCCCCAGTATTGCGCGCCAAGGATGCCCACACCGCCCACGATGGCCCAGATGATCATGTTCTGCACGAACTGGATCTGGGTGGCAAGCGAGACTGCCGCCATCGAGTTCTGATCCACTTTGCCCAGCATCAGCGCGTCCGCCGCCGCCACCAATGCCAGCATCAAGTTTTGAAGGGAAATCGGCAAGGTCAGAAGCAGGAGCTTCCGATTGAAGTCTTGATCGCTGAGCAAGCCACGAAAACGCATAAAAAAATATATTCTTAAATATTTAATAACAAAAATGTTATTATATTACAAAGAACCCTGTGGCTATTCTTCTTTGACCAAAGCGACTCGAATGCCGATATTGAAATATCGGTTGTCGGGGGTTCGACAGCGTCGATAGGCAGATCGGCAGGCTCGGCAGTAGTTTGTCCAGGCGCCACCGCGATAGATGCGTTCATCACCGTGCGTGCAATACGGATCGGTTTGAGGTTTGTCGTAGTTTCCCGTTTTGATGGCGGCGTTTTGCCAGAAAGCGTGGTCTCTCGTCCACTCCCAGACATTGCCGTGCATATCGTACAGTCCCCAGGGGTTTGGGTTGTGGTAGTGCCCGACGCGCGTGGTTCTTTTTAAATAAACACCTTGTGTAGAAGTGCCATAAGGGTATTTTCCATCGCAGTTGGCTCGGTCGGCATTAAGGGTATTCCCCCAGTGGAACGGCGTATTGGTTCCTGCGCGGCAGGCGTATTCCCACTGTGCCTCGGTAGGGAGATCAAAGCGAAAGCCCTCCGGTCGCGTTATCTCCGGGTTGTTGTTGAGTGCCTCGCAGAATTCCTTCGCCTCGTTCCAGGTGATGTTTTCCACGGGGAAATTTCCTCCATCTGGGAACCAGGAGGGATTTTTGCCGATGACTGCCAGATATTGTTCCTGCGTCACCTCGTAAACTCCCAGCCAGAACTCCTGTGTCAAGGTGACCTCGTGGGGCTGCTCATCGTCGTCCCGGTTCGGTTCGTTCAATGGACTTCCCATGGTAAAAGTTCCGGCGGGAATATTCACCATTTCCAACGCCACGCCATGGGGCAGCATGACCGTGAACCTGGGGCGCTCAGACAGGGTGGCTTCCTGCGAGAAAACCATCGCAGTCATAGCCAACAAGATGATTGAGATAAGAGTCATGAAAGGTTTACCAACAGAGGTAGGAAGTGGTAGTCGTATTTTCTGTCAAAAGATTAATATATAGTTGTTTTGGGGCATCATTGAAGCCGCCACAAGAAAAACTGTATCCTGAATCCGTGAATTTGCGTAAAGGATGTCGCATCGACGGAATATGTTGTGGTGACCTCGTCACCAAAGTGTTAACTCACGGATTCAGGAATATTTCTATTGGCGTGCCAGAAAGTCGTCAATCATCCTGCGCGAGATGGAGCCGGGCTGGGGGATTGGCGGCAAGGGCTTACGGACATCGAACCAGGCGGCCTCGGCAATCTCCTCGCCGTCCGGATGGACTTCACCGGAGGCGAAATCCGCGGTAAAAGCGGCCAGCAGAGTATGAGGGAAGGGCCAATTCTGACTGCCGAAGTATCGAATGTTGGTCACCTCCACGCCGACCTCTTCGCGAAGTTCGCGTCGAATGGCGTCCTCGTAGGTCTCGCCGGATTCGACAAAGCCCGCGAAATTGCTGAAAAACGGCGTGGTGAAAGTCCGGTTGCGTCCCAGCAGAATTTCATGTTCGCCACGAGTAATGCGAACAATGATGGCCGGCGAGAGAATGGGAAAGGATTCAAAACCGCAACGCATGCAACGCAAGGAACCATCATCGGAAGCAAGTTGCATCGATGCTCCACAACATCCGCAGAATCGGTGTTCATTCCGCCAGGTAGCCAGCTCCAGCGCACGGATGATGACTTGCCGCCAGGAGGGGGACTGGCGGTTTAGGAAGGCACGCAGATTCGTGGTCTGGAGCGTCGGGGGGAGGGCGTTCTCCAGAGGAAGTTGCTGGACGCTGTAACAGGGCACCCCGCCGATTTCTGCCGCCAAGATGATTTCCCTGAGTGGAATGCCCAGGGCGTGGCAGACCGCAATTGTCGGCAGTGCCCCCTCTGCATCCACTACCACTTCGCGGTCGTGCTTCAACACGACAACGCCCGCCGCTGCGGGCTGGGCCACAGTGACGGGCTTGGGGAACAACGGCGTGTCGTCCTGTCCTGGAAGATTCATTTGGTCAAAATCTTCAGCGTGTAATTCGTTGGCTGTTCCTGGAAGGCGATTTCGTCGCTCTGTCCCGGTTGCGGATAGTTGGCGGAAAGCAACGACCACTTTCCACGCTGATAAAGCACATCGACCAGTTCCTGGACCGACACATCGGCGGCCTTGAGCCGCAAGGTCACAATGCCATATTCGTCCGGTTCAGTGACCTCTTCCAGAATCTCCGGATGCTCCTGTCGAGTCTGCTGGACAAAATCCTTGGCAGAAAGATCGCCGCTGTCAATCCACACATGCTCAATCTCCGATGGCAGAAGAGCCAACTGGCGAAATCCGATGTTGGCGGGGAGTCGCTTTGCATCGCTGGAAACCATCGCAACATCAGCAATTGATTCATCAGAACTTGAACGGTTGAGCTGAAGGCGTCGGCTGTCCGCCAAGGAGAATCCTTCGTTGCTCTGAGTCGCAATTTGCTCAGAAGCCACGGATTGCCGTGCCGGGACAGCGGTGCGGTAAACTGGCGTGGGTGAAAGCGCAAATGACTGAGCTTGCATGGGGGTGGCAGCATCGGAAATCATTGCTTTGGCGGCAGGTTGCTGCCGCAGGAATACAGCGGTCGTCAAGGCGCTGAGTCCCGCGACCACCACTAGCGCGGCAGCCATGGACAGAAGCCGATGCCAACGGAAACCGCCGGGCATGTGCTTCGGTGATTCGACCATCGTCTGCCAAATGCGGTCCGCATCCTCCCGTTCAGCCTCACGGAGGCAGGCGGATTGGATGCGCTGCGCCAGCCCGGGCGTCGGACGGAAGCACTCTTCGGTCAAGGCATCCACCTGACGAAATTCCTCCAGCACTTTTTGGCAGGACACGCAATTTTGGAGATGTTCGGTGATGCGCACATCGCCTTCAGCGTCCAGCAAATAAGCACCAAGTTCTTCTGGGGTAGGGCAATTCACTTGATTTTGAGAATTTTCCATGGTCAATTCACTTTCAATGCCTGACGAAGCAATTCACGTCCACGGTTGATGCGGGACTTGACCGTTCCAACTGCGCAGTCGAGAATCTTGGCGATTTCCTCGTAGTCGAGCTGCTGGACATTGCGAAGCATCACCGCAGTGCGGTAGCTCTCCGGCAATGTCGCCATTGCCTTTTCGAGACGTTCCCGCAAATCGGCAAACTCCGCCTGTTCATTTGGCGAAGCATCGGAGGAGGGCAATTCAAGCCGCAGGTCTTCGTCGCCTTCAGCGTTGGGCAGAGGCGCATCAATGGAGATGGTGCAGTTGGCCCCCCGCACTTTGTTCCAACGGAACTTGTTGTTGCACAAGTTCACCACGATGCGGTACATCCACGTCGAAAACTGTGCGTCGCCACGGAAATTGCCGAGGCTTCGGTAGATGCGGATAAAGGCGTCCTGAACCACCTCTTCGGCGTCCTGCCGGTTTTGCAGGATGCTGTAGGCCAGCTGGAATGCGCGGTCAGAATGCCGTTCAACCAGTTGGTCAAATGCCGCCTGGTCGTGCTCACGCTGGAACTGTTGGACTAACTCAAGATCCGTGGGCATCGTTCGTTAGCAAATAAGACGCATTGCAAAGGAAGAAAGTTCCCTGACTCAAAAAGAAAACTTGAAATAATCTGGCCGGACTAGCCGCTCTAGCCGCTCTAGCCGGACTGGCGAGCAAAAGGCCGCCGGGCGCAAATGCGCGAGGCGGCCTGGATTTTCGGCGAGTGGTTCCGGGGGAGTTATGCCTTCGCGGCTTGGATGAGCGCCATGAAGTCGGCCGCC
>JAEEGL010489019.1_pt1 | contig 10843 bp, 10 predicted proteins | sample 9134231 | NCBI WGS metagenome assembly JAEEGL01 (sample SAMN16246548, study PRJNA631951) | gut metagenome | biome: gut microbiome; feature: rumen; material: fiber-attached | host: Bos | place: Iran: Karaj | collected 2018-10
ATTAGTCAACAAGTCTCTTGGTCCGGCCCGCGCAGGGGACATATGTGACGCTTCTTACCCCTCTATGACGCTAGCATTCTATCATTACTGCCCATTGCTGCAATTGGGAGAGTGGTTATGGAGCTGGCGGAGGGAGTCGAACCCCCAACCTGCTGATTTGTTAGCCAATGTTTAACCTTTCAGTTTCTCAAGTTGTCCTTGAATTTCATAATCTTTTGCATAGGAAATCCCTACTTTCTGCCCATTCTTTGGAGGAACAAAACGAAGTTTCTTACTCACGGAACATTCAGAAATTGGCACTAAATAGCACTTATTATCCCAAATGGTCGCAAAATAATCTACTTCATCAGCAGTATATCTTCTTTGCAGATTAGATTGAGTATTACTACGACAACTGCGGCAAGAGAATTCAATAACTCCTTGCTCTACTTCTCGTGAAGTTTTACATTGTACTCGTATTAGCTTACCATCTATATCTGCGATTAAATCATATCTGCAATTTTCTCCATAAGGAATACTACAATGATAACCTAACTCATAAAATGCCGTTAAGCATTTTATTTCGGTTAGATTACCTTTTTGTTTAGAATCTAACTCAATCATAGATATAAATTTAGCTAACAAATCAGCTGCTCTGCCATTGAGCCACGCCAGCATTTTTTTCTTTCTTTCTTTATCTTACATATATATTATATAATATTTTTTTTGAAAAATCAAATGGAGGAGCAATTTACTAATCGCTCCTCCATCTCTTAATTAGGGCCATTCACCAAGAGGCTTACCAAGTGCGCCACGCTCTACGTCGGTGCAGTAATGCACACTATTTAGATTGTAACTTGCATCGGCAAAAATCTCTTCAGCAATGTCCTGATAGAGGGTGCTTAGTAGACCATGAGCATCATTTAGGTTATCATTGAAGAACTGAACAACACAGTTCTTAAAAATAACATAGCAGAAATCTACAAAGAAATAGCCTTCCTCTGCTGGAGATACACAGTCTGCGAAAGCTGGGTTCTTGTCAAACACAGTCTTAAACAGCTCTGTTGGAGAAGTGAAAATCTTATTCGCAACTGGACCATCAATCATAATAGGCATCTTAATATTGCCCCAGGTCTTCTCGCTAGGGAGAAGAAGCAGAAGAGCAGCATTCTTTAGCCCATTATTGCAAGCGATAGTGACAGATGGAGCACTCCAATCAACATTAAAAGCAATTTGAGGGTCTCCATCAAACATAGCCTACAACTTATTGATATAAGTAATCCAAGGTGGAGCGAGCTTAAGTCTTACATCAGCCATATGTTTTCTCCTTTACTAATATAAATTAGATAGATTTTCTCTATCTTTATTTATATAATAACAAAAAAATTTTGAAAAGTCAATTTTATTTCGGCTGGACGGTTGTGGCGTCTGCTCGCGACGCGCTCAGGTCAAAAGAAAAAATTGAGCACCCTCAAGCAATATGCGTTCAGCTTACACCCCATGTCGCTAACCAAAGTTGCCCATGAGCCTCGCCGCAAGGTACTAACCTCTCCTCAGCTGACCACATATTCTTTTGGATGCTCAATCCCAACCCATTCACCAAGTTTATTAGGCCGCACAAGAGGTGGAGTGTGCGTCTGGCTTCAAGATTGTTATTTAATTACAATAAATTTACAATAAACCGCCCTAAACGCAGCGTTAAATCAATAATCACTATCCACAATATCCCTACTTTTCGTGTTGGGACCACGCTCAATCTTATACCAATAAACTGTGTTTCATTGAGAACAACCCTAAGAGACCTTCGTCCGTTGCAAGGTTAAACCAGACAGCGGTGAACAGTAATTTTATTGGTTAGGGTTTGCTTACATTATTGTCCTTTTCTGTAAGCGATTGGATTAATATGGACAACCATGGTGGGGAACGGTGGATTCGAACCACCAAACACGTGCTCCTACATGCAAAGAAAAAATTGCTGTCACTGTCTTGGACTAGACATCGTCTATAACGCGGCTATACCATTCGCCTAGTTCCCCATATAAAGGCTACTTTTTTCGCACAGAAGTAGCAAACTGCATCTCCAACTTGAGACATTTTTTATACTCCCGAGTCTAGGAGCGACTAGAGATTCACCGTCAGACTTAAAGTGTCTGCTACTTTTGGCACCCCGAGCAGGAATCGAACCCACACCCTTTGGTCCGTAGCCAAATGTTCTATCCGTTAGACTACCGGGGCATATATAAATACTTTGGCTGTTCCTCGAACTCCATTTAACTACTGCCCTGCCGTTACGCTAAGCTCTCAAAAACACCAGTTCGTCCAAGTCCTAGTCCGGTTTGAGAGGTCCGTAGCACCAAAGTATGTTGGCACCCCGCCTGCGACTCGAACGCAGAACTAGGGATTAGAAGTCCCTTGTTTTATCCGATTAGACTAACGGGGCATATGGCGCATGTAGAGAGACTCGAACTCCCAAAGGCTTTTAGACCCCGACGGTTTTCAAGACCGCTTCCTCATCCAGCCGGATTACATGCATATAATGTCAGACTTTGGAGTTTACACTCATTCGGGGTCTCTTCACTACATACGATTAGTTTATACCTCTGACCGCCCAGGGCGGCAATTAACGCAGGCCGCCTTCTCTACGCCTCTTTTAAAGAGAAGTAACTTCTGGCACAGTGGGAGAGACTCGAACTCTCACGCCGCTATTAACGGTTACTCCCCACTTTCCAGGCGGGTGCCTTACCAGTTAGGCTTACCACTGTATAAAAACAAGGCTCCGTTTTTCTTTATTTTACAAATCATAAATATAAAACATATGTTTGCTGTGTGAGCCTTTATGTTTATGGCGTCGGGCCCCAGATTTGAACTGGAACACCGCCTTACGACGATTACTCAGTGCTTAGCAGGCACCTGCCTTACCATTAGGCTTAGCCCGACATAAAGGGTCGGGACTTGCGCCCCGGCCGCAGTTAGAAGATTTTAAAACCAATCAAAAATTCCAAAGAATGGGTCTGTGGTTTTAAATGTAGCGTGGAAAGAACCATAATCCTTTAGAAAGTCTTGAAGGGCTTTGTCATAAGTCTGTTTGGCTTCAACAGCCTGCTTATACAAATCTTCGACAGCCTTTGCACGGGTCGCTCTTTCATCTGCGAGGGCTTTCTTCTTAGCCTCAGCCTCCGCTACTGCTTTTTCATGCGCGTTCTCTGCTTGCGCACACGCTTCCTAAGTGTCAAACATCTTATTCAGCTTTTCAGAATAGAACTTCATTTGAAATTCCTCCCTTTCAAAAAAATTCTCTTTCCCCTCGCACTTCTTCCTCTGGACTTGGGCGCCAGCATATGGTGGTTTAAAAAGAGGATATATATAAGACTGACAGGTAAAAAATTTATCTTGTGTAGAAAACAGAACATGAACGACATAACCAAAAACCAAAAGAAAGGAGACCTATCAACAAAACACACAAGCATTATAAAAAACTCCTGTCAGAAAAAGAGTTTTTTAAGAAAGCGGGAAATGGAGTTATGTAAAGAGGTATCACTCCCCAGCCTGTCTGATTATACATCTGATTGGAGGACTCATAGAAAACTACAATGACAGGATCCCTCGGAGGAGAGCTTAAATTCACGAGAGATGAAGGTTTAGGGTTAAAGTCGCGACGCTACCTACAAACTCGACTCTGGTTGCGGACGATCGATTCGAACGATGTCTCCTGCTTATGAGGCAGGTGAGCTACCATTGCTCCACCTCCGCAATATAAAACCCAGTCAGTTGGCGCCTTAGACTGGGGGCTCCTCACGCGAGCCAACGGCATTGTCCCTTATCCTTTCAAGACCCATGCTTCTAGGAGATACTGCCATTCCTTCTCTTTAGCGGAAGAATGTTTTCTCATACCCGAATAAGAACTTCTGCGGCTTTGCCAGTTCTGCGTATACACCTAACTGGCCGTATCACATATGGTGACCCTGGGGGGATTCGAACCCACCGACTCCGGCTTGAAAGGCCGGTGACTTAGGCCTCTTGTCGACAGGGCCATATAATCTACTTACTTTCGCTTTTATTTATACTCGTTAGTGACAAGCCACATATCAAGTCTCAGTCCCGCAGGCCAATCCAACTTGCCGGTGGTAGTTTAGTAGTAATCCATCCCTACGAGTTATTTGTTCTTTTGTACGGGCTGAACAAACAAGAAGCCTTTGGTGACCCTGGTGAGATTCGAACTCAACATTGCCGGCTTGAGAGGCCGGCCTCCTAGACCAATTAGAGGACAGGGCCATAGAAAGCGGTTTTAAGGGCTAACCGCAAACCCGTGCTACACAACCAAAAGAAAGGAGATTTGTAAGAGTAAGTTTTTTTGTTTCTTTCTTTATCTTACATATACATTATAATATATTTTTTTTGAAAAATCAACTTGTGGATTCTTTGTTTTTGATTGCTTTGTCGATAAAGTAGTTTACATACTCTTTACCATCTGGGTCGCGGATAATACCACCAGCAATAATGCGAAAATGTATATCGGAATCTTCTTCTGGAAAATCCGCAGGTGGATTATTTCTAATCCATTTTCCTGCAAGTTTGAGCGCGTCATATAAAACGCCAGCAAGTTCCTTGTCTGTCATATTCAGCACTCCTTGAAATTATTGGTGCGCCAAGTGGGATTCGGACCCACACGCCCTCGCGGACAACAGGGTTTGAGCCTGTCGCGTCTACCAGTTCCGCCATCGGCGCATATAAAAGCACTTATGGGGTCTGCAGCACCCATCTTTCTGGGAACAGCGGCTTCACTGAACCGTATGTTTTTCCACTCTCCAAGCGCAGGAAAAACTGATACAAAAATCCTCGGGAGGTTCCAATACCCTCGCCTTCACGGGAGCGAGGCCGAGCCTACAACCAAACTGCCCTTCCACGGTTACGTTTCGGCATTGAACGCACAAACCAGCACTACTTTAAACCCCATACTTCACTTTGTTTAATTGCTACTATCTTATCTATTCATAGTAGACTTGCTGGGTAGAAGTTGGCAACAACCCAAAAATCTAATCTGCCGGTTGTGGGGGTCGAACCCACATCTGCGGCTCTCAGTAGCCGCTGTCTTACCTCTTATACGAAACCCGCATATAAAATTGGTACCGATGACAGGACTTGAACCTGCACGCCGCAAGACAAATGCTCATAAGGCATTCGTGTCTACCATTCCACCACATCGGCATATAAAATGTAGGCCGAACCAGTTTCACATCCTACTTTGTTACCCGCTCTGAACAAATGTAACTTTCCTCTCTGGCGACCAAGACCGGTGCTGCCCCGGCTATCTCCACTGTGACAGAGTGGCGAGTCTGCTGATCCTCTCCATGGCCATATGTTAATCGTCTTTTTTCAAGAAAGACTCGAAACTTGGGCTAAACTCATGCCACCTTATCGTAGGGCCACACGTCAGTCCTTAATCTTGTCCCACCTTGGGAACCTTACTCCTACGACATTCCTCTGAGCATTTCGTAGTCCGCAACGGATTTGCACCGATTTTATTCGGCAGAGGTAGTAACTTAGGCAACAAACGTCTGACTAAGCACATTGTCTGCTATAGGCCGCCAAGAACTTGTATTTATCCTCGCGCCAGACGGTCGCTACGAGTTTTTTGACTGCCGAACTTTCTTTTACTTCGCATAGACAGCCTTCACGAAAATAGTGGGACTACAAGGAATCGAACCAATTAACTGCCTTCCGAGGGTCAGTTAGAAACCATTCTCGCCCCTTATGCGCTAACCCATGGCGCATCACTGTAGGATGTGTTTTTCCTAGGTGGGTTCCCTCCATCATATCTCGGGATGGCCATCCCTTACTAACGACAGAAATGACTTCGAAACGAACTGCCGCCGCGCGTCATACTGTTCCCAGTATGAACTTCAACACGGATGATAGTAATTGGTTTTGCCTATTTATATCGCGCCACAGGACCAGTTGGCTACTATCAATCTCCCTCTGCGCAATCATTCATCCAACTTTTCCAGTTCAGAGTTGGCAACTGGCTTGCTTTTAGATTTCTCTTGGTAGCAAACAACCACTGGTGGACCAGACAGGACTCGAACCCGCTACCTTCTGCGTGCAAAGCAGATGCTCTCCCAGCTGAGCTACTGGCCCATATAAATCGCGCGTCCTGTGTCGATACCAACCACATTTTTCGTTGTATCATATGAAACTACTTAGTGGATTTCCTTTACGGCTGTCCAAGTCCCTCGCGCGGATACGCTTTCAGCGTCTATTTTAAGGGAACGATATTAACGAGAGTGGCGGAAGTCTATTGGCTCTCAATTTGTCTGCTTATCCGCCGGATGTAAGTTGAAGGGATGATGGTCAATGCCGAGTCCAACTTTCTATCTCGGTTTCTTTCCCTTTCTTTATCTTACATATATATTATATAATATTTTTTTTGAAAAATCAATGGGAAGTTCTTTTGTTTAGGGATTCAGTTCAAACATGGAAACGAAAGGGCGACCAGGCTCGAAGCAGTCATCTTCATCTTCCTCGTCAAAATGGTCATATTTCTCATACTCGGAGGCTTCATAGGCGCCGGCGCAGAAACGCAGCCAGTCTTCATACTCTTCGGGGATTATTTCATCGATCTGAACCTGGGTGTCAAAATCATCAAACATCTTTCATTTCCCCTTTCTTTATCTTACATATATATTATAATATATTTTTTTATAAAAATCAAGGGAAGATTATTTTACCCAATTTACAGGGTCATACATTTGCTGATATTGTTTGACATGATTGTGAATAACTCTTCCTATGAGCGTTTCTTTCCCATCTTCTTCTTTGATATAAATGCGGGCTACATCAGTTGTTACCGCTTGTCGCCCGCGAGGATGGGTCATGCGTTTTGCGCTATCCTCAATCATTTTTATATCAATAGTATTGAGTTCCATACGAGACTCAGACCCGATGATAACAAACACTGGCATATCATTTTTGAAGAGAGGTTTTGTATTGGCGATTTTCCCACACCAATCAATAAAGTATTCTTCGTGAACATCTGTAACTATCAGATGCGTTTTCACCATTACTTCTTGCATTATTATTTCCTCTCTTGGATATTAGAGAAAAAATCAAGAATTTCATCATTAACTTTTCGCTCAACAATATTTTCACTATGCGGCGCAGGTTTTGATTGGCGATAGGGATTTTGTTCTTTCCAACATTTTAGTGAATGCTTTGCGACATCTTCTGCCGTAAAAAATTCCCTGTGGCATATTTTACAAATAAACATAGAACATACCTCTTTTTTGATTTTCTAAATATATTATAATATATTTTTTTATAAAAATCAAAAAAAAGAGGTATGCACCGCCGGTTTTGGAGCGAGTGATGGGAATCGAACCCACGTCTCCTGGGTGGAAGCCAGGTATAATAGCCGTTATACGACACCCGCAATTATTTTTGTTCATACGAAAGAAGAAAATTATATAGCTGTCTAACTGCGCCATAACGCAATTTGGTTACTTCTTCAATTTCTTCAAGACTACGATGCTCAAACATAGGTATAAAACTACCAGGAATATCACAACCTAAATACGCTGCTGAATATACATTAGCCAATGCCATACACGCATTATTAAGTCCGTCCAGAAGAGTAGATAATTCTTCCTGGGTATAATTAAGTTTTATCTCCATTCTGTAACTTCCTTTCCGTGTGCGGCAAACCACTCTTGGATAACGCGACGTTCTGAGCAAGGATTAGTTTTTGCTTCGTGAACGAGGAGGATTATCACTGGTTCTTCAGAAAAGTTCTCCAGCGATTTAATGTAATTGCCCATGCGCTCACAGCGCATAACTACATCGTTGAAATCCAGTTGGTCAAGTTGATAACGATATGTGTTTAAGAATAAGCATTTTGTTGGGTCGTGTGTATCGCAGGTTTCAGGCCCTCTACAAAGATTCTCGCAGAGAGGGCCTGGCGCAAACACCGGCGCGCGCAAACCATTATACACACCATTTTTATCTTTCCAAACAAAATCTTGCCCTTTATTCTGATGAAACCATTTTGGATCCCATACAGCAGTAGAAAGAGGCACCATATGGGGTTTCATAAATCGCACTTGATAGAAATAAGATGTATAAATCTCCATATAATACCTCTCCTAAATGCTCCGAGACACAGAGGACTATGCTTTAATCAAACCTAACCGAAGCAGAAACTGTCCACAACCAAAGAACTTCGGGTGGGGTGGTGCGGATTTCCACACCACATCGGTGGAACGAATATTTCATCCCAAATCATTTTCAAGTAACTTGATAATGATTGCTGTATGCGTCTCAAATGCTTATTCTTACTGAGTGAGCTTATGTTAGGGGCTTTTTCCGTTATGCACCGGTTATCCTCTCACTCGCCTGGGGTGGTACTTTTTTCTGGGGCTCGACCACCAAGCATCCCCGAAGCCTGGATAGCATATTTGGCCTGGAAAAAGCATTGACTCGGCTGGGTATAACATTCCCCACTAGTTTTGAATATAATCTTCTGCCTATTCTCTCCACGCCAATGCTTTTTGGTGCGCAGTACAGGACTCGAACCTGTGACCCCCTGGGTGTAAACCAGGTGCTCTAACCAGCTGAGCTAACCGCGCATATAAAATAATTGGAGCCCACGCCTCATTCGGAATCCGCGGTTATTAGATTTACATCTTCTTCCTACTAATCGTTGAGGCCTACCTTTTCGGCTTTTAAATGGGGTTACTGCAGATATGTCATCCACGGACGGATATAACAATATCTACCCAATTATTATAAAAGATAACCACTCGCGTCCCACCAGCCTGTTTCAATGTGTTCAGAGGTACCTCATCCTGACAATGATCATCTGCCAAAGCCTTGTCCGTTATCTTTATTTTCTATAATTATTATATCAAAATTTTTATAAAAAATCAATTTTTTTCTTCAAGACACAAAAAAGTAAATATTGGATTTGAACCAATTCTTCAAAATTAAAACTTTTGCGTCCTACCATTGGACTAATATACTTTTAAGTATAAATTGCTGTATGTGTCTTTATTAGTTTAATGCAAACCTCGCTGCTATTCTCCACTAACTAACAAGGTTTTTGGTCCCGCACCCTGGAATTGAACCAGGAACCTTTCGATTATTGGTGCCGATAATAAGAGTCGAACTTATTCCTCCCCAGATTACGAGGGGCATCCTTCGTGCTACCGTTACACTATACCGACAAGTCGAATGCTCTAACCAATTGAGCTAGTACGGGATATAAAATATGGTGAGAAGGGCCTTTACCATCATTTAGTTCAACATCGGTTTCTCCATATGCGCCGTAGTACGCAATACTAACGCCACAGATTAATGGCTTCTCTGGTGCCAAGGGGTAGAATTGAACTACCGTGACGAAATTATCAGTTTCGCATACTCACCGCTGTATGACCTCGGCATATATGGGGTGAAATATCGGTTACGATCCGATTCAAAAAGTTCCACAGACTTTTGTGCTACCATTACACCAATTTCACCTGGTGGGCGGGAGAGGTGTCGAACCTCCACCCCCTGGATTTTCAGTCCAGTGCTACAGACCGCATAAGCTACCCGCCCGAATATTCTTTTTCATGTATTTCAGCGTGACAATTTGCGCATACCAAAATACACTTATCAACTTCTTGATAATATTTTTTTATATCAAAATTATTTAAATGAAGATTATCCGCTATGGTAAAATCTTTTTCTTCTGGATGTAAATGATGAAATTGTAAAGCTGAGATGCAATTATTGTATCCACAAATTTCGCATTTGCCACCCTTATATTCAACAAGATGTTTTTTTAGAGCTCTTCTAATTGCTGTTATATTTTGAGATTTTCCCATTTCTCTAGTATAAGAAGGACTACAGTCAAAACAAAATTTTCTACTCTACCCTTTTTCTAACGGGAAAAATTCTTTACCACATAATGGACATATCTTTGATTTTGACGATTTGTTTTTTTGAGTTTGACAATGGCATTTTCCACAAGTCAGATTACGCAAATGAGTTCCTTGTATTTCTTTCTATGAATGACACTCTTCACATTCGCATAACCAATAAGTCTTACCATTTTTTGATGGAAGTTTAGATATAACTTTCCATCCGTTAAAATTCTAGTCAATTAAATTTATTATGTTTGGCATAAAAACACATCCTTTCCATAACTATATGAAAAAGATTTTAATTGTATAGCTCAACCTTGTCCAAAAATTTTTTCTACCAGCTGAGCTACCTGCCCATAAATGGCCTCTTGGTTTTCGGATACCCTAGGCTTGCCCATTGCCGGTTTTATGTGCGTTCAGTCATTCGCACTTATAGCTCACGCTACGCCACCTTGCCAGGTTGGTCCCTCAGGGTGGCTTCGCACCACCGACCTACGGGGTATGAGTCCGTTGCTCTACTCCTGAGCTACCGAGGGATATTGGTGCGCCTGACTGGACTTGAACCAGCACGGACATAGCCCACAGCCACCTCAAGGCTGCGCGTCTACCTATTCCACCACAGGCGCATATAAATAGTTGCTATATTTAGATGGGCAACCACTCCATCTTTTAGATTATGGAAAAAAGCACGAAAAAACGCGCTTATGGCAGGCGAGGAGAGACTCGAACTCCCGTCATTGGTTTTGGAGACCAAGGTCCTAGCCGCTGAACGACTCGCCTTTGTTTTTACCTGCAAAAGTTTCTGTTTGAGAATGACAATTTGGACAAAGAAACCTCAAATTCTCAATACGATGGTCATTGTTTTTACCGTTGATATGGTCAAGTTGAAGACTAATTGGTTTCCCCATCCATTCAGAAATCCCACAACAAGCACACTTATATTCTAAACGATTTTCTTTGACTAAACG
>JAEEGL011723186.1_pt1 | contig 10843 bp, 7 predicted proteins | sample 9134231 | NCBI WGS metagenome assembly JAEEGL01 (sample SAMN16246548, study PRJNA631951) | gut metagenome | biome: gut microbiome; feature: rumen; material: fiber-attached | host: Bos | place: Iran: Karaj | collected 2018-10
CTCTAAGACCGTGCGTTTGAACTCGGGTAGTTCGTCAAGAAAGAGCACACCATTGTGAGCAAGCGAGATCTCACCAGGCTGCGGATAGGTGCCACCGCCAACTAAACCCGCATCGCTGATGGTGTGGTGCGGACTGCGGAATGGTCGTATCCTCACCAATGAGGCATTGCGTCCCACCAATCCTGCCACAGAATGTATTTTCGTCGTCTCCAAGGCTTCAGCCATGGTCAACGGCGGCAAGATGGTCGGCATCCGTTTGGCCAACATGGTCTTGCCACTGCCGGGCGGGCCAATGAGAATGACATTGTGGCCACCTGCAGCAGCAATTTCCAATGCGCGTTTGATGTTCTCTTGCCCCTTGACGTCGCTGAAATCGAGCTCAGATTCGACATCTCGCCACGAGTCAATGGCATCAATACTTATAGGCTTAATTTCTTTTTCGCCATTTAAAATGGAAATGACATCATGGATGTTATCTACGCCATACACCTCCAAACCTTCCACCACTGCAGCTTCGCGCGCGTTTGCCTTAGGAATAATAAGCCCCTTAAAACCATCCTGTTTTGCCTTGATGGCAATTGGCAAGGTGCCTTTGATAGGTTTAAGCGTTCCGTCCAACGACAACTCACCCATTATGATAAATTGCTCCAACAAATCCGCATTAACCTGTTCTGAAGCCGCCAAAATACCCATGGCAATTGGCAGGTCATATGCCGAACCTTCCTTGCGAATGTCAGCAGGCGCCATGTTAATGACAATTTTCTTGTGAGGATAGTAATACCCTAAATTAATAATTGCAGCTTGAATACGCTGTTGGCTCTCCTTGACCGCATTGTCGGGCAGTCCTACCAAATAGAAATTAATGCCTCTGTCAATGTTTACTTCAATGGTGACCTGAATCGCTTCTATGCCAAAAAGGGCACATCCAAATGTCTTTACTAGCATAATTCTTCTTTTTTTAAAGTTTCATGCTGCAAAGATGCACACCTCGTCAAGAAAAAGCCGCTGAACAAACGTTTGTAGTCGACTGCAATCGTTTGTTGTCGTTTGTTGTCGGATATATTATTGATTATTACTTCTTTGGCTTATAACCTGAATCCTGGAATATATCCTGCAAATCTTTCCGTTTCATCAGCGTTTGAAGGTCAAAGTCGTGATTGGAGGCATATGAACGCATGATGTTTAGTCCGAAAAACTCGCCTAAACGCGATGGAGCATCATTGCTATAGGCCTGTGTGAAAGGACCGTCGCCAAAAAACATCATGTAGCTATCTAGACCAGCATCGTAAAGACGGCGGTTGCCAACGATATCGGCCCAAACTTGCCCTTCGTTCTCCTTAGCCCAACGCCATTGTTTGTCAGAATAGCCAAGCAAAACGCTGTCGGGCATGGCGGGGCACATCGCCTCGACAAAGAAGTTACGTCGACCGTAAAACACCATTTCGCCAACTACTTGGCCCTGCTTACGCCACTCGTATAAATACTGCATATATAACTGTTCAGCTACATTCTTGGCCAAAGTGGCTTTATCTGTCCTCACCTGCATATATTTCGGCATCCCTATCTGGTCGTATACTTCATCACCATCAAGGTACCAATCCAATGAAATCACCAACTGATTGTCGATAATCTGAACAGGAGGTTCATCAGGACGAATGCCAGTAATACATGTAAAGGCTTTCTTGGGGATTTCGATATCGGGATAATAATAGTGAAAATGAGCAAACACGTCTTCCACCATCGGTTCCACTTCTTTCAAGTTTGGGAAAGCATCTTTCACCTTTTGATACAAATTGGTGCTGAACGGATCGGTCGCAAAATCTTTGAGGTATTGTATAGCATCGGGATTGCTGAGATTGCCACCGAGGAACACCCCGTAATGGTCCTGTATTCTCTTTAATTCGTTTTGGAAGTCGGCAGTGTCAAGGTTAAAAAGCACCTCTTCATATCGACAGAATTCCAAATCATAGGGTTTGGCATCGATATTCAATTTTGATTTATAAGCGGCCTCTTGTGGCTGGCAAGAAGCCAACGCAATGAAGAGGCAAGTTAAAACAAAGGCCTGAATTGTTATTCTCATATTCACATTAATTGTTGTCTTAGCATTTCATAAGCCGCAATGGTAGCGCGATTAATGACATTTTCACGGTCCTTGCCGAAATTGAAGCGTTTCGAAACCACGCCCGAAGGCGATGCCACGCCAATCCATACTGTGCCCACCGGTGTCTCCTCAGTACCTCCACTTGGGCCAGCGACACCCGTAGTGGCAACACCGAAATCAGCCTCCATCAAGCCACGAACTCCCTCTGCCATACGTTCTACCACTTCCTTACTTACCACCCCATGTTCCTCAATCGTCGCAGCCGGCACTCCCAACACCTTGGTTTTCATCGGTGTTGCATAGGTGACCGCCGTCCCTTTAAACACATCAGAACTACCAGGAATCAAGGTGATGACATGGGCAATATTGCCACCCGTGCAGCTCTCTGCCGAAGCGAAAGTCTTCCTTTTATTAATTAATAGGTCGAAAACCGTTCGTTCTATGGGCTGATCTTGCATGGCAAAGATATACTCGGGAATAAGGTCAGTAAGCTTAGCGATTTCCCTATCCAGGGTCTTATGAAGGAACACTCCATCATCATGCCTGCCACTCAGCCTCAGTCGGACCATTCCATATTGGGGCAAATAGGCCAAGGAAAGGAACTCGGGCAAATTTTCTTCCCAGTTCTTGATACGGTCGGCCAAAAACGATTCTCCGATACCCGTAGTCATGATGACACGCTTTTCGTATGGCTTCGATTGAAAACGTTGCTTGATTCGCGGCAGCAGTTCGTCGGTAAAGATTCCTTTCATCTCAAACGGTACACCTGGCATGAAAGCAAACACCACGCCTTTTTTCTCCAGCCACATACAAGGAGCGGTGCCATAGGTGTTCGGAATGTATTCACAAGATTTCGGCAACATAGCTTGGCTGCGGTTGCGTTCACTCATCTGAAAGCCGCGACGTTTGAATAATGAAACCACATTATCATAAGCGGCTTGAAAGAATTCAAGTTCCGTACCAAAAAACTTGCATACCGTAGGTTTTGTGATATCATCGGAAGTAGGCCCCAATCCGCCAGTGACCAGAACCAAATCAGAATCCATGCAAGCATTAAAGGCATCGAGAATGGCCTTTTCTGAATCACCAATGGTCAAAGTGGAATCCAACTGATATCCTGCTTCCGACAACTGGGCTCCTAGCCAGGCGGCATTCGTATTAATAACCTGACCTATAAGCAATTCATCACCAATTGATATGTTTTTAATGACCACATCTTTCATACTCATACATTTTTTGCAAAGATAACCCATTTTCTTAACCGCCATGAAAAAAACGACATTTCAATTTATTTCGTATCTTTGCACACATAAACTGAAAAAGTTATGAATCAACCTATCCCAACATCTCAGCTTGTCCTTAACAGCGAAGGTGCGGTCTATCATTTGAACCTCCATCCCGACCAACTTGCCGACGATGTCCTTTTGGTGGGCGACCCAGGGCGAGTCGAACTAATTGCTTCTTTCTTCGATAAAATCGAGGTGGAAAGACAGAACCGCGAACTTGTCACCCGAACGGGTTATTTCAATGGGAAACGCATCACAGTCATGTCAACAGGCATGGGAACCGACAATTTGGACATCGTGATGAACGAGCTCGATGCCCTAGCCAATATCGATCTGAAGACAAGAACACCCAAGGAAGGGCATCGTTCGCTTAATCTCATCCGCATTGGAACATGCGGAGCCCTTCAACCTGAAATTGAAGTTGAAGACAGTTATGTGGCCACACGTTATGCCATCGGCTTGGACGGCTTGCTTTACTTCTATGCAAAAAACAAGGAAGTGAACGACATCGCCATGCGAGATGCCTTTATCAAACAAATGGATTACCCTAAAGACCTACCTCTTCCATATGTAGTAGAGGGTTCAAAAGAATTGTTTGACCGTTTGGCGCAAGGCTATTATCAAGGTGTGACAGCAACGGCTCCAGGTTTTTATGGTCCTCAAGGCCGCACTCTTCGAATGAACCTTGCCTACCCAGAGCACAACCGCAAAATTGAATCCTTCAACTACCAAGGTTGGCGTGTGTGCAATTTCGAGATGGAGTCTTCTGCTCTCTATGGCCTTGGCAAAATGATGGGCCATAATTGCTTGACCATCTGTGTCGCCATCGCCAACCGGGTGACAGAAAAATTTGCATCCGATTATCATCCTTATGTTAAAAAACTAGTCATTAATACATTGGAAAGGCTCTCGTCCAAGCCATAGTTTTGCCTGTTTTTCAAAAAAATACATTAATTTTTCGATTTATTTGTTGTATTTGGGAAAAAATGCCTATTTTTGCCGCTCAAATCTCTAGGATTAAAAACAACAAACAGTAATAAAATTAAAAATGAAAAAAGTATTTATCGCAATCGTTGCATTTTTTGCATTGTCCTCTTCCGTGATGGCTGCTGGACAAGTTGATTCCGTCCGTTATCTGACCAGCAAGTTCGGTCAGAACTGGTTCATCGGAGCTAACGCCACTGCTAACTGGTGGCAAGGCAGTATGAGAACTCCTGAGGCTTTGAATTATGCCAATAGCTACACCGCAGTGGAATGGGGAAAACCCACCTTCGGCTTCTCAGCCAATGTTGGTAAGTGGATCAATCACAAGACTGCTGTCAGAGTGAGATACAGCAACAACAAGATTAATAGCTACATCCGTGGCAGACATATCGGTTTGGAAAGCCTCCAATTCCTTTATGGCGACAACCCGCAACCAGTTGAAGGCGTTGGCAATAACGAGATTTATGCCACCTCCATGCGTTACCACAACTTGATGGCTGACTTCATGGTGAGCCCCATCGACTTCTTCCAAGGTTACTACAACCCCAACAGAGTTTGGACTCCCGTTCTGTATTTGAGCGCTGGTACTGGCTACACTTCAGCTGATTTCTTCGCTCTGAAGTCCATCATCAACAACTTGTCAAAGAACAAAACCCAAGTTGCTGGTAACTTTGAATTGGCTTTGGGCGCTGGTTTGAACAACTGCTTCAGACTGGGCGAACACCTCGACCTCAACCTCGATTTGAACTGGGCTTTCCACAGATGGACCATCGACTCCTGGACTTATGAATTCGTCAACGAAGGCGGCGTGAGACCTAAGAGATTCGACAATCTCTACCAAGCACAACTTGGCCTCACCTATTACTTCAGCAGACAATATGACCTGCCTTACAACTGCTGCGAGGAAATGGAAAACCTCAAAAAGAGACTGGATGAATTTGTCAACATGCCCGCTCCGGAACCGGAACCCTGCGACACTATTGTTAAGTTCGTCAACGTCCAGACCGAAGACATCATCAGCTATCCTTTCTCCATCTTCTTCAACCGCGATTCTTATCAGCTGATGTCGAGAAGAGACCTCGTCAACCTGAGAGAGATTGCCCAAGTGGCCAAGGATAACAACTTCAAGATTCGCCTGAGAGGTTCTGCCGACAGCGCTACCGCTACCCCGGCTTACAACCAGACCCTTTCAGAGAACCGTTGCCGCAAGATCATGATGGAACTCATGGAAATGGGTATTCCGGAGAGCCAAATCATCCTCGCTCCCGTGGGTGGTGTTAAGGAACTCGACCCGACCGAATTCGACCGCCGCGTGTTGGTTGAACTCGTCAAGGAAGCTCAGAACTAATCAGCCATCATTAACTATAATAAAAAAGCCAGGCAAAAGCCTGGCTTTTTTTGTTTACACAATTAAAACGTCTCCTAGAATTTAGCGACAATAGGGATTTGGCGTTCAGCGCCAAAAGCACGTGGGGAAACACGCAAGATGGGAGCTACCTGTTGACGCTTGAATTCGTTGCGGTTAACCATCTTGATTGTCCGCTCAACAACTGCACTATCAAAACCCATCGCTGTAATCTCTGCAGCCGATCTTGAGCATTCATTATACAGGAACAGGATGGCGTCAAGAAGGCCATAATCAGGCAGACTGTCACTATCCTTCTGATCAGGGCGCAACTCGGCAGAAGGGGCTTTCTCTATGGTGTGCCATGGGATGATTTCCTCTTCCTTATTAATAAAGCGCGCCAATTCATATGCTTCTGACTTATAGACGTCACCAATCACCGATAGGCCGCCACACATGTCACCATACAAAGTTCCATAGCCTACTGAAGCCTCAGATTTATTGCTGGTATTCAACAAAATATTACCAAACTTATTGCTGAAAGCCATAAGGATGACTCCCCTAATTCGCGCCTGAAGGTTTTCTTCCGTCACGTCAAAGGGGCGGCCCTCAAAGAAAGGCTGAAGCTCCTTCTCTAACACATCATAAATAGGCTTTATTGCAACGGTATCATAATGGATTTGCAATTTTTTGGCAAGTGCCTCGGCATCCGACACAGAATGATCAGTAGAAAATTGCGAAGGGAGCAATACTACCCGTACATTCTCAGCACCAATTGCTTTAGCAGCAAAATAGGTCACCAAAGCGGAATCCAAACCACCAGAAAGGCCTACGATGGCATTCTTGAAGCCCATCTTATGGAAATAGTCACGGACACCTAATACCAAGGCATCGTGTATCAGCGACATCTTTTCAGGTATGGCTATGTTGTCTTCAGCTGTACGATAAAAATACATGTTATCTGTATCAACGACAACAACTGCCTCTTTAAAGAAAGGCAAAGCCGTGTCAATGTGTCCGTTGTTGGCAAAAGCCATAGAACCTCCGTCAAAGATAAGATGCGTTTGAGCCCCTATTTGATTGACCATAATGAGAGGCAATTCATGCTTCAGCACGGTCTGACGTAAGGTATCGCAACGATAACGCGGCATGGTATAGTCAAAAGCCGATGCCGCAAGGGCAATAACCATATCTGGAGATAGTCCCTTTAAGTCGTCAATGCGATTTTCCATGAAGATGGGGTCCGAACTCCTGTTCGACAGATCGTCGCCAATGGCAATGGCAATTCGATGGCCCCCGAAATCCAACAATTGCTCCACATCATGAGATGGTTCAAAATACTTTCGCTCGTCAAACAAAGGATTGGATCCAATCTGTTTTTTCTTGAAAACATGTCGCTTGCCTTGATACATAAATACAGCTGCGTTAAAAAGCGGCTTCTGGCCTTCTTCTCCATTCACTATAGGTGCACCTACAATAACCGCTATATCATGACAGTGTTTTGAAATATCATCCAAGGATTTCTGGCACTTGCAGATAAAATCTGAAAACTCCAAACAATCGTATGGAAAATACCCACAAACCGAAAGCTCCGAAAAAACCACAAGATCGGCACCTTTAGCCTTGGCTTCTGATGCAGCGTCGATTATTTTTTTTGTGTTTTGCTCAAAATTGCCTACACAATAATTGAGTTGTGCTATTGCTATTTTCATCTGTTTATAAATTTGTTTTAAGCCACAAAGGTAATTTATTTTATCGAGAAACACATAGATTGAAAAATGATTCTTAATTTTGTAGTCAAATAACTTAGTATTCATTAAAACACCATTCAAATGAAAAAAACATCTCTTCTTCTCGCTGCATTACTCATGATGGGTAGCGCTGCTTTTGCCGGTGGCGGTTTCGATCTTTCCATCGGCCCTAAGGTCGGTTACCAGACCACGAAGCTTTCCTACCAGAAAGAAGATATCAAAACTGGCTTCATGAACAGCTTTACCATTGGAGTGTTTGGCCGTGTGGAAATTGGCCACTTCTATGTACAGCCTGAAGTGCTTTGGTTCAAAACCTCCAACGCCTTCGACATGACAATCGACACTTCCAATGCCTCTGTCCAGAACATCGAAATCCCTAATGGCTTACAGTTTACCATGACGAGAAAGGCCATGAACATCCAAGTTCCTTTGTTGTTTGGCTACAAACTAGAACTTACTGACAACATCGCCCTTCGTGCCCAGATTGGTCCCACTGCCAACTTCATCATCCCCGAGAAAACCGTGGTGCAAAAGTCGGCTTCGGTCGGAGAAGCTGATTTCCCGGAACAACTTCAAAATGCCGAATTCGATACCAAGGATATTGCATGGGGCCTTCAGATGGGCGTTGGCGTCGACATCCTTCGCTTCACACTCGACATCAACTACAACAAAGGTATCACCAAAGTCTTTGGTGCCGAGGTAATCAACAACACGGAATGGGGCCAATACATCAACACCAATAATATTGACAACACGAAACAAAACATGTTCATGGTTACGGTTGGTTACAAACTGTTGTGATCTTCAAACGTGCCCATAAAAAAAGAGCAGCTCGACATGAGCCGCTCTTTTTTTGTTTTAGATAAACGAATCGGATCAGAAGAGAACACCCACTTCGATACCAATGCGGTTTTGAAGAACGTTCAACTTGGTCTCACGCTCACCAATCTTTTCACCATTCTCAAAATAGAATTTGTAATGGTTAGGAGCAATAGAATTGATGTTGTTGATGAAGTCGTGTGAGAAATAAACGCCAGCGAAAAGGCGGGTCGACTCATCAAGGGCATACTGGGCACCAGCGCCAATCTTCAGAGAAGCGCGGAGATTGCTGTATTCCTTGTTTGTGGCGACCCAATCGGTGGCCTGGTCGTCCTGAACCTTAACTCTCTGAGCATAGCCAATGCCAGCACCCACTTGAGCATAGACACGAAGCGGAAGATTACCAAGCTCGTTGGTCATCATCTTCAGCATCAACGGAATCTCGTAAACGGTAGCCTTGTACTTTCTATCAACGGAGTAGGTTTCCAACACCGGAACGGAATCAGTAGTCATTCTACCATTCAAGAAGCTGTAATGGCCACGATTCATGTTGACATTGACACCGGTAACGATGGCATAGTTGTCAGCGAAATAATACTCCGCAACAACACCAACGCCAAAGCCAGTCTTCATGCCTTGATTGGTAGCGGCACCCGTAGTGGAACCTGTCCAGTCAAAACCAGGGCCTAATTTAAAACCAAAGGCAAAACCATTGTTCTGTGCTGAAACAGTCAGCGACATGGCCATCAGAAGGCCAATGATAAGTAAATTTTTCTTCATTTGATTATAAATTTAGGTTAGTATCTGGGGACAAAAGTAGACTTTTTTTTCCGATTAGGAAGAGTTTTTCGGCAAAAAAGTCAACATGTATCATATATATGTCAACTTTTTCAATTCATCATCTCACATTCTCTTTCAAGCGGTCAGCAATCTTTTTCTTCAATTCAAAATACATCTGTTCGCGGTCGTTGCGCTTGTTTGGCTTATAAAGGTTCGGGTACTTGCATTCTTCAAGTTTGTACTCCAACTTGTTGAGAGGTCCGGAGATTTTCAAGCCCATACGCAATGGCAAAGGAGACTTCGTTACCGAAAGATGGTATTCGCCAGTCTTGTCGAGTTGCATTCGGCCATCAACAGTGACCTTGTATTTCCCTATGGCAATCTGCGAAGGCCACAAATCAATTTCATCCTTAAACGCTGTGAGTTGCACGTCAAGGCTGTCAACACGATATTCACCATTTGTGCTGACATTCAACATATCAGTGATTTTCGTAAAGGTGAATTTGTCTTTCACCGTCAGGTTTTTGCCTTCGATGTCGGCAGCAGCACGCAAGGTGGAAATCTTAGGCTGATAATTTGACTTAAGGTAGGTTTCAGCACCAATATGGAACTCGCCTTGCCCGTCAAAGGTTCTCAGCATAGGAACTAGCGTATCAATGTACGGCACCATGTGCAGCAAATCATTGATCTGAACATCTAGGAGGTGAAAGTCCATGGCGAGGAAAAGATTATTCTTCCTTGGCGATTGATAGAGGGCGGTAAGCTGCATTTCGGCGGCTTTATTGGTGAAGCCAATTTCCTGCAAAATCAGGGTGCCATCTTTTACAGTCATGGTGCCACTAAGGTTGTTCAAATCGAAGTTATCGTACAAAGCTTTTTTCGTGTTAAGAATAAAGCTGAAATCAATACCTTCAGGAACCATGAAAGGATCGCCTTCCTGGCTTTCACCCTTACTCTCTTCTCCAGAACGACCCAAGCCGCTGGTCAAGTCCAAGATTTCATTGATATCAACAAAATCGGAAGTAAGTTGCATCTCGCCTTTCATCAAATTCTTATGGTCTTCGATCCATTCCTTGATGCCGATGACGCTACCTTGCAGGCTCATGTCAGATTTGCCAATACGAAAAGTGCTTTTCTTGAAATCCAATTCACTGGAGTTGAACAAGAAGTCGATGTTATTGATTCGGATATCCTCCCCTAAGCCTGCAATTTGCACCGTAGCATCATTGAGCATAAAATCAGCTGTCGGATTCCATCGGTTCAAGAAATCAGATTTGTTCTTGTTTTGGTTTACCGATGCATTGATTTTCAATGTATTGCTATTCACTGCATAAGCACGGCCCATCTTTGCATCAATTCTTTTGCCATCGAGAGTAACACGAGCGTTCAGACGCTTTGAGTTCTTGTCAGGCGTAGTCACGAAAGTGATGGCGGGCGTGTTGATGTGGGCATCAATGGTATCATAAACAATGTCCAATTTGCTGCAATTGATGGCGGCATCCATCAGCATCTTTTCTATTCCGCCCTTGAAACTATCGGCAGATAGTTTGATATCGGGGCTCCTCAAATCCGCAGTAATACTTTTCCCGACCTTGGCGTTCAATGCATTGGTAGCAAGTGAAACAAACACGCCCTTGCGGCCTTTTTCCTTCGCCCCAGCAGGCAAGGTAAGCCCCACATTCAATAATGGAGAAACGGCATGGATAGTGTCCATGTCAAAAGCGAAATCTTTGATTCTCATGTTGGCCTTTGCCACCAAACGATTGAAGTCATAGTC
>JAEEGL012590843.1_pt1 | contig 10843 bp, 8 predicted proteins | sample 9134231 | NCBI WGS metagenome assembly JAEEGL01 (sample SAMN16246548, study PRJNA631951) | gut metagenome | biome: gut microbiome; feature: rumen; material: fiber-attached | host: Bos | place: Iran: Karaj | collected 2018-10
GAGTGTATAGATACAGGTGTTGAGTCTCCGAAGTTTACAGAACTGGTTTCATTTATGGACTCCATAATGGAGGATTTTGACATCCATTATCTCTATATTGTCCGACCGGTTTTGGATGAAGAGCCTCACGGTATGATGAATATCATCTCAGCTGATACGGCCTACGGACGTGCAACGGATCCCGATGGATACTATCTGGATCTGATATTGTATGATGTCTATGAAGAGAAGGATCTCGTTATTTACCAGGAGGCGCTTGAGAAAGACGTGGTTTCGCATTTCAAGAATTTCACTACATGGGGATATGATTACACTGCAGCGATGCCACTTGTCAACAGTAAAGGAGAGCATTTTGCCCTGCTGTGTGTGGATATAGAAGTTGAAGATGTACAGCACTCAATATTGGAATATACCATAATCAACATATTACTTATAATAGTGCTGGGAGCATTGTTTATTGCGACATTCCTTGTGTGGATGACCCACAATATTACTGAGCCAATAGGACGTCTGGAGGAAAGCGTCGTATCCTTTGCCAAGAGGAGTCATGAGCAGTTGGATCCGGAGCTGCTCAGTTATGATGATCCGGACATCCACACGCACAATGAGGTTGAAGCGCTGTCGGATGCGGTGACTCAGATGTCTGCTGACATGCGTGCCTATGCGAGAAGTATTCTTGTGGCTGAAGGCAAGGTCAAGGATATGAAGACTCAGGTCAGCTACATGGATATGGTTGCCTATCAGGATGCGCTTACCCATGTAAAAAATAAGGCATGGTACGATAAGATTGAGATCCGCGTCAATGAGGAAATCACTGAAGATGCTGCCAGATTCGGTATTGTGATGGTGGATCTTAATAATCTCAAGAAAATCAATGACACTTATGGTCATGAGCATGGAAATGAATATATTTCCGGGGCCTGTCATCAACTCTGTATTATATTTGATCATTCGCCGGTATTCAGAATCGGGGGAGATGAATTTGTAGTCCTTTTGGAAAATAAGGACTATGATAACAGAGATATGCTGGTAGCTGAGTTGGAGATGGTCTTTGATAAGATATCAAAAGATGAATCAAAAGAGCCATGGGAACGCTTCTCAGCGGCAATTGGTCTGGCCGTATATGACAGTTCGACAGACACATGTATGAATGATGTATTTAAGCGTGCAGATGAGCTGATGTATAAAAACAAAGTAGCATCGAAGCTGGGACGTATATGAAAACAGGAGGACCAATGAAGAAAAAGGCTATACTGATACTTCTATCCGCCATGATGATAACCGCCTATGGATGTGGTAATAAAACTGATGGAGGAATGTTAGGTGCTGAAGATACTCAACAGGAAGTAGCAGCGGAACAATCTGAAGAGGATACTGCAACAGATGCTGCAGAAATCGGCGATGAGGATACAGCGATGGCTGCAGACTCGACTGAAGGAAATGGGGAGAATGAATCGAAGACCGGCTCATCCGATACCGCTGCGGAAGACAGCGTAGATACAGGTGAGGAAGAGAATAGCACCTCTGACGATAATGTAGCCGGGGATCAGGAAAGTGATGCGAAAGAGGCAGCGGAAGAATCCGCTGAGGCCGCTTCGGATGCCGAAAGTGTAACCGCTGAGATGACAGATTATTTCATTACCCAGGTTGCTAAGGCAGCGGGAGTGGAGCCTGTGAGTGCCAGATACTATGAAGTGAATGATTTTGACGGAGACGGACACTATGAAGCTTTCGTATTTGTAGGCGGAGAAGTGGACGAGGATTGGGGATCTGCAGAAGGCACTGTCTGGTATGTCAATGAGGCGAGGTGCAAACAGATTCATGATGAATTCTCCTTTGCTGTGTTTGACGGAGCGATGTTTACTACGATCAAAGCTGGAGACCGGAAGTTTGTCCTTTTCAATGATATGTATGCCACCAGTTATGTGACGAATATCTACACTGTGAAGAACTTCGATTGCGTTGAGGCGAATGTATCACGCGTGGGTTCAGCATCATATGATGAGAGTACGGGTGATATGAGTATCACCTTAAGTGCATATGATTACTATTGCGATTATGAGGCAGGCTCCGAAGAACCGATGTGGACAGGTCACACCTGGAAACCCTATTATTTTTACTATGATGAAGCATCAGAAGAGTTTAAAGAGTATGTTGGACAGGAGATAACAGAATCAGAGCTGGCTGAAATCTGCGGTTTTGATCTTGCGAAGGAGATACGCGACAGCGGCTACACAGTAGATGCTATTTATAAGAGAGATAATGGTATTGTAAATGTGAACTATTCTAAGGAAGATATCTATGATGACGGCAGCAGATCAATAACTTATAAAAATGCCAACTTTGATCAGAGAAGAGGTGAATTCCTTGATGCCTGGGGTACGGGAGACACCGGATATGAAGCCTCAGACTTCGGTGGAACCTACGCTCCTTACATATAATATCCCCCCAGGGGGCTTATAATAATATTAAATCTGGGTTAGACTCCTATTTGTACATTAGGTACAGATAGGAGTTTAATTATGAAAAAGAAGATTATATCCGTTCTTTTGACTGCAGTTCTTGCGGTCAGTGCTGCAGGATGCGGAAGCACCGGCACAAATTCATCAAGCACAGAGACACAGACAACAGAGGCTACTGAGACCGAAACTGCAACAGATGCAGAGTCTGCAACAGAGACAGCTTCAGAGGAGAGCAGTACTGAGGAGGCAGCAGAGGAAGCTGCAACAGAGGTTACCTCAGGAGAACCCAAGATACTGAAAACAGCTGCATCATTTGCTTATCCCAGTCTCGATGTACACAAGGAATACTATGGATGGTATACCTCCATCTACGGTGTTTCCGAGGCGCTCTTCAAGATGGATGAAAACATGAGTGCTGCTCCTTGTCTTGCAAAGGATGCAGTGGCAGACGGAAGTGTATGGACTATCACACTGAATGATGGTGTTGCTTTTTCTAATGGCACACCTCTTAACGCAGACATGGTCATCAAGAATCTTCAGAGAGTTGCTGCTGAGAATGAGCGTTTTGCTTATTTAGCAGACTTTGAGATGACAGCTGTTGATGATAAGACACTTACTATTGATACCAAGGAAGTTTATCCTACTCTTAGAAATGATCTTGCAAGCCCTGAGCTTGGAATGATGGATCTGGATGCAACTACAGATTTTGATAATGCACCTGTATGCACCGGACCTTTTGTTGTTTCAAGTTTCCAGCCCGAGGGTGATGTTGAAGTAGTTAAGAATGAGAGCTACTGGGGCGGAGATGTGAAGCTCGACGGAGCAGTTTTCTATTACATGCAGGAGGATGATCCCAAGCTCCTGGCTATGCAGAGTGGTGAGATCGACTGCTACAACAGTGTATCTTCAGCAGCACTTTCTGTATATGAGACAGAGCCTGACAAATACAATGTTGTATCAATCCCCGGTGCAAGACTTCAGTTCTACATCCTCAATGAGAACACTCTTGATGCATCCGTAAGAGAAGCAATCAACCTCACAGTTGACAAGGATAAGATTGCTGAGTACCTGTCCGGAACAGTATCTGCAGCAGTAGGACCGTTTAATCCCAGTGCTGCATACGGCAAGGTTACAGTTCCCGCTGTAAACACAGACAAAGCAAAAGAGCTTCTGGAAGCAGACGGATATACTCTTGGAAGCGACGGCATCTATGAGAAGGATGGCAAGAAGCTTTCAATTAACATCAAGTATTATGCAGCGAGATCTCTTGATACTCTTGCACTTCTTATTCAGGAGCAGCTCAAGGCTATCGGAATCGATTCAGTACTTGGCGTTGAGGAAGACCCTGATTCAACCTATATTGCAAACAGTGACTTTGACCTCGCTCTTTACTGCATGATAGCAGATAAGTCAGGCGATCCGCTTTACTTCATCGAGTCAGTATTCAAGGATGGCGCATATTATGATTGCGGCGGATTCAATGATGATCACTGTGAGGAACTCATCGAACAGCTTAAATATGAGACTGACACTGCAAAGCGTGCTGATCTTGCAAATGAGATCGTACAGATAGCTATCGATGACAATGCATTCGGATTTGTTGGCCTGTTCAACAGCACAACAGTACTTCGTCCCGGAGTATCCGGATTTGCAGAGAATATCCCATTTGATTTCTATGGAGTAGATGCGGAGACAAACATTGAATGATACTTAAAGTACTTAAGAAAATAGCAGGTTTAGTGTTCATACTTGTTATTCTGAGTTTCTTTGTATTTGCACTTTTGTATATTGCACCCGGTGATCCAGCAGAACAAAGATTACCATCTCAGGGCGTTGTGGTCACCAAGGAGGTGCTCGATGGAGAGCGCGAAAGACTTGGACTTTTAAAGCCATTCCTCGTACGTTACGGGGAATGGCTTATATGCGTTGTGAGGGGGGATTTTGGAGTGTCCTTCAAGGATGATCTCCCGGTTGCGCCTAAGCTGACGCAGGGACTAAAGAATACATGTATTTTGGCTCTCTCAAGTCTGTTGTTATCACTTGTGGTGTCATACCTTTTTGCTATTGTTTCAGTGATTAAGAAGAATGGGGCAGTCGATCATCTGGTGAGGGTATTTTCGTTTATATCCAATTCATTGCCCAATTTCCTTATTTCAGTTATGCTTATGTATTTCCTTTGCATAAAGATGGATCTGTTTCCGGTCATAGCCAAGGGAGATTTTCAGGGACTATTCATGCCTGTACTATCACTTGCGATTCCCATGACAGGAAGATTTATAAGGCAGATGCGTGCTGAGTTCTTGAGCCAGATGAGCGAGGACTATGTTACAGGCATGCGTGGCAGAGGAATAAAAACGCGATACATCATGGTCAATATCATACGAAACTCCCTGGGACACATTTTTACAATAGTGGCACTGCAGATTGGAACTCTTATGGGAGGCAGTGTGGTCATAGAGACGATATTTAGATGGCCCGGAATAGGCAAGCTCGTGATGGATTCCATCACTGCCCGTGACTATCCTGTGATTATGGGATTTGTAATAATAATGGGAACGATCTATGTGGTGATAAACCAGTTATCTGACTGGATAAGCCATGTACTGGATCCAAGGACTGCGTTATGAAAAAGAAGATCATCAGAACAAAAATCATAATAATGTCGATTCTGGCATTGGTACTCATACTGATAACCACCTTTGCGAATGTCTTTGCCAAAAACGATCCCTATACAACCAGCGCGTTGGTTATCAGGACTGCACCCTGCGCCGAATATCCCTTTGGTACTGACAACCTGGGAAGGTGTGTTTTCTCCAGAGTTCTCTACGGTGGAAGAACTACCATTGCAGCTACATTTTTACTGGTGTTTATTTCCTTTGTGATAGGCACGATCATTGGGATGATCTGCGGATATTACGGAGGCCTTGTTGATAAGCTGCTTATGAGGATAGCGGATATCACGCTGGCATTTCCGCAGATGGTAATTGCCATTGCTGTTGCGGGTATACTTGGCGGAGGCATGAAGGGGGCCATGATCGCGTTGGAAATTACCATGTGGGTGAGTTTTGCAAGGCTGGCCAGAAGTCATACCTTCTCAATCAGGAATGAGGCATATATTCAGACTGCTCATTTTGCAGGTAAAAGCGACCTGTATATCATCATGGTTCATATATTTCCGGGACTTCTGTCACCTGTTCTGACAAATGCGCTGACACAGATAGGAACGACTATGATCGGTCTGTCCGGACTTTCTTTCCTTGGACTTGGCATTGTTCCGCCCACAGCGGAGTGGGGGTCAATGATAAGCGAATCGAGAGCATACATCCAGATTGCACCTTGGGCAGTGCTTTATCCGGCACTGGCTACCATCATCACGATCATTATCTTCAATTATCTGGGTGATGTTGTGATGGACTATAGGGAGGTGTGATGATGAGCAATACGAAAGTTTCTTCCAATGTCCTTGAAATAAGAAAACTGTCGGCCTCCTATGAAGAATTTGAGGTCCTTAAGGATATTGACCTCGATGTAAGAAAAGGCGAAGTGCTCTGTATAGTAGGTGAGAGCGGTTCGGGCAAATCTACTCTTATAAGAGCTATTATATCGGATCGTGAACTCAATATTACCGGTGGCAGCATCTCATACAAGGGCAGGAACTTAAGCGAACTAAGCAGAAGACAAAGAGAGAAGCTACTCGGTGAGGATATCGGATTTATCCAGCAGAATCCATGGGGAGCTTTTAATCCGATAAGGACTTATGAAGCACAGTTCAAGGAGACTGCCAAAAGTCACGGAAAGAAATTTGAGAGTGATAAGCTGAGCAATATTTTTGGTACACTCGGGCTCAAGGATGTGGACAGGATTATGAAGAGCAGGCCCTATGAGATGAGTGGTGGCATGAGCCAGAGAATTGCCATAGCTTCATCTTTTGCACTTGAACCTGAAGTTCTTCTGTGTGATGAAATTACCAGTGCTCTCGATGTTACGACTGCGACTGCAGTGACAGATGAACTGTTGAAGCTTAAAAATAACATGGGGACAACGATTGTTCTTGTAACTCATAACCTTGGTATTGCAGCATGCATCGCGGACAGAATAGCTATTATGTATCAGGGTAAAACTGTCGAGTGTGGTGATAAGGATACAATTCTGAGTTCTCCCACAGATGAATATACTAAGAGATTACTTCGGGATGTTCCCCGATTAAAGGCAGTTTGATATGAGTCATTTACTTGAAGGACAAAATTTAACAAAGCATTTCTATGATCATGACAAAGAGGCAATAGCTCTTGAAGGAGTGGATTATTATCTGGATGAAGGAGAAGTCCTGGGAGTCGTAGGAGAGAGCGGATCAGGAAAAAGCACTCTTCTGAAGGTGGTGTCAGGGATGTTGATGCCGGATGAGGGTGACCTCTTTTACAAGGGTGAGAGATACAAAGGAAAGACTCCGAGACAGACAGGAGAATTTCTTCAGATGATATTTCAGGATGCCAAGAGTTCTTTTGATCCACGCATGACAATGGAGAAGTCCATTCTGGAAAGTGGAAGAAAATCCAAGGACAGGGAAAAGATGATTGAACTGATCAAAATGGTTGGACTTGAAGAGGAACTCCTAAAAAGAAGACCGTCTAAGCTGTCCGGTGGACAGTGCCAAAGGATGTCCATTGCCAGGGCCTTTTACAGCGGTGCATCTATACTTCTTTGTGATGAGATTACCAGTGCGTTGGATGTGTCTTCGCAGGCTCAGGTTATTGAAGTGATGCAGAAGCTCAAGGCTGAGGGCAGATTGTCAGCGGTTTTCGTGTCTCATGATATAGCACTTGTATCCATGCTATGTGACAGGATTATGGTCATGAAGGATGGAAAGTGTGTGGAGACCGGAAATACAAAAGATGTAATAGGTAATCCTCAGCATGAGTACACAAAGATTTTATTAGAAAGCGCTAGAAAACAGAGTGTTGATTATGGAACAGATACATGAAAGAAACCGGGAGTACTGGCTAAACAGGGCTCCAGGCTACTCTGAGGTCAATCAGGAGGAGCTTAGCGGTATACAGAAGCAAACCTGGTCGAAGCTTCTTGATAGAGAGATAACGGATCATTTTGGCCGGAATCATAAGAACAAAAAGGAAATTAAAGTTCTTGATATAGGGGCAGGCCCCGGTTTTATATCAATAATTCTGACGGAGCTGGGTTACAGCGTGACCGCAGCAGATTTTGCAGAGACCATGCTGGAAGAAGCAAAGAAAAATGCCGGGAAGCTGGAGGCGGAAATAACTTTTAAACAGGAGGATGCCATGAATCTGAGCTTTGCAGATGACAGCTTCGATGTTGTGATCTCAAGGAATCTCACATGGAATCTTCCTGATCCGGAAGCAGCATACAGACAGTGGCTTAGAGTACTTAGGAAGAACGGTATGCTTCTGGTCTTTGATGCCAACTGGTATGCATTCCTCTGGGACGAACAGAAGAAGCAGGAATATGAAGCCGACAGACAAAATGTTGCTGACATCGGATTTGATGATTATAATATCGGGGAGAATTTCGATGTCATGGATGAAATAGCAGGCGAACTGCCGCTGACCCGAATGAAGAGGCCTTATTGGGATGAGGAGCTTTTTAAATCAATGGGAGTAAGCAGTGTGAGCTTCGTTGAGGATATAGGCAGTGAAGTTTATTCAGAGAAAGAGAAGGTGAATTATGCATCGACACCGCTGTTTATGGTGAAGGTGGTCAAATAGATTATGGGTGAATTAAAATATATTCCTTTTGAAGAGGAAGCTGAAAATATAAAGGAAAGAGTGACCAGCTACTGGACTGAGAGAGCGGATAGTTTTCTCACACAAAGACAGCATGAGCTGGACAGCCCCAAGGCAGGCAAGTGGTTATCAGAGATTACAGCGCAGCTGTCAAAGGTGACATCAGCCTCTGAGGAAAAAATGAGGATACTTGACATCGGCTGCGGAGCAGGATTTTTCCCTGTACTTCTGGGGAAAGATGGCTATGAGGTGACAGGGATAGATCTCACTGATGATATGGTAAGAAATGCCTGCAGGCTCATTGGAGAGAACGCTCCCTATCAGAGGGAGGTTCAGGCAATGCAGATGGATGCGGAGAAGCTGGCGTTTCCTGATGAAAACTTTGATGCAATAGTTACAAGAAATCTCACATGGACACTTCCGCATCCGATAGATGCGTACAGAGAATGGTATCGGGTGCTTAAGAAGGGAGGTATACTTCTGAATTTCGATGCTGAGTATGCCAAAGGAGCACACAATCTGAAGACTCATGAGAACATAGCTCAAAGGGACATAAGTGACAAGCTTAAGGACGAGTGCCATGAGATTTATCACATGCTTACCATAAGTTTCCTGGACAGACCGCTGTGGGATCAGGAGGTTCTGACTAAGATAGGCTTTGACAAGGTGGACATAGACACGGGATTTGGGGACAGAATTTTCTCAGAGAAGGACGAGTTCTATATCCCTGATAAAATGTTCATGATTGCGGCAATTAAATAGAGATGTTATCATAAACGCATAACAGAATAAGACGGAAGGTGCTTGTGGGGGCTGTGCTCTGCACAAGTGAAAAGGGAAGCGGGTGTGAATCCCGCGCGATCTCGTCACCGTAATTCGAGAGCCGATTCTCATAACCACTGGAGCAATCCGGGAAGGGAGATGGGGCGTAGCGTTATCCATGCTGAATCGATAAGTCGGGAGACCTGCCTGTCGTCGTACATGGGTAACCGGGTCACGAGGAATTGGCTGTACGAAGAATTATGGTAAATGCATTTGGTAACATATGTGTTTGCTTTGATTTTGTGCACAAAAAAGTCTTCACCTAAGGTGAGGGCTTTTTCTTTTCAGGGTATAAATCTGTATTTCTTTAGGTTAATACTATAGGTTTATTCGACCGGAATTCCCGAATAACACCAGGAGGAAAATATTATGAAGAAAAAGGTACTATCAGTTATCATGGCTGCAATGCTTGTAATGTCCTTTACAGCGTGTGGTGGCCAGAAAACAGAGGAGCCGGTTGCAACAGAAGCAGTGGAAGAAGCAGAGGAACCTGCTGCGGAAGTGAGCGAAGAGGTTGAAGATACATCTACTGAAGAAGAAACCGAAGATGTTGATGCGGAGGAACCTGAAGAGACTGCTGATGAAGCAGAGGATGCTGATGTAGAAGCTCAGGAAGATGGGTTAGAGGATGGAACCTACAGCGCTACATTCACTACAGACAGCAGCATGTTCCATATAAATGAAGCATATAGTGATAAGGGCACACTCACAGTTGAGGGCGGAGAGATGACAATTCATATCACGCTTCCATCCAAGAACATCGTGAATCTGTTCCGCGGAACTGCAGAGGATGCGCAGAAGGATGGAGCGGAGTTGCTTGAGCCCACAACCGATACAGTTACATATGATGACGGCACAACTGAGGAAGTTTACGGATTTGACGTACCTGTACCTGCAATAGATGAGCCTTTCCAGTTGGCACTTATTGGTACTAAGGGTAAATGGTACGACCATGATGTTACAGTTTCTGATGTTGAAGTATCATCCGGTGATGAAGAAAGCGATGAAGATATGGCAGTAGCAAAAGAAGTGGCGGACCTTATAGATTCAATATATGTTCAGACACGTGATGAAAATACCGATGAGCTCTGTGCAAAAGCAAAGGAAGCATGGGATGCTCTTACTGATGAGCAGAAGGAACTGGTTGAGGGCGATGATGCTGACCCTGATTATTTTGGAAGGGATACAGGCGATGCATCCAAGGATGATCCCCTTAACGCAGATGATATCGGAGAGAATGAACTTCTGGTTGTAAGCTTTGGTACTTCTTTCAACGATAGCAGAGCAGAGGATATAGGTGGAATAGAGAAAGCACTTCAGGCAGCTTACCCTGACTGGTCTGTCAGAAGAGCATTTACCGCACAGATCATTATCAATCATGTACAGTCAAGAGACGGTGAGAAGATTGACAACGTAGAACAGGCTCTTGAGAGAGCAGTTGCTAACGGTGTAAAGAATCTGGTGGTTCAGCCTACTCACCTGATGCATGGTGCCGAATATGATGAGCTTGTGGATGCACTTGATGGCTACAAGGACAAGTTCGAATCCGTAGCGATAGCGGAGCCGCTTCTTGGTGAAGTTGGATCAGATGCAACCAAGATCAACGATGATAAGAAGGCTGTAGCAGAAGCTATTACAGCAGAGGCAGTTAAAGAAGCAGGCTATGACAGCCTTGATGCAGCTAAGGAAGACGGAGTTGCATTTGTTTTCATGGGACATGGAACATCGCATACAGCGAAGATCTCCTATAGTCAGATGCAGACACAGATGAATGAACTTGCATATGCAAATGTGTTTATC
>JAEEGL013209447.1_pt1 | contig 10843 bp, 11 predicted proteins | sample 9134231 | NCBI WGS metagenome assembly JAEEGL01 (sample SAMN16246548, study PRJNA631951) | gut metagenome | biome: gut microbiome; feature: rumen; material: fiber-attached | host: Bos | place: Iran: Karaj | collected 2018-10
GCATCCATCAATTCTGCTTTTATCTCGGCAGAGAAATCTCGGTACAATGCTCTGCTCTCAAACATTGATGGGAAATCATTGGATGACCAGCAGCGCACTGTCGTTGTCACCGATGAGGATAGAAATCTTGTTATTGCCGGCGCTGGAAGTGGGAAGACGCTTACCATTGCCGGCAAGGTGAAATACCTTTGCGATACCAAGCAAATTGCCCCGGAGGACATCCTGCTGATTGCTTTTACCCGGAAGTCTGCGGAAGAAATGAGTGAGCGCATCAGCGGAAAACTGAATCTGCCGGTTCAGGCAACTACATTTCACAAGCTGGGTTTGGACATCATTACTCAAGCCACTGGTAAGCGGCCTGACGTTCAAGACGATCTCACAGACTTTGTGCGAGATTACTTTGAAGATAAGATTGTCAACGACAAAAAAGCTGTCAAAAACCTCATCGAGTATTTTGCTTATTATCTAAAGATCCCAGCGGACATGGAAAAGTACGGTTCCCTTGGGGCAGCATATGAAGCTGAAAAGGGTGCGGACTTCGAAACTCTGAAAGGCAAATATGAAAGGGCCAAATACATCTCTGATGCTGCGGAAGATCGTCGCTCCGAGAAGCGGACATTGCAAAATGAGCAGGTTAAAAGTCTGGAAGAAGTAAGTATTGCAAACTTCCTGTTCCTGAACGGCATTAAATACGAGTATGAGCGCCTGTATCCTTTTGAGACGGAAGACCGGACCAGGAAGGCTTATCGCCCTGACTTCTATTTGCCTGACTACGACATTTACATAGAGCATTTTGGCGTTGACCGCGATGGCAAGGCTCCCTGGCTTTCCCCTATTGAGGAAAAGAAATATCAGGAAGGGATGCAATGGAAAAGAGAATTCCATCAGCAAAACGGAACTAAGCTTCTTGAGACATATTCTTACTACTCCTCCGAAGGCCGTCTCACGGACGAGCTGGAAAAGCTTTTAAAGGCAAACAAGGTCAAATTCAAAGAGCCAGATTTCGCGGACATCTTTAATAAGGTTTACGCTTCCGCGAGCGATAAATACTTCTCCGAATTCATAGGGCTGTGTTGCACCTTCATCACATTGTTTAAATCGGGTGGTCATAACCCCTCGGAGCTTCTCAATCTGCGCAGCTCAAATCCATCCTATCAGAAACCATTTTACCAAAAGCGCACCGCTCTATTTCTCGAAATAATAGCCCCTATTCTCAATGCTTACAATTCCAACCTGGAGAACCTGGGCGCAATTGATTTCTCGGACATGATCAACAAGGCCGCCAGCATTGTTGCCGACGGCTTCCAAGTACACCCGTACAAGTGGGTTATTGTAGATGAGTACCAAGACATATCTGTAGCCCGATACAAGCTGGTAAAAGCCATATTGGATCAGACGGGTGCAAAACTCCTTTGCGTCGGAGACGATTGGCAATCTATCTACCGCTTTACTGGTAGTGACATTACACTGTTTACTCACTTCGAGCGCTACTTTGGCTCACCTGCAATCATGCGTCTGGAGCAGACTTACCGCAATTCTCAGCAGTTGATTGACGAAGCCGGAGCTTTTGTCATGAGGAACCCACAGCAATATAAAAAAAGTCTGCGCTCTGCAAAAAGCCTGGATTATCCCATTACCTTTATGTGCTATGTGGATAACCCATTCTCCATGCTGCAACGGACAATCAACAAGATCATTCAAGGCTTTGGCCCTGACGCCTCAATTCTTCTCCTGGGCCGAACGAATTACGATCTGGAAATGCTCTATGAGTCCAAACTCTTTCAGATCAAGAGCACCGGCGAACTGACCTATAACGCTTCGCCAAAAACGCCGATCTCGTTCTTAACGGTTCATCGTTCAAAGGGTCTTGAAGCAGATAACGTTATTCTTCTGAACTTCCAGAACGCAACGCTGGGCTTCCCCAACAAGATTGCCGATGACCCGCTACTGGAACTCGTGCTTACGGACGGCGATGAATACCAGTATGCCGAGGAGCGACGCCTGCTATACGTTGCTCTGACCCGAACCCGAAACCGCGTATTTGTTTTGGTAGATGAATGCCGTCCTTCGGAATTCATGCAGGAGTTCAAGCCATCAAAATCAGTATTCATCTTAAACCGAGATGCAAACTCGGAAACGGAAGCTATTGCTTGCCCGAAATGCAAAACAGGGCATTTGACTGTAAGGAAAAACGAAAGCCTCAACAAATTCTTTGTTGGTTGCTCCAACTATCCTCAGTGTGATTATTCCGTTCGAGATACATCCATAATGAGCAACACTCGGTACTGCCCACAATGCGGTGGATTTCTTGTGAAACGCAAGGGCAAGTGGGGTGTCTTTATCGGGTGCACCAACTATCCCACTTGCAACTATACAGAACAACCAGGTATGCCAGAAACTAATCGAAAAAGGCCATCATCGTAGGCCGGGAGAACCACCATGAATGAAATACCTTTGATTGATTGGAACGGAAACGGGAAAATTGATCCTCAGGATATCGCATTATCACTTGCAATCGCAGAGAGTGAATGCGAGAAAAATGAAGATGACGGCGAGTACTAATCTGAAAGCAACAGGACAAAAGGAGGCCAACAAGAATGGCTGAAAAGTTTAATCCGCGCTTACAGGCGCTCATTCTTGAGGTTGTGGAAAACCAGCTTGCGGAAAACAATCCGCCTGCCACGAAAGCCACTCTCGAGCGTCTGATGGGAGCCGGCTATAGTGAAAAAGAAGCTATGAAAATGATCGGTGCTGTAGTTGCCGAGTTCATTTACGACGCAATGAAGGATAATGTTGCTTTTGATGTAGAACGATTTTGCCACCGATTGGATGAGTTGAAATGACGTCACGCGGCACACACCACTCAGCAATATGAAGATAACGTGTTATTCGGGCGTTGGGCTGTGCAAAATCGCATGAAAGCGACGGAACCACTTGATATTAAAGACTTTTTACAAAATCGGAAGTGAATCGGAAGTCCACTCATTGGATTTTTGGTGGCGTAATTGCTAGCATATAAGCGAGGTAAAACATGGACACGCAAAAAATCGGGGAATACATCCGAGATAAGCGAAAGCTCCAAAAGTGGTCGCAAGAAGAGTTCGCATTTGAGCTTGGTGTTACCGCAAAAACAGTCGGCGCGTGGGAAAGAGGAGAGTTTACTTCAATCAAGAATGAAAACCTTGATAAGCTGTCCGAAGTACTCCACGTTTCCATTGCCGAAATCTTTTTGGGGAAAGACATGACCGGCTTGGATGAGGAAACAAAGATGCTCCTGAGCCAAGAGATTAAAAGCCTTAATGAGAGAGTGAACGATGTTCAGACCATTACAATCAAGGTTGAAGATCGTGGTCTCCTCTCAATTGAACTGGGAGCATATGCGTTTGGTTTTTCATTTATTGCAATCGCTTTGGCTTTCTGGGCTGTTTCAGCGAGAACGCCACTGATCTCGTGTGTATGCTTAATCCTCGGACTGTTTGGTATCGTCTTCATGATTTGCGGGAAAAGAGTTGTAACGCGACTTACGAAACGTATCCAAAGAGAAAGAGATCAAGCCAAAGAGAAATAATTGCGAAAAATCCCTCGATGTTTTGGTGTCAGTTACCTCAATACCAAACAGGAGGGATTTTTCTATGCAATTCGCCAACAGTGAAAACGGACTCAGAACCTATATCGGGGAAGCCGATGAAACAGCCCAGTATTATTGCCCTTATTGCGATGCACCAATGACTCAGCGCCGCGGACAAATCAACATTCCTCATTTTGCCCATATGAAAGGGCACCTTTGCACGGATAGCTGGAGATATGAGGATATGTCCGAGTGGCATCTATCATGGCAGCAGTTTTATCCGTTGGAGAACCAAGAGGTTCCAGTTGTCAATGGCCTTGGCCGCCATCGCGCTGATGTGCTCATCAATGATACAGTCGTTGAATTCCAGCACAGCCCCATGTCCACGGAGGAGTTTCAGGAAAGAAACGCTTTCTATACGGCTTGCGGATATCGCGTTGTGTGGCTCTTCGATGCGAGAGACGCATATCAATCGAACCTGACGGTTGATGAGTATGCTGCAAATGTTTACCGCTGGAAGCATCCGCCGAAGACCTTGACCGGGTTTGATCTGTATGGGAAAGTGCAGGTGTTCTTTCATCTTCAGGATGAAACCCAAGAGGAGAACGGCGTAGTCATCCGTCTGACTTGGTGTGCGGATGGTGATCTTAGCTATTTCAAGTCGTCTTCTTCGGAATGCTATACTGAAGCTGAGTTTGTTGAACTGACATCTACCGGCACCATCAAGCGAGAAACCGACATGAGCGGGAAAGAGGAGCTTGTTCACCTCCTGTATAGAATTCGCAGGAAAAACGGTGAAACGGAATGCTACGGCTGTCCCCTCAACGCGGATGGTTATGCGCCTCTAATCCGAGAGGATGCTCGAACCGCTTGCGATGAGTGCCCATATCTCAAGCGGGTGTCGGATGATCAGAACACCATTAAGTGCGCCGGCAGATTCCGTTCATACATAGATCAGATCGAAACTGTATTGGAAACTGAGAGCATTGACGGAAACATCTACGCCTTCACTTTCATCGCAAAAGACGGCACTATTCAAAAGGCCAAGGTAGACCTTCCCGACTCCCCTGCTTCGTCGATCGTAGAATTGTCAAGGGACTACGATGCCGGCGTGATGATCGTCATGAACGTTAGAACTGGCCATCAATTCATGATTACCAAAGATGTTGACGAAATGCTCGTCAAATACAGCCGGGTTTATGGCTACTACTGGAATGCCCGCTATAATTGCTGGTCGAAACGAAGCGATGAGATCTTTTGGCCATGGAAGCCTGAATGGGTAGTGATTTGGTTTAAGTCAAAAGACCAAAAGCAGCAATATAGAAACCGTTTTGATACATAAGCAAGCAATCATGCGAAAAGCCGCTCCTCGTGAGCGGCTTTTCGCATAATCAGTAGGAACTGTTATTTGCAAATCTTTTATTCAGAATCGACTGCTGTACTAGTTGTATGGGCAAGAAGCATGTTTAGCGCATCCTCTCTCGCTCGTTTATCCGCATTGCGGGCTGCAATTAACAATTGGAGTTCATAATCTGAAAGTGCTTGTTCCTCAAGATACTTTCTTCCAAGGAGATAGTCTATCGATACATCAAAGACGTCTGCCATGTGAATGAGCATATCGATGGATGGCTGCCGAGCTCCGGTCTCATAGCGGGAATAAACAACGGAGGAAATACCCAATGCGGAAGCCGCATCGGATTGTGACAACCCTTTTTGCAGCCGTATTTCTTTGATATTCATGGGCGTTCCTCCTTTCTTGAAGCTCTTCTCAAATAATATTACTACCAATTCGGTAAGTTCTTTATTACCGTATTGGTATTTTTTAGCTTGACCAATTACCGTTTTGGTAGTACCATTTCCGCGGAGGAAATGCTTTGTGTCACTCCGCGTACTCTCGGAAAGATGAGGTTAATGTGAATCTTCGAGAGTTACGAAACAGACGCGGGCTGAAAGTCAATGAAGTCGCAAAATATCTTTGCTGCTCTCACACCACCTATAGTCGCTACGAGAGCGGCGAACGAGTACCTTCTATTGATACTCTGCTAAAGCTGTCCAAGTTGTACCATGTTTCAATAGATTACATCGTCGGGAACGAGGAAATCGTTGGCACAAGCTTAACCCCAAACGAAGTACGGATGATCAATGCCATGCGGATGGCGGATGAAAGGTCCTGCCAGGATGCTCTTTTGATCTTAGAGCTTCATAGAGTGACAAAATAAAATAGAAACAGAGAGGCGCGGAGCGATATTGAAGCTGTGCCCTCTCCGCGATCAGAAGCATCACAGGAAACTGTGGTGCTTCTTTTAAGTCCGCAAGGAAGCACGCATTTTTGCGGGTACGGGAAAATGCGGTCTAAAAGTTACGGGATAGTGCGGTCTTAACCTCGTTTGTGCCAATTTGGCACCGTTTTGGGGCGAATTTACCAAAACGGCGATAGAAGCAGAACATTTTCAAATATATACTATTTGTGATAAGCGGTTCTTCTTCCATCGTTGGATGAGAAAAGTGAGGACAAAATGGACAACTCTCTTTATGACTACTATTCCAATGTTACTTCCAAGCCCATTGACTGGTTGTGGTATCCATATATCCCGCTCGGAAAACTGACGGTCATTCAAGGCGACCCAGGTGAAGGAAAATCCACTTTCGTACTTAATCTGGTCGCGCGCCTGACGAGTGAGCGGCCAATGCCTGATGGGTTTGTTTGTCATTGCCCTCCAGTTGCAATATACCAATGTGCTGAAGATGGGATGGCAGATACGATAAAGCCCCGGCTTGAACAGGCCGGAGCAAACTGTGATCGGGTTGCTTATATTGTTGACGATGATATAGCACTTACATTGGAAGACGGGAGAATAGAAAGCGTTATTCAGGCGACAGGCGCAAGTCTTTTTATTGTTGACCCTATACAGGCATTTATTCCTCCAGAATCCGATATGATGAGCGCGACAAAAATGCGTTCAACGCTGAGGAAACTCGCCGCAACTGCTGAGAAATACAAATGCGCTGTCATCTTGATCGGGCACATGAACAAAGTAATCGGCACAAAAACGCTGTACCGCGGTCTTGGCTCAATCGACATAGCAGCTATAGCAAGAAGCGTATTGATGATCTCAAGAGACGAGAATAACCCAGGCATTCGGTACATGTACCCCATAAAATCCAGCCTTGCTCCACAGGGGCCTGCGATATCCTTCTCGTTTACTGAAGGCGGGGGACTTAAATGGCATGGGTGCCACCCGATAAACACAGCAGAGCTGACTGATAACGTCAAGGTCAAAACGCCGAAGCGGGACAAAGCTCGCGCAAAGGTGCTCATGCTGCTTGAGGAAAAGGACTTACCATGCAAAGAAGTATACGACGCCATGGCGGAGATTGGTGTCGGAAGTCGTACTGTTGAGAAAGTCAAACAAGACTTGCATCTAAGAGTTTACCGATCAGGTAGTCGCTGGTATTGGGGGCTGCCCAACGTATGACAAACGCCCGAGGAGGTTGCGGAATGACAGAAATCAAAGAATACCAAGCGCCAGAGCTACATGAGTGTGTGCAATTGTCTGGGGCACGGAAACAGCATACTTGCAAAAAGAAGGAACTCGTGTGGAACGTGATTTACCATGACTTTAACAGAAAACAGATCGGTATATTCAACGTCTTCAATCATATCGGTTTTGAAGATGACGTTCGGAAACACTTCAAAAAATGTGCAACAAAAGAAGACTTTGCTGAACAGTTGCGTCGTTCGCTGTTTTATTTCTTCGGTGGCAAGGCTGAATGGGAAATCGTGATTCAGCCCTGGTGTGGTAGTAAAAGCACTCCCGACAAAAAGGTTGATGTCTATTGGCAGATTATGAACAACTGGGACATCTTCCTTGACTACGTTTGGAGCGCGAGACCCCATCAGGGGAAAAAAGTTGTTGATCATTGTGGTGTAGGTAATGGACGGAGCAGAAAAGGTCTATAAGATCGGTGGATATGTTAAGCGAGCGAAACTGAACCTTCGTAACAGCGCGGACGTAAAAGCCTTTCACCGCGGCATCTTTGAACAGCGGTTCGGGGACTTTGAGGATGGAGAACTGATCGATGTCTATATTGATATTACCGGCTACAAAGAAACGTATAAACGTCCGGAAATGCTTCGGCTAATGCGCGACTGTTCCGATGGAAAAGTGAACCTTATCTTTTCCGAAACAAAGGGCTACCTGGCCGCCAACACAAGGGAACTCTGCTACTGGCTTCACTTCATTTTCAATGTGAACCAACGGGTGGACATCATCACAGATGATGAGGAGTTCAACATCAACACGATTCTGAACGATGACGGCCAACGGGAAGCTCTTATGAAAATGGCAGATGACTACATCTACTTGAACCCACCTGACCATCTGAGATGGATAAACAATGTCATTTGTGCCATTGCAGATTTGTAACAGGAAGGATGATGGTATGTCAGAAGAAACAATCAAAAGCGACGAGAACATTAGTGAGGGGATGCAGGAACACCGTCCTGCATGGCGACCACAGGATGCGGACCGCGAGTTTTATCGGTATGAAACGAAGAAACGAATACAACATTACGTGGTCCCACCTCAAACAGTATTCCGACATGCAAAGCCAATACCAAGTATTCGCGACTCGGGATTCAAGCGTGTTGCGGTCTATGCTCGTGTGAGTACGAAAAGCAAAGAACAGGTTTCATCTATTGAAAACCAAACGAAGTACTATACCGAGAAGATTGCCAAAACGCCGAACTGGGAATTGACCGAAATCTATAGCGATGAAGGAAAATCCGGCACGTCGAAAAAGTGGAGAAAAGACTTTAAACGGATGCTTGACGAGGCCGCGAAGAAGAAAATGGATCTGATCGTCTGCGCCAGTGTCTCCCGTTTCGCGAGGAACATTTCCGATCTGATCGAAGAGGTTCGGAAACTGCGAACGACAAACCCGTCTAACCCTGTCGCTGTATATTTTGAAACGGAAGACCTCTACACGTTGGACCCGAACATCAATGAACGGCTCCAGATGCAAGGGTTGTTTGCGGAGTGGGAGTCAGGAAACAAAAGCCGGCGAATGATCCTCTCTTACGATCAGCGAATATGTACGGGCCAGTTTCCGATTTATGATCTTCTTGGTTTGCGGCACACTCTTGAGGGTGGGTTCATTATTCAGGAAGACGAAGATATTACCGTCAAATACATATTCATTGCCACCGCGTGTGGTCGTACCGCTGAACAGGTTGCGGATACTTTGACTGAGAAACAGCGCCGCACACTGCACGGGAGAACGGACTGGAACGCTGACATGGTAAATTCGATTTTGAACAACGAACGGCGTTGGGGTGATCTGGAAGTCAGAAAGCGCGTAGTGATCGACTACAAAGAAAAGGTCACGGCGAAAAATGACGGCATTCGTGAAGGGGCATACATTCCGGGCTATCATGTTGGAAATGTCTCTCCGGAAATCGCAAGGGCCGCTCACATGATGAGAGCCAGCCACTACAAATTTGGGAGTGTCCCTGATGTATATGTAATCAGCGAAGGAGCACTGAAAGGCTTCGTCAGCATTTCTCCAACTTGGCGTGGGATCGATAATCGCGCATTTCTGGATATCTCCCGGCAAGTATATGAGGAAGATGAATTTGAGGAACTGCTTCATGAAGCCGACATCCTGAACGGCATGGAACACAGCAATATCATTTCGATGTCGCTCAACGAGTACCGTGTCCCCCCTGGTGTCGTGTTCATGACGCGGAGCGATCCACAGCTCACCCTTGGCACTCGCAGTCTGAACCTGAACAAATCCTGCAGAGATCGGCTCGGAAAACAAAGGTACATAGAATTCCTGTACCATCCGGTTTTGGAGATGATCGCAGTCAGACCCACGCACGCTGCAAATCCGAATGCCGTGATATGGGATGAGCAAAAGAGTTCTGCTCTCCATCTTTGTTCCTCTGCTTTTTCCGGCGCCATTTTTGACAAGCTCAACTGGATGAAAAAGTATAAGTTCCGTTTCCGCGGCGTTACCAGGATCCGTGACGGAGAACGAATCGTGTTCTTCTATCTGGACGAGCCTCAGATTCTTGTTGGGAAGGCCGCGAAAGAGCTCAACACATCCGACGCTTTAAGTTCTACAGCAAAGTATATCCCGTACAAAGAAAGTGAAGACAGCCGTGATGGATACCAGCCTTCTACTATCGCATACCCTGAGAACTGGCAGGAATGTCTCGGCGTAAGCTATGAGATTCAGCAAAAACGCGATGCACTTCTGAACGCGGTTTCCGCTGCGGATATTTCTAATCGTGGTACGAAAGTAGTTAACCCCTTCATTGGAGTCATCCCACCTGCGGACGAACTGGAAGAGGAGCTGGAACGGCTATATGAAGCAATGTGATAGGAGGATGGTATGGACACTGAACAGATGTCACTCACAAGCTCTACGGAAGACCCCTCCGCCGAAGGTCAGCTTGAAGGATTCTCGCCCAAAGAGCAAGAGCTGATCCGGCAATTGGTTAAGGAACGCTTAGGGAAGAAAAATGCCATTGGATATGAATCTCTCTCCGATTACTATGTTCCTCCCGAAGTGTACTTTGCTCGTATCAAGACCCCCGCAGTCAACATCCGCGCGAGAAACCTGGAATTCAGCATGTCCTCAATCCGGCTCTTTGAAGGTGTGAAGTATGTTCTTCCTATGCTGAACGAAAAAAGGAAGCGTTTTACCATAGCTATTTGTGCAGAGGAAGAACTTTCTTCGATTGAGTGGGCCAAGCTGAAGGATGACAAATGGGTTAATCGTACTGTCACTTGCCCCGAGTATACTCAGGACATCTATCGCATGATGGAATGGAATGGCGAATGCCGGTACAAGGCATATGGTCGTCTTTCAAATTCGGAGCGTGGGCTCGTTCTCGTGTTTGACCTCTCAAAAGCGGTTATGTACGATCCGTTGCCTGAAGAATATCTCGACAAGCGCACCGGCGAGATGAAAAAGCGCATTAACAAGTATTATCCTGACGAAATCCGTATGAAGCTCGGAAGGAGCTATTCCGACTATGCGGCAGCACAGCGGAGCAGTAGTTTTGAATCGCTGTACGGCTACACAGATACAAGCGGAAGCGCTGTCCCCGCCACTATCACCGAGGAGGATGCGGCATCGCTCAGCGCCCAGGATCAGGACAGAAAACGCGAGGCATTGCTTGGGTCGATTATTGGGAAGGGAGAGAATGAAGATGGATAATCGAATAGCTGAAGACAAGGCTCAACCAATAGAATTGACTTTGCA
>JAEEGL014244185.1_pt1 | contig 10843 bp, 7 predicted proteins | sample 9134231 | NCBI WGS metagenome assembly JAEEGL01 (sample SAMN16246548, study PRJNA631951) | gut metagenome | biome: gut microbiome; feature: rumen; material: fiber-attached | host: Bos | place: Iran: Karaj | collected 2018-10
ATGGTGTCTTATGCCGACTACGGTGGTAAGGAGCTTACTGGCACTGCCCTCTTTCTGTATGGCATGGCATGGGGCATTCAGAAGGGTTATCTGAAAAAGAAAGAATATCAACCGGCATGCGACAGAGCATGGACGGCGATGTTACGTGACTGTGTACATCATGATGGTTTCTTAGGATGGGTACAAGGCACAGGAAAAGACCCGTCTGCCGGTCAACCCCTCTCCTATACGAAAGTCCCAGACTTCGAGGATTATGGCACAGGTTGCTTCCTGCTTGGTGGTGTGGAGTACTATAAATTAAAAGTGAAGATGGAAAATAGATAATGGATAATTGAAAATGAGAAAAACTAACTTAATTATTTCTGTGCTTCTTATTGTCTTTCTGACAAGTCCCACTTACGGACAACGGGTAACAAAAGACCTGAACTTCGGATGGGATTTCCGTTTGAACAACGAAGGAGAATGGCGTAAGATTGATGTACCACACGATTTCCAGATAGAACAGCCATGGGTAGCTCCTGCTGCCGATGAACGTCCCGACAATACGGATGTGGCGGCAAATATCAAAAGTAGGTTGTCAAGCCGTGGTTTCAAAGAGATGGGTAAAGGATACTACCGTTACCATCTCCCATGTACAGCCGACATGAAAGGCCGACGGGTGCTACTCGACTTCGAAGGCATTATGTACACTGCTGAGGTATTCTTTAACAGAGAACGCGTCGGAGGAACCAACTACGGATATGTCGGATTTGAGATTGACATCACCGACAAGGTAAAAGAGGGAGACAACCTGATTGAGGTGATTGCAGATACCCGTGAACCGGGAAACTCCCGTTGGTATACTGGTGGAGGACTGTTTCGTAACGTCTCACTCATCACCACTCCGAAGGAATTGTTCTTCGGTCGTCATCCCCTCTATATCACTACCCGCGATAACCATTTCGTGAGTGTGGAAGCAGAATTCACCAACCGCACAAAACAGCAAGGCACCACCCTCAGATTGGAAATTCTCGACCCTGACAATCATATCGTTTATTCCAACAATCATTCTCTACCCCGCCATAAGATGACTCGCACCCAGGAAGAACCAGTGGTAAAAGACATTGAGATACCTGATGCGAGGTTATGGGATCTCGACAACCCTGCACTATATACCTTGAAGGCCCAACTACTTCGGGAAGATGGAACTATTGCCGACGAAGCTGTCGAGCAGTTCGGCATACGTACCATCGAGTTTCTCCCCGACTGTGGAATGAAGCTCAATGGCAGGAAGGTATTGCTGAAAGGATATGCCAACCACCACACGCTTGGGGCGTTGGGTGCCGCTGCCTATCCGAGAGCCATCGAGAAACGTATCCAACTGATCAAACAATTCGGCATGAACCATATACGTACCTCACACAACCCATATAGTAGGGATTTCATCCAACTCTGTGACAAGTACGGCATCCTCGTTGTCGATGAGCTCTATGACAAATGGACGCGTCAGCATACCGGCGGGCTGGTTCCTTTCGAGCAACACTGGCAGTATGAGGTACCTGAATGGATAAAACGTGACCGTAACTCTCCATCAGTGGTACTCTGGAGTCTAGGCAACGAACTACAGCAAGACCCTAACCAGCCTTTCAACGACTTCGGTATCACGATGTATAAACTCATGAGGACACTACTCCATAGATACGACTCCACCCGACTGGTTACCGTAGCCATGCATCCCCGTTACCGTAACTGGCAGACTGATTCTCTTCCGCACGACTTGGCGATGATCACTGATATTCAGGCATACAACTACCGTTATATGTATTTCCCCGGTGACGGTCGACGATTCCCTTGGATGAAGTTCTACCAGAGTGAGGCATCCGTCTCTGCCATGGGTCCTAACTTCTTTGAGATGAACCTCGACAAAGTGATTGGACTGGCTTATTGGGGAGCCATTGACTACCTCGGTGAGAGCCAGGGATGGCCAGCAAAAGGATGGACTCAAGGAGTCTTCGACATCTCCTTAGAGCCGAAGCCGAAAGCCTATCTGATGAAATCCTTTTATAAGCCAGAGGAACCTATGGTACATATCGCTGTGGTGGAATCAAGGAACAGTGTGATGTGGAATGATGTACAGATAGGAAATGACGGAATGAGCGACCATTGGAATCGTAAGCCCGGCTCAGAGGTAACACTCTACACCTATACGAATGCCGATGAGGTGGAATTACTGCTTAACGGCAAACGACTGGGCAGGAAACAGAATCCCAAGAACGATCCCAAGCAACGTAACCAGATAAAATGGGAGAACATACCATATGCAAACGGCACGCTTCTGGCTGTTGCCTATAACAACGGCAAACCGGTAGCACGACATCAGATAGAGACAGTAGGAAAAGCCGTAAAGCTTATCGCCACGCCCGACAATGTCAACTGGCATGCCGACGGCATGGACTTGCAGCATATCCGCATAGAGGCTGTCGACCGTAAGGGGCGCCGTGTTCCCATGGCGCAGGATGAGCTCACCTTCACTGTCGAAGGTGATGCCCGCATTGTGGCAGTCACCAACGGAAACAATGCCAGTGATGAACTGAACGTCGTCAACCATCGTAAACTCTACAACGGTTCTGCCATGGTTATCCTCCGTAGCAGTCAGACTCCTTCAAAGGTGCAACTCAAGATTACCTCTCCCGCCTTCAAGACCGTTGTCTGCAACTTCACGACTAATTAATGAAGATCACTTGCAGCAGCAAAAGAATGATATCAATGAATAGCGTAACGAAATATCTACCCGTTTCCTTTTAACTTGTTTACCAAAGATTATGAGACAATACATCCTCCTGTTCATCATGATGAGCCTGACGGTAACCGTACAAGCCCAATCATGGCCCGAACAAAAGCAAGAAGCTAAAGCCGGCACACGATGGTGGTGGCTCGGTTCCGCTGTCGATAAAGAAAACCTCCGCTGGACCATGCAGCAATATGCCGACCATGGCATCGGGGCTGTAGAGATCACCCCTCTCTACGGTGTGCAAGGCAACCAAAAGAACAATATCCCCTATCTCTCCGACAGATGGATGGAAATGTTGCGTGAAGTAGAGAAAAACGGTAAAGAACTGGGTATCGAGGTAGATATGGCTACGGGTACCGGTTGGCCCTTCGGCGGTCCATGGGTACCTATAGAGGAGAGTGCTTGTAAAGTGGTTTTTGTGGAGAAAGACATCAGCCGCAAAGGTACTATACCTAACGTGTCCTTATCTCAGGAAGAAGCTGTCAACACAAAGCTCGATAGGATTATCGCCTATGATAAAAACGGAGAAATGGTAGATCTGAAATCGCCTGCCGCTGCCAAAGTTATCGCTGTATACATCAAATATGGAGTGATGAAGGTGAAACGTGCCGCCCCCGGAGGTGAAGGATGGGTCATCGACCACTTCGACAAACAAGCTGTGGCTCATTATCTCCAACATATCGAAGAAGCCTTTGAGCGAACGAACACCCCCTATCCCCATACATTCTTCAACGACTCCTATGAGGTAGCTAACGCCACATGGACACCAACACTCTTCGAAGAGTTTGAGAAACGACGTGGATACCAACTGCAGCAATTCCTTCCTTTGCTCATCCATGCTGCTGATTATGTCGCAGACAATAATTCGCAAGACAACAACCACCTTCAGGCCCTGCAAGTACTCAGTGACTACCGAGAGACCCTCGGTGATCTCCTCCTGGAGAATTTCACTGAACAGTGGACAGCATGGGCACACCGTCATGGGGCCATCACCCGCAATCAGGCGCATGGGTCCCCTGCTAACCTCATCGACTGCTACGCCGCTGTTGACATTCCCGAGATAGAAGGATTCGGATTATCTGATCTCGGTATCCGCGGACTGCGCACTGATCCGGGTAAGACCCGTAAGAATGATTCCGACTATTCGATGTTCAAGTATGCGCCGTCGGCAGCTCACGTCTGTGGCAAACCGTACACCTCAAGTGAGACATTCACTTGGCTCACCGAGCATTTCCGCACTTCTCTGTCACAGTTGAAGCCCGACCTCGATCTGATGTTCTGTGCCGGTGTCAACCATATCTTCTTCCACGGGAGTTGCTATTCACCCAAAGACGACCCGTGGCCGGGATGGAAATTCTACGCCTCCATCGATATGAGTCCTACGAACAGCATCTGGCGCGACGCCCCTTTCTTCATGCAATATGTAGAACGCTGTCAAAGCTTCCTGCAGTGGGGACAGCCCGATAACGACTTTCTGGTTTACCTCCCCATCCGTGATATGTGGAAGAAAAACCCCGACAAGCTGCTCATGCAGTTCTCCATCCATGCAATGGGTGCACTGGCTCCCGAATTCCGGCAGGCCATTCTCGATATCGACCGTGCAGGGTTCGACTGCGATTATATCTCCGAGAGATTGCTCATGAAGGTGACCTATAAGGACGGAATGCTGCAGACAGAAAGTGGTACACGCTACAAAGGACTGATTATCCCTGGCAGTGGCGAGATGCCGAAAAAGATGACCGACAAGATCCGTACACTCCGTCAGCAGGGCGCAACGATCATCATGGGCACTGACATTACAGCCATGAACAATGCAGCAACGCCTGAGCTGATGAAAACACAATACGGTCTGAAGGCTATCCGCCGGAAAAATCCTACGGGCTATCACTATTTCATTGCAAACCTCACACCTGAGGATATCTGCGACTATGTCAAACTCGCCGTACCACTCAAGCAAGCATTATGGTTTAATCCACTCAATGGCGAACGCTATGCAGCGGCACTTACTGAAGGGAATGAGATTCTCGTTGCCTTGAAAAGCGGACAGTCGATGATCTTGGAGACATTCGATAATCCTGTCACTAACCTTGGTAAGCTGCAAGAGAATATGATGGCAGACACATTAGCCGTGGAGGAATATTACCCCCTCGACGGCCCGTGGACACTCACCTTCACTGAAGAAGCACCAAAGATTGACCGACAATTCACGCTGGATCAAGTGCAGACATGGGAAACGCTGGGTGACAACTGCAATATCACTATGGGAACGGGTGTCTACACGACCTATATCCAACTGAAGAGAAAAGACTTGAAGAACGCTCATTCATGGCTGATAGATCTTGGTGATGTACGTGAGTCAGCCCGCGTGTATATCAACGACCAGTTTATCGGCTGTGCCTGGTCAGTACCTTTCCTGCTCGACTGTAAGAACACGTTGAAGAAAGGGATTAACGAGATACGCATCGAGGTTACCAACCTCCCAGCCAACCGCATCGCCGACTTAGATCGTAAAGGCATTAAATGGCGTAAGATGGAAGAGATTAATGTGGTGGATATCAACTACAAGAAAACCACTTACGACCAGTGGGAACCCGTCAAGAGTGGACTGAATGGAAGAGTCAGACTCATCAAGAATATGTGATTATCCAAACTAAAAAACTTTTTACAGGCTTCTGCCTACTGCCGCAAGGTCTTCTGCCTGTAGCCGCAAGATCTTCTGCCTACTGCCACAAGGTCTTACGCTTATAAGTGTGTTCGGGAAACGATGGCATTTTGTACCAGCCTTACATACTTATTGTACTGCCGATAATACTTCCGCGTACTTGAAAGGAACATCCTGCATCATTACAACATAGTATCGTTTTTCACACGATAAGTTTTTATATATATAAGAAAAGCAGTATTTTTGTCAGAAATAAAAAAAAGACGATATGAAAAGGCTTGTTTTATTATCCTGTTTATGTTGTATCACCTTTGGAACTATTACAGCAAAAGAAGTTCCACTGATGAATAATATCTTATCACGACCGGGAATATCACTCAACGGTGACTGGCATTATATTATTGATGTGCAAGAAGAGGGGTATTATGACTATCGTATGAGACCTACCAATAGTGGATTCTTTCGTAATGCCAAGCCGCAGAAACCGGAAGATCTTATTGAATATGACTTTGACAAAGCACCTACGATGCATATTCCCGGTGACTGGAACACGCAGGATCATCAACTTTTCTTCTACGAGGGTACCGTGTGGTTTATGCAACGGTTTAATGTGGAACGTTCCTCACTAAGAGAAGGATGGCGGAAAATACTCTATTTCGGGGCTATCAACTATGAGGCACACGTGTATGTAAACGGTCAACTGGTTGGTCACCATGTCGGAGGTTTCACGCCTTTTAACTATGACGTAACCGATCTGCTACACGAAGGCGAGAATGTTGTCATTGTGAAAGTGGACAACAAACGAAGGGCAGAAAATGTACCGACTCAGATTTTCGACTGGTGGAACTATGGAGGTATAACGCGTGATGTTCTGTTGGTTGATGTTCCGGACACCTACATTGAGAACTACTCGTTACAACTGCTTAGCCTCGAAGGGCGCCGTTTAGGCTTTACCGTGAAGTTGAATAAGCCAGTGGCAGGCCGAAAGGTTACGCTCAACATTCCCGAACTGAGAATCAAGAAAGAAATCATCACCGATAATAACGGTATTGCCTCTATGTTCATGAAAGCGAAGCCACAGTTGTGGTCACCTTTCACACCCAAATTATATAAGGTGGAGATCACCATGAACGGTGAAACGATCAATGATGAGATTGGCTTCCGTAAGATTGAGACACGTGGCAAACAGATTCTGCTCAACGGTGAACCTATTTTCCTAAAAGGCATCAGCATTCATGAAGAGAAGCCCTTTGGAGGAGGCCGTGCTAATTGCACGGAGGATGCTCACCAACTGTTATCATGGGCTAAGGAATTAGGTTGTAACTTCATTCGACTTGCTCATTATCCGCATAATGAATATGCTGTACGTGAAGCCGAACGGATGGGGTTCTTTGTATGGTCGGAGATTCCTGTCTATTGGACGATTGCATGGAAGAATTCCTATACCTACAGAAATGCTGAAGCCCAACTACGTGACATGATTGCCCGTGACCATAACCGTGCTAACATCATCATCTGGTCCATTGCTAATGAGACACCGCATTCGGCAGAGCGTGACGAGTTCCTCGGTCGTTTGGCCACCTATGCCCGTATGCAGGATTCGACCCGTCTTATCTCGATGGCTATGGAGGTAACAAGTGCTTCCAACTACCACAATCGTCTTCAAGACAATATGAGCAAATATGTTGATGTGGTATCATTCAATCAATACATTGGTTGGTATCGCGATGTCAACGTAGCCTCGAAGATGACGTGGGAAATCCCTTATGACAAGCCTGTCATCATCAGTGAGTTCGGCGGTGGAGCCAAGGCTGGTTATCACGGAGAGAAGAACCAACGATGGACGGAGGAATTCCAGGAGAATCTATATATCCAGAATTGTGCCATGCTTGATAAGATTGACGGACTGGCAGGCACCACGCCTTGGATCCTAAAAGATTTCCGGTCTCCTCGCCGTGTCTTGAACAGGATACAGGATTATTATAACAGGAAAGGTCTTTTTTCTGACCAGGGTGAGAAAAAGAAAGCTTTCTATATCCTTAAAGCATGGTATGAAAAGAAGTGATCCGAAGAGATTATTTCAACGCTAAGACAACATTCTTTTAAATCTCTTTTATCACCTTGCATGGGTTACCGACGGCAATCGTATTGGAGGGGACATCCCTGACCACGACAGAACCAGCCCCGATAGTGACATTATCACCGATGGTAACCCCTGGGAGGATGGTGACATTTCCACCTATCCATACATTATCACCGATACTTACGGGGAGTGCCCACTCTTTTCGTGAGTTACGCTCAACAGGATCGGTACTGTGACAAGCTGTGTAGATACTCACATTGGGACCGATAAAACAATCGTCACCAATGGTTACGTAAGCCTCATCAAGGATGGTGAGATTGAAGTTGGCAAAGAAACGTTTACCCACACGTATCTGCTTTCCGTAGTCACATCGAAAGGGTTGGTTGATAATGATATGGTCGTCGCCAATGGCTCCCAACAGTTGATGAAGAACAGCTCGCATCTTCTCTGTCTCAGTGGGATGTAGCGTATTGAACTGGTGGATAACAGCTCTCGTCTCCGTCAGTTCTCGTATGAGTTCGGGATCTACTGCAGAATAGATCTCACCGGATAGCATTTTTTGTTTCTCTGTCATTTCTGAGTTGATGAGTTACACCACATTAACGGGATGACCATTAACAAAGGCAATAACATTATTAATGACGACATCCACCAACCTACTACGTGCCTCATGGGTAGCCCAAGCGATGTGTGGGGTGATGAACGCATTATCACATTGTAACAGGGGATTGTCAGCCTTAGGTGGTTCCTCGCTCAGCACATCAGCACAGTAGGCTTGCAGCCGTTTGTTATGCAGTGCCTCTGCCACATCCTCCTCGTTGATAAGTGGTCCACGCCCTGTATTGATCACGATAGCAGAAGGTTTCATCTGATTAATCGTGTTACGGTTAATGAGATGACGGGTGCTATCGGTCAACGGGCAATGCAAGGTGATGACATCACTATGGGTGAAGAGGTCGTCCAATGACTGTCTGGTGATATAGTCAGGAAGACTGTCTGCCGACTTACTCGAAAATGCCGTTACCTTCATGCCAAAGGCATGTGCCACAGCTGCCACACGACTGCCGATATTCCCCAGTCCGACGATACCCAATGTCTTTCCTGCCAGTTCAGTAAGCAGTGAGTCCCAATAACAGAAATCCTCACTGACGACCCACTGTCCTTCTCTCACCTCCTGCGCATAATGCTCCGTACGGTTGGTAATAGTAAGGAGATGAGCGAAGACGGTCTGTACGACGCTCTCCGTACTGTAAGCAGGCACATTGGTAACGATGATGCCCCGTTGGTGAGCTTCTTCCACATCAACGACATTATAACCGGTAGCAGTCACGCCGATGTATTTCAGACGAGGTAACTGTTCCAGTTCTTCCCGCCAAAGACAGACTTTATTAGTGAGAATGATGTCTGCCTCTTTGGCACGATGGATTGTTTCTTCTTTTGGTGTACGGTCATAGACAGTGAGCCTTCCCACCTGCTCGAGTCTTTTCCAGGAGAGATCCCCAGGATTGGCCGCATGACCATCAAGGATAACTATCTTCATGACTGTTATTTTGTACGGTTTAACGTAAACTTCTTATTATCCATTTTGCCGTAAAGCTGCTTACCATCTTTGCTGAGATAAAGTGTGTCACGGTCATTTCCACCCTCATCGATATAGATGGTATTACCTTTTACCACATATTTGCCTTTCTGGGCAGGCATCACAGCCAAGGCAGCTTTAAACAACTTACGTTTAGCCCAACCTATTCCGGCAGCCTTCATGACAGCTTCATCCATCTTCATATCAGCCTTCATCACCAACTCCTTATCACTCTTGAAGGTGACGGTGACAGCTGTTTTCATGCCTTTCTTCATGGCTTTCATCATTTCCTGTCCTTCCTTTATTTTCTTGTCAATCACAGCCAACTCCTGCTGATTCAGTTTACGCCCCAGCTTCTTTTCGCCCTTGGCTATTGCCTCAGCTCTTGTCTTTGCCAATTGTGCATCTGCATCTTTCACCAAATCATTCATCTCGGCCGCCAAAATATTGGGATTATAATACTCGCGCCCGGTAAGATCTTTCTGAGCAAATACAGACGTTGCACCAACTGTCAACAAGAACAGAAATAAAAAAACAAACTTTCTCATATCACCCTTATTATAAATTGATGCAAAGATATATAAAAAAACTTTTTCTTACAAGTATTTGTAACAAAAGAAATTATTACTATCTTTGCAAGAAAGAAGAACAAATCACGTCGTACATGAAAGAGAAAGTTATAAAAAACAGTAGTGCCATTGCATTTTTTGTATTATTATTTGTGATGATGGCATGCAACAGCGGGTCTGCCGTTGATGCACAGAATGGTAATGGGACACCGAAGGAAGTAACCTTCGATGTAGCCAAGAACTATTTCTTCAACAAAGGTCAGGAGATTCCTGCCAACCCGAAGATCACCACGCAAGAGGAGTTTGAGAAACTCTTTGGCATGGCTGCAGTGATGGGTAAAGACGGTAAGCCCACGGAGATTGATTTCAGCAAACAGTTTGTGTTAGCCCTCGTACAACCCATCACTGACATCAACACAGAGATTGTCCCAGTGAAGGTGGAAGAGCAGGGTGATACGCTGAAATACACCTATGAGGTGAAGACGGGTGAAAAACAGTCGTTCAGCATGCAACCGTTGTCAATCATCATCCTCGACAAACAATATGAAAACAAGGAAATCATCTTAATAAACGATCAACTTATGAAAGAGAACATGAAAGAGGTTCAGGCATATCTGAAAGAATGCGGTGCTTTCTTCATCGCCACTGTTGACGGTGACCAGCCACGTGTACGTCCCTTCGGTGTATCCGAGATTATCAACGACCGCCTGTATATCATGACGGGTAAGGTGAAAGACGTATATAAGCAGATGGCCGCCAATGGTAAGTTTGAGATCTGCGCCCTGAAACCGTCAGGTTCTGAATGGATGCGACTGAGCGGTACCTTGGTGAATGATGAGACACTGGCTGTGAAGGAAGAATTTCTGAATCGTAATGAGGGCCTGAAATCGATGTACAAAGCCGACGATGATAACATGGCTGTGCTCTACATTACCAATGCCACAGCCCGCTTCTGCTCATTCGCAGCTCCTGAGAGGAAAGTTAATTTTTAACAACGGATGCAACTCATCGTCAAGCATTTCAAGGAACTGTCTTTAGAAGAGTTACACGACATCTACCGCTTACGTGTAGCGGTATTTGTCGTGGAGCAGGACTGTCCGTATCAGGAGATTGACGGCAAGGACAAGAATGCTTATCATGTTTGGTTATCCGACGAAGAGGGTATTCAGGCATATCTGCG
>JAEEGL014455224.1_pt1 | contig 10843 bp, 6 predicted proteins | sample 9134231 | NCBI WGS metagenome assembly JAEEGL01 (sample SAMN16246548, study PRJNA631951) | gut metagenome | biome: gut microbiome; feature: rumen; material: fiber-attached | host: Bos | place: Iran: Karaj | collected 2018-10
TGTGGCACTTTCCATCGACGCCGGTATCGCAGCGCCGTTCCAGCCTTGACAGCGGGACGTCCTGCCCTGTGGAGTCCGGACTTTCCTCCCCCACCCCACTCGCGTGGCGCGGGAGCGACCGCCTCCGTTCAGACAACGCGCAAAAATGGCAGGCCAGGCGGGATTCGGACCCGCGACCCTCAGATTAGGAATCTGATGCTCTGTCCAGCTGAGCTACTGGCCTAAACGACATAAATTATGATAGCAGAAATGCACGCGATGCGCCATGAATAATCGTTCAACCGTTAAACCGTTCAACCGTCCAACTGTCCAACCGTCCAACTGTCAAACTGTCCAACCGTCCAACCGTTACTTCCCGACGGTGAGGCGGGAAGGGGCGCCACGGGCGCGGATGCGCGGATCGTACATGGCGGAAGCCTGGACGGCGGGGACGACATAGTCGCCGGCTGAGACTGCACGGGCGGAGTAGTGCCACGTGTAGGTTTCGCCTGCCTTGAGGTCGCCGCTGAAGAGAAGGACGCGATCATCGCGGAACTCGGTGTGAATGGCCCAGCGCCAGCTGTCCGACTGCGGTAGCCAGGCAAAGCTGCCGGCGGTGACAAGATTTTGGTTTTCAGGCTCGAAACAAGCGGGCAGAAGGTCTTCGACGACGATGTCGTCGCGTTTGTCGAAAGACTTCACCGTCAAGCGTACGACGACGATGTCGCCCTGCATGATCTTGCTGGGGTCAAGAATGCGTCCATCCCTGTCGAGATAGTCGCGACTGATAAAGAGTCTGTTCGTCACCGGAGGCATGTTCTCGGCCAGCGGAACGGCAGAGAAGGAACGACGCACATAGCAGACGTCTTCGCCGGTGTTCATGATACGGCAGACGGCGTTCCCCTGCCCTTCCGCGGATTTCCATTTTGCTGAAGCGCCCTCTGGAAACACTATCGTCTCCTGTTTTGGCCCTGTGACGACGGAGAGACTGGCCGAAACGACAGGTTTCTTCTCCTCTGGGCCGCGCGCGGCAACATAGGCGAGAAGCGCGTTGATGGCAAGGGCGTTGTCCTGCGTAGTTCCCCAGTGCCCAACGAGTTTGTCCTTTGCCGAGGCGATCTTGTCGGCACAAATCATGCAAAGCGGATTGCCTGGGTCGATAGCAGCCCAGGCGCCAAGGAGGTAGGCCGCCGAACGCAAGTTGGTGGGCTCGCCAGCCTCTTCAAGAAGTTCGCGGGCGCGCTGCGGGTCGCCAGCGAGAATGAATGCGCGGGCAAGCCTCCCGAGAGATTCTTCGGAAAGCTTCTCAGTATTTTGGTACTGCTCCATCATCAGTGCTTCCACTGGTTCGCCGAGCAGTGCGCAGCAGAATGCGATTGTGCACAGTTCATTCTGCCCCCACGACTCATACCAGCGACGATGGCGGAGTATGGCAGACAAGGCTTCTCTGTCTATCAGGTCGTGCGCATATCCCGCCCGATAGGCCTCAGCCAGAAATTCGATAACATAGTACGTCGCAAAACGCGAGGAGTCGGAGGCCTCGGGCCACATTGAGAACCCGTCATGGCGTTGCATGGTCAAGACGCGCACAATCGCCCCGTTGATGAAGAAATCGGCGCGGCTGCGTAGTTCATCGTCGAAATAGCCCTCCGGCATCTTGTTGACCATGAGGAACGGGAAAGCGCTGGAGGTCGTCTGCTCAGCGCAGCCGTAGGGATAGGAAGTGAGGTAGCCGAAAGCCGAGCGGATGTCGCACGCAGGGCGCGGCAAGATCTCGAAGAGCTGGCTCGCGGAGGATTCGAGAATTCCCGTAGCGGCCTGGAATTCCGCCGATTCGCCGGGAGCGATGGCCGTCGCCGTGTCGGCCGTGCGCCAAGGGGAGGCCGGACGGACTGGGATTTCAATCGTGTCTTCAAAAGTCTCATCGGCGGTTGAGACGCGCACAGTCACGCTGGCGACGCCGATTTCGCCAGTTGCCTCAATGGGGACGGTGATGGTGCGGCGCGTGTGGCCGGCCATTGAGAACGGATCCGGGACCTTTCCAACGGCGACACCCCCACGACATTCAATCTCAAACTTCAGATCTGTTGACGCCGATGTCATGTTGTCGAGCGAAATGGAGAGGAATGACTTGTCACCGGGGGCGAGGACGCGCGGCAAATCGGGCTGGACGACGACATTGCGCCTGACGCGGGCGAAGGCTTCGCCCGATCCCGTGGCGGAAGTTGTCCATGCAATAGCCATGAATCGCAACTGCCCTGTGAACTCCGGCACGTCAACAGGGATGACAACAACGCCGTTAGTAACCGCCACATCGTATGTCTTCAACGAGACCGGCCGGAAGCGGCGGGCGGAAATGGGGTTCAGACGCTTGCCAAGGTCAAGGCCTTCATCATCGCCGCCGACATGCGAGAGGAAGCCGGTCAGTTTTGCGTCGGTAACCTGCATGAGGCGGGTGTAAATGTCGTAGTAGTCGATGAGCCCATAGCGCGCCGCGAAGAAGAAGGCCGTTGGATCCGGGGTTTTGAGGTCGGTGAGGCCGCAGATGCCCTCATCAACGGAAAAGAGCGTCACACGCGCCCCCTCGGCTGCCGCAGGCTCCGTGCCGGCGATGCGAACCGTCACATCCGCCGTCGCGGAAGGACGGATGACTTCCGGCACCTCAACCGAGACGCTGAGTGCGCGTTCTGGCGGCTGCACGCCGACGAAACAAGTTCCGACGGCGCGGTGCGGGGCCCAAACCTCTTCGGGTTTGGCGGCGCGGACGACGGAGGCGAAGATTTCGACACCTGGGGCAATTGAAGCCGTTATTGGCAGGACGACCTCCGTCGTCTTGTCCGTTATGGTGACGGAACGCGACTGGAGAACCTTGTCCTGTTTGATGACGATGAACAACTCGCCGGCGAACGGCGCCCGGATTTGAAGTTTTGCGTTTTCACCAGGGGCGTAGCATTTCTTGTCCGGGACGATTTCAAGCATGGTGAACGAGTCCATCGCAACAGGGCGTTTCCCGCCCCAGCTGGCCCAGAACTTGTGCGAGGCGGAGGCACCGGTTTTGGAATCGGTGATCACAAGACGGTATTCGCCCCATTCCGGGACCTTGAACGAGCATTGCCCCTGGCCTTCTGCATTGCCGGCGGAAATCTTCAGACCTTCCATAACGGCGTATTCGGATGACTCGCGATGCCATTCGTAATGGCCGTCGGAATTGACGGTGAAGTTCCAATGCGTGTCCAGGCGTATCAGTGAAGCCGAAAGGGAATCGACGCCCTTCTCCGGCGACCCATCCGGCCGTACCGTCGCCCACGGGAAGGAGATATCCTCGTCGCCGTTCACCCACTCACGGTCGGTCGTGTCGATCCCGATATAGTAAGGGGCGGTGTCGACCACCACTTTGGCGTAGGCGGTGACTGTGCGGCCTCCATTCTCAAAGACCGTTCCGCGTACTCTGGCCAGTGCCCTTGCAGGCGCGCGCAGATCGCCTGGAACTTTAAAGGTGAGCGTACGGTGTCCGTCGGCGTCGAGAAGCGCTTCGGCAAGGTCCTTCTCCGCGCCGCCGTTGAACTTCACGCTGCGGTCGCCAAACTTGTAACGTTCCCAGCCCGACGGCTTGAAGTCAGAGGGCAAGAAGGTAACGCCGCAGCTCGTCTTGAGTCCGTCGGCAGGGGCTCCGTAGAGATGTTCGGCTGAAACCGTGGCAGACAGCGATTCCCCGCGAACGGCCGAGTCTTTGGCGGCTTGTACGGAAACCTTGATTTGCGGCGGGACGAAGCTCTCCACAAGAAAAGTGACATCGCCAAGCACTTTCCCGTCCTTTCCAGGTGTCCTGACTTCAGCTGTATAGCGGCCAGTGGGAAGAAATTCCGGGATGGCGATCTCCGCCTTGAGCGAACCACGCATGTCGGACATGATGGTCATTTTCTTGAAAAGCTTGCCGTCGGGTTTCGACACCAGGAGTTCAACCGGAAAGACCTTTGACGGAGCCTCCGCGCGGTTGTTGCGCAGGAGTGCCTGAAGGAATACGGTTTCTCCGGGGCGGAAGATGCCGCGGTCGGTGAAGAGAAAGGCCTCATACTCGCCTTCGTTAACAAAGAGGGCCTTGCCAGCATGGATGACGTTCACATTGGACTTTGAGGCAATCGGAAGGAAGGTGAGGTCGCCGTCGCCCGGGTCGGAACCGACAAGGGCAATGGGCGTCTTCTTGGCGTCGAACTTGATCTTGGCAAGACCGGAGGCGCCGGAAACGGCTTCGCCGAGCAATTCGTTGCGGTCGGACCGGAGGGCGACGCGGACGCCGGCGCGGGCCGCACCGGTGCTAAGCACTGTGACCCACGCATGGGCGATGCCGGCCTCTTGGTCGAGCAAGAGTGACAACCCGATGTCGGAAGCGCAAATGACACGCGTAAGTTCTGCCACGCTCCCCTTGTCCGATGTCGGCCGGATCCTGACAAGATAGGCGCCGCGGCCTCGCGTCTTCAGCGACTCGCCGAGCCGGCAAGGCACGACATGCGGTTCGTTTTGCGGCGCGCGCACTGGCACGGAAAAGTCAATCGCGTCGACGGTCAAGTATTCGGCATCGTTGGCTTCATCGTTCCACCAGTTGTTCCAATGGGAATAACCGTCCGTTTCGCGCATGACGAACTGGACGATGTTCGCGGGGAGCAAATGCTCGGCGTGGACCTCGACATTGGTGATGTTAACGGCTTTTAGCGGGATGATGAAATCTTCGGAAGGGGCGAGATAGCGACCATGCGAGGCGAACTCACAGGCCGGTGCAAGCGACGGAATCTTGACTTCGCGCGAAACAGACTTGAGAAGGGACATCCCGTTGCGTGCGCGGAATCCGCTGGCGACGTTGACCTCGTATTGGCGATCGGACTTGAAGCCTCCGGAGAGCACGATAATGGACTCGTCCTCCTCCCAGGATGAATGGGATGCAACGGAAACGGAAAAGTCAACAGCCGGAGACACATGGAAGAAGCGCTTGGCGTTTGCAGCCGTGACACGCTGGTTGAACTGAATGTGGATTGCAGTCGAGCCGAAAGAGGTTTGATTCGCGGAGATGCCTTGGACGGCAAGACCCGGCGAAAGTGCGCATCCAACCTTGGCGGTTGCGGCTGAAGGAAGGAAAAGCGTGCTTTCCGGAGCGGGGAGAGTCCCCTCCTTCAAAGTGGCGGTGACCAATGAACCCTGAATGGGCGTGAGCAGGTCAACGGTCACGCTTTGCAGGTTGGTCGTCACATGGGAAATGCGGAAAGTCACATCATCCCCCGCAGCCTTAAAAGAAAGGCTGGACACAAGCGAATTGGTTGCAACAGGTCCGTTGAAGAGAAGACGCACTTTGGCAAGACGGTTCGATGACATCTCGACTTGCTCGCATTTGAGAAGGTTAAGCGGCTGCGGCTGCGGGGGCGGGAGGACGGCTGGGTTCTTCGGAGGCTGTCCGGCCTGAGACACCGTGGTGAAAGGCTCGTCCGGTTTAGATTCTGTTTTGCCCGACCTTCCACGGAGCACGACGGTGTGCACGGCCAAAGCCAGGAAATTGAGGGCGAGAAGGGCGACGACGACCCAAAGGAGACGATTCTTGTTCATGGAATCTCCAATTTCAATCGGTTTGAAGTTACAGGATAACTAAAGGATGGTGGAGGTATGGGGAGTCGAACCCCAGACCTTCTGAATGCCATTCAGACGCTCTACCAACTGAGCTATACCCCCGAAATTGATGGAAAAATGATAGCAAAGTTAGGAGGCACATGTCAAATAAAACGATGGATCTCCGCTTTGTTTCCGAATCGTGTTTCCTCGTCTTGTGGTATACTTGAATGAATGCAGGGAAAAGTCTTAATTTGTCTCCGGCGCATTCGCGCCATAGCCGCCACAACGGCCGCAGAGCTTTATGGTCAGCCTGCCGTCTTGCTCCTGACTCTCGGCGGTGTAATGGCGATTGCACTCATACCATTCCTTCAGCTCCACAGTTTCGGCGAGGCCGGACGCCTTGCACGCGATGGAGGTCTTGCCTATCAGCTCGTCATTGGGCTGGCCCTCGCAGTCGTCTCCGCCTCATCAACAATTCATGACGAAGTGGCCAACGGCACGGCCGCAGCGGCCTTGGCCAAGCCTGTCTCACGTGATCTTTTCCTCGTTGGCAAGTGGCTCGGGGTGATGACCGTGACGCTCCGTTTCTGGTTCTGCATGCTCGCCGCGACGCTTCTAGCGGAACGCGTCGCCGAGAGGGTGGACGGCTACGACTTCGTCACGGACAGACCCGTCCAGTTTGTCCTTTTTCTTGTTCCCATGCTGTCACTTGTCATCGCCGGCTACCTGCACAACCGACGTCGTGCGCGCTTCTGCCGCGCGGCGTTGACCATTCTTGTCTGGTTTCTCGCAGGCGCCCTCGCGGCCGGTCTTCTTTTCACACGTCGGACAACCTTTGCGCCGTCATTCGGCAATCTCCACCTTGCGGTCATACCCGTTTCGGCACTGATCTTCCTTGCGCTCGGTGTCTATTCGGCTATCGCGGCGGCGCTTGCGACCCGCCTCAAGGCAAGCCCCGCTATGGTCGTCTGCTTCCTTCTATTGCTCCTGGGCCTTTCCTCCGACACGCTTCTCTCGCAAACCTCCCCTGCCCCGATCCGCCTTTTCGCCTCCATTATCCCCAACCTCCAGTCCTTCTGGATGTGCGACACCTTGGCCCCCGGCGGCTCACTGCCTCCACACTATCTTCCCCTTGCCACATTCTACGCGGCAGCCCTCGCCGCAGCGGCGCTCGGCGCGGCCATGCTTGCCTTCCGCGGAAAGGACATCCCATGACAGACGAAACAGTCATCGAACTCCGCAGTCTTGAAAAGACCTATCTCGATTTTTGGCAGCGACCGACAGTCCGCGCCCTCCGCGGCCTTGACCTCACCGTTTCGCGCGGCGAAGTCTTCGGTCTGCTTGGTCCGAACGGATCGGGCAAAAGCACCACGATCAAGTTGCTGCTAGGTCTTATCGCCCCGACATCGGGCACTGTCAGCGTCTTCGGCCGCCCCCCTTCGGACGTGGCCGTCAAGAACCGGCTCGGTTATCTGCCCGAAGTCTCGAATCTCCACCGTTTCCTAACGCCGACGGAAACCCTTCGTTACTACGCGGGCCTCTTCGGACTGGACGCGGTAACCGCAAAGCGGCGCAGCGAAGAACTCTTGCGGATGGTCGGGCTTGAAAAGGCCGCGAACCGCGAGATAGGACAGTTTTCAAAGGGCATGGCGCGACGCGTGGGCTTGGCCCAGTCGCTTATCAACAATCCCGACCTCGTCGTTCTCGACGAGCCGACCTCGGGACTCGACCCAATTGCTGGGCGCGCAGTCAAAGACTGGATTCGCGCCCTTGCCTCTTCTGGCAAGACGATTTTCATGACCTCCCACCTTCTCGCCGACGTCGAAGACGTCTGCGACCGTGTGGCGATCATTTGCGACGGTTCTCTGCGCGCCGAAGGACGCGTTGCCGAGCTGCTCCAACGCCCCGATGCGATCCGCTTCACCGTGAAGGACCTTTCTGCCGACCGCGCAGACAATGTCCGCGATGGCCTTGCCACGCTTGCGGGAGCAAAGACAGACGACATCGTCATAGACCGTCCACGCGTCAATCTTGAAACCTTCTTCCTTGATGTCGTAGCCGAAGCCGACGCGGAATCCGGCGGTGGCGCCGTCCGCACCTCAGACCTCGCCCCATTCCTTAGCAACGGATGAAATGCGCAAAATCCTTTCCATAGCCATTCTGACATTCCGCGAGAGCCTGCGATCAAAGCTTGTCGCCGCGCTTGCGGTTGTCGTCGCAGTTTTGGTCGGCGGCATGCCTTTTCTACTGAAAGGCGACGGTACGCCTGTGGGCGTTGCGCGCATGACGCTCCTGTATCCTCTGGGCGCGACCTTTGCCTTTCTCGCCCTTGCCGCACCCTGGACCGCCGCGGCCTCACTTGCCTCCGATGTCAAGGGACGCACACTCCAGCTTGTCCGCGTCAAGCCTGTTCGCATGTGGCAGCTCTGGTGTGGCAAATGGCTTGGTCTCCTCATCCTCTACGCTCTTTTGCTGGCAGGCGCCTTCATGGGCGTTTACATTCGCATGGCAGCCACGGGCGTGCTCACAGTGGAGGACATCGGTATTGCCAAACGCCACTTCACCCCTGTATTGCCTTCTCTCGACCAGCAGATAGCCGAAATTGAAGCCAATGTCGCCGCCTCTCACGAGAATGGAATGACCGCGCAGGAAAGGCGTGAATTGCGCGCCACCCTCCGCCGTCGTCTTCCCTACGCCACCGCCTCGCTCCGCGCGGGTGACACGTGGCACTGGTTCTTCAATCCGGACCGCCTCCCGAAAGAAGGCGAAAAAGTCTGGCTGCATCTTGGCCTTCATGCTGACTCCCTTTCGGAAAAGCAGCCAAAGGCGCGAATTCTGCTTCGCGCCGAAGGGACTGTCGGGGGATCGGCCGTCGCTGACGAAATTTCCGACTTCTCCGCACGGGAAGTCAACCTGTGTTTGCCGGCACCTGCGACAAGCGGAACCAACCGCCTTGAACTAGTCATTGCCAACACCGCCGAAAAGGACACGCCCCAACTTCTCGTCCAACCGCGCAAAAAGCTCATTCTCCTCCTTCGGGCAGGTGGTCTAGGCGCAAACATGGCAAGGGCATTCGTCGTTCTTCTCTCGCTTTTGGCCCTCCTTCTGGCCCTTGGTCTAACGGCTGGAGCCTTCTTCACACTGCCTGTCGCCGTCTTCGCCACGACATGTCTGATTGTCTCCGTCATTTCAAGCGCATACGTCATGACCGACCCCGACATCCTCGACGCTGAATCCGCTGGCTCCTTGCCAATTCTACAACGTTTCCAATTCCATCTGTCGGCGGGCGTCACTCGGACGTTGGCGACAGCTTCCGCCCCTGCCCTGAATCCAACGCCGCTAGAGCATCTGTCGTCGTCGAAGTGGATTCCCGCAACGGAGATTGCCGAGGCCATCGCCGGCAATGCCCTTGTTCTCCCGGCGATTCTCGCGATTCTATCCTCTTTCCATCTTGCGCGAAAGGAGCTGCCGGAATGAAGCTCCGCCGCCATATTCCCCTTCTTCTGCTCATTGCCGGCATCGCCGCTTTCATTCCATCCGAGCACTCCCTCCGCACCGCACGCGCCGCCGCTTCGCGCGGCGTCTCCGAAACCGGATGGGTCCGATATGTCATGGTCGGCCTTGGGGGCTTCAGGGGCGTTGTCTCCGAGGTCCTCTGGATCCGTGCCACGACTCTCCAGGAGGAGGGCCGCTACTTTGAACTCATTCAGCTTGCTGACTGGATAACGGCACTGGATCCACGTGCGGCCGAGGCATGGGTCTTCAACGCCTGGAACCTCTCGTACAACGTCCCCGCCATGCTTCCCGACCACCGATCGCGCCTCAATTGGGTGCGCGCCGGCATCGACCTGCTCAAGGACAAGGCCATTCCGGCCAACCCCGACACCCCACGTCTCTACCGTGAACTTGGCTGGCTGTACCAGAACAAGGTCGGCTCCAACGACGATCCCGCCTCTTCCCTCTACAGGCTCGCCCTCGCAAAGGAGTTCTCCGACAGAACCGCTGTAATCGGCACGGGCCCAGGCGCCAAGCTCGATGCCGCAATCGTTGCGGAAATCGAACATGTCTTCGGCGAGATCGACTGGCGTCTCGCCCCTTCCCATGCCATCTATTGGGCCTGGCGCGGGCTGAAATGCGCCCCCGACGGTTTCGAGCGCGAGGCGCTGCGGCGCATGATTCGTCAAAACGGTCTTACGCTCGTCACGGACGGGCGAATTACCGGCGACATCTCCAACGGCAAGATAACCACCGCGCCCGACCTGGACAAGACCACGGGGCTCATCGCATTCTGCGAGGACACCCTGCGCGAAGACCCCGATGACGCCGGCATCTACTCGCTGACGCTGGCACGTCTCGTGCAGATCATGTCTGCCGCAAAACGCCCTGACGATGCGCGCAGGCTTTATGCGCGTTTCACCGAACTCATGAACATGCGGCAGGTCCCTGTTCCAACCTTTGAACAAGTCCTCGCCGGGGAAATCGGAGAGTAGACTCTCGCAATGTTGTGGTATCATTGAATCGATCACAGACAGTGGAGCATCACATGAAAAAGTCAGCACTTTGCATTCTGGTTGTCTCCGCCGCGCTCTGCGCATGCGCGGCGGACGAAGAGGTTTCCGTCGCGCAGGAGTGGGCCGGTTATGTGCGGCAAGGCGGGCTGACGATGGTTTTCATCGGCCTTTTGTCCGTTCTCGGCTTCGGATGCGCCATCGAGCGCTTCGTGAATCTTCGGAGAAGCCGAATCGTCCCCGATGGTTTCACCGCCAAGGTCATTGAGCTTTGGAAGGCCGGCAGGACCGATGAGGTCGCCGCCCTCTGCGCCGCCAGCAAGTCGATGCTGGCCCGCGTTGTCGAGACGATGCTCCAGCATCGCGAATCTGGCGACTACGCCGAAGTCAAACTCTTCGCCGAGGACAAGGCCGGACGCGAACTCCGCCTCGAAAACCGCAAGGCGTCCATGCTCTCGACCGCCGCCACCCTCGCCCCGCTCCTCGGCCTTTTTGGAACGGTCTTCGGCCTTCTCGGCGCTTTCCAGACCGTCGCCCGCATGGGCGAGATGGGCAATGCGGCCGTGCTGGCGGACGACATCGGCAAGGCGCTCATCACCACCGTCGGCGGCCTCGCCGTCTCAATGCCCTGCCTTTTCCTCTTTTCCATCGTGAAGAACCGTCTCAACCTCTACGCCGTATTGCTGGAGGAGGAGATCGCTGATCTCGTGAACCAGATTTTCGCCCGAAAAGGCTGAGCCGGAGTCCGCCATGGCAGTCAA
>JAEEGL014666404.1_pt1 | contig 10843 bp, 12 predicted proteins | sample 9134231 | NCBI WGS metagenome assembly JAEEGL01 (sample SAMN16246548, study PRJNA631951) | gut metagenome | biome: gut microbiome; feature: rumen; material: fiber-attached | host: Bos | place: Iran: Karaj | collected 2018-10
ACGTCCGGGACCGTGCCGAGGCCCTTGCAGTGCGGGCAGTAGCCTTCCGGCGAATTGAAGGAGAAGGTGTGCGGCGCCGGCTCCTGGAGGGAGATGCCGTTCTCCGGGTCCACCAGGTGCTTGGAATAATGGCGCAGCGCGTCCGTCTCGTAGTCGAGCACCGCGAGCGAGCCCTTCCCGAGGCCGAGTGCGGACGACACGGACGCGCGGATGCGCGATTCGTCGCCCTCGCCGGGCTTGAGCTTGTCCACGACCAGCTCGATGAAATGCGCCTTGTAGCGGTCCACCGCCTCCACCTCGTTGAGGCTGCAGATCTCGCCGTCGATGCGCACCTGCAGGTAGCCCTTCTTGCGGAGCGACTCGAACAGCTCGCGGTAGTGGCCCTTGCGCCCGCGCACCAGCGGGGCGAGCAGCAGGCACTTGCGGCCGTCGTATTCCTGCAGGATCAGGTCCACGATCTGCGCGTCGGTGTAGCGGACCATTTCCCGGCCCGTGACGGGCGAATAGGCCGTCGACGCGCGCGCGTACAGCAGACGCAGGAAGTCGGAGATTTCCGTGATGGTGCCGACCGTGGAGCGGGGGTTGCTGCCCGTGGTCTTCTGCTCGATGGCGATGACGGGGCTGAGGCCGTCGATGCTCTCCACCTGGGGCTTCTCCAGGATGCCCATAAAGTGCTTGGCATACGGGGAAAGCGTGTTCATATAGCGCCGCTGGCCCTCCGCGTAGAGGGTGTCGAACGCCAGCGAGGACTTGCCGCTGCCGCTGATGCCCGTGATTACGACGAATTTCCGGCGCGGGAGATCCACGTCGACATTCTGCAGGTTGTGGGCGCGGGCGCCACGGATTTCAATCTTGTCCGCTTTCATGGAGAGGAAGACAAAAATACAAAATTTATGGTTAACTTTGTCAAAATCTCAACGTACTATGTGGCTTTGGCTCTCCGTCTGCTCCGCTCTGCTGCTTGGCTCCTATGATGTCGTCAAGAAGCAGGCTCTCAAGCGCAACGGGGTCTACTGGATCCTGGTGGGCTCCACCGCCCTCACCTCCCTTTTCCTCTGTCCTTTCCTCTCCGCGGGCACGCTGCAGGCGCACCTCAACCTGATCCTCAAGGCCGTGCTGGTCTCGACCTCCTGGGTCTCCGGCCTGATCGCGATGCAGGTCCTCCCGCTCACGACGGTCAGCACGATCAAGGCCTCCCGGCCGATGTTCGTGGTCATCTTCTCCATCATCCTTTTCGGAGAGCGCCTCAACCTCCTCCAGTGGCTGGGCGTCGCCGTCGTGATGGCCGCGCTTTTCCTGAGCTCCCGCTCCAAGCGCCACGAGACGGACAAGGCGAATTCCGCCAAGGGAATGATCTGCATGGCCATTTCCGTGATTTCGGGCGCGGCGAGCGCCCTGTTTGACAAGCATATCCTCAAGCAGCTCGAACCGCTGTTCGTCCAGAGCTGGACCAATGTCTATATCACCCTCCTGCTGGCCGCCATCCTGCTGGTCAGGTACCTGACGGACCGGGAGCACTTCGAGCCCTTCGTCTGGGACTGGAAGATCCTGCTGATCGCCGTGCTGATCACCGCGGCCGACATGATCTACTTCTTCGCGATGAAGGATCCCGACGCCCTGCTCTCCGTCGTGTCGATCCTCCGCCGCTGCTCGGTGCTGATCACCTTCGTGGGCGGCGTGCTGATCTTCAAGGAAGGCCATATCCGGGACAAGGTGACGGACCTGCTCCTGATGGCCGCGGGTGTCGCCCTGCTGCTGATCGGATCCCAATAAACTGACAAGATGAAACGAACAATCCTTCTGATAGCCCTGCTCGGCGTGTCGCTGACCGCCGGCGCCCAGTCTCCCCGGTTCAAGCTCGGCAAATGGACCGAGATCCAGACCGCCATCCTCCAGGAGCTGAACCGCTCCTACGTGGACTCGCTGCCCGTCGACCGCATCGAGCGGCGCGGCATCGACGCGATGCTCGCCGACCTGGATCCCTACACCGTCTTCATCCCCGAAGAGGAGAACGAAGACCTCCAGATGATGATCCACAAGACCTATGGCGGCATCGGCGCCGTGATCTACAAGCCCGACGTCCAGGGTCCCGTGATCATCAGCGAGCCCTACGCCAACTCCCCGGCCGCGAAGAACGGCCTGAAGTGCGGCGACGAGATCTACGCCATCGACGGCGAGACCACCGCCGGCCTGACCTCGCAGCAGAGCAGCGAGAAGATGCGCGGCGAGCCGGGCACGCAGGTGACCTTCCACGTCAAGAAACTGCGCACGGGCGAGATGGTGGACGTCACCGTCACGCGCGAGCGCATCAAGCTCGGCGACATCGAGTTCGCCGGAATGCTCGACGACAAGGTCGGCTACATCTCGCAGACCGGTTTCTCCGACGGCGTCGGAGCCGAGTTCCGCCAGAAGGTGACCGAGCTCAAGAAGCAGGGGATGCAGACCCTCGTGCTGGACCTGCGCGGCAACGGCGGCGGCCTGATGAACGAAGCCGCCGAAATCGTGTCCGTGCTGGTGCCGAAGGGCTCCCTGGTCGTGTCCGCCCAGGGCCGCGAGCCGCAGGCCAGCTATGCCCTCCGCACCGAGAAGGCGCCGGTGGACACCAAGCTTCCGGTGATCGTGCTCGTGGATTCCGGTTCGGCTTCCGCCTCCGAGATCGTGGCGGGCGCCCTGCAGGACATGGACCGCGCGACCATCATGGGCGAGCGCACCTTCGGCAAGGGCCTCGTGCAGAGCATCCGTTCGCTGCCCTACGGCGGCGAGCTCAAGGTGACCACCGCCAAGTACTACACGCCCTCCGGGCGCTGCGTGCAGGCCATCGACTACGCCCAGCGGCGTGAGGACGGCAGCGTGGCGCACATTCCCGATTCGCTGACCCGCGCGTTCAAGACGGCCCACGGCCGCACCGTCCGCGACGGCGGCGGCATCACGCCGGACGTCAAGCTGGACTTCCACGAATACAGCCGCCTCACCTATTCGCTCGTGGCCTACGGCGTCATCGAGCAGTACGCCCTCGAGTTCGTGCGCAAGCACGAATCCATCCCCGCCGTGGCGGACTTCCACCTGTCCGACGCGGACTACGAGGATTTCATCACCTTCGCCAAGGGCAAGGAGTTCGACTACCGCTCGTCCGCCAAGACCTATTTCGACCGCGCCAAGGAAGAGCTGAAGCGCGACGGCCTGGACGAGGCGATGCAGGCGGAGCTCGACGCCCTCGAGAAGTCCCTCAACATGGAGAAGGAAGACTTCCTGCGCCTCAAGAAAGACGAGATCGTCCCCTTCATCGAAGAGGAGATCGCGGTCCGCTACTACTTCCAGGAGGCCGGCGTGCAGATCCGCATCCGCTATGACGAGGCGCTCCGCCAGGCCCTCGCCGCCGAGCGCATCAAGCAGTACTGATGGACCACCACACCCGGCTCATCATCCTGAACACCACCAAGGTCGGGGAGCGCTCCCTGGTCCTGCACGCCCTCAGTCCCGACTGGGGGCGCCGCAGTTTCATCACGTCCGTCCCGAAGGGCGGCGGAATGGCGCTTTTCCAGCCGCTCAACGTGCTGGATGCGGAAGTGACGGAGAATCCCAAATCCGACCTCTGGCGCGTCCACGCCCTGTCTGCGAGCCATCCGCTCACGGGCCTGCGCACCAGCGCCGGCAAGAACGCGATGACGCTCTTCATGAGCGAGGTGCTCTACCGGACCGTCCGGGACGGCGTGCGCGAAGAAGGGCTGTTCGAATGGTGCGAGCGGGCGATCCTGACGCTCGACGCCCTGCAGGGCGACTACGCCAACTACCACCTCCGCTTCCTGCTCGAACTGGCCGCCGCGCTCGGCTTCTCGCCCTCGCTCGAAGACCTGATGCCCTTCGCCGAAGACCGGCTTCCCGAGCTCCGCGCCCTGATCCGGTCCGACTTCGGCACCTGCATGCTCGTCCCGCTCAGCGGCGAGACGCGCGGCGACATCGCCGAGAAGCTTCTCCGCTACCTCGGCTACCACACCGAAACCCGCATCGAAGTCCGCTCCCTGCGGGTCCTGAAGGAACTCTTCCGGTAATTGTCAGCCTTTCCGGAACACCCGGTCCAGGGCGTCGTCGTATTTGACGGCGGTGTCCGCGCGCAGCTTGCCGGCGAGCAGGGGGTACTCGACGGGGAGATAGGATTTGCATATCTTCCCACCCTGCAGGAGGTGGATCGCGTCGCAGATCGGGGAGAGCGACTCGAGAATATGCGAAGTGACGATGACCAGTTTGCCGGCGGCGCGCAGCTTCCGCAGGGCCAGCTGAAGGATGGAGACCGCCTCCAGGTCCAGGCCGTTGAAGGGCTCGTCCAGCAGAAGGACCTTCCGGTCCAGGGACAGGATGCCGGAGATCGCCAGCTTCTTCTTCATGCCCGTGCTGTAAGAATCGACGAAACGGTCCAGCGGCAGGTCGAAGACCGCGCCCAGCGTCTCGAAATCGAAGCGGCCGTTCTGGGCCTTGAACAGGTCGAGATAGTCCTGCCCCGTGATCCGCGAATAGAAAAAGACTTCCGTCTCCAGATAGGCGATGTCCCTTCTGGAGAGCGGCGCCCCGTCGAAGCGGATGCAGTCCCGCTGCGCGGGAATCCCGTAGATGGCGTTGAGCAGGGTCGTCTTGCCGGCCCCGTTGTATCCGACGATACCATAGATTCCGCCGCTCTCCAGAGAGAGGTCGAGCTGGGAGAGGACGGTATGCGTCCCGTATGAGACGGACAGTTTATCGATCGTAAGCATATAGGTAAGTCTTAAGGTGCCGGACAGCATCGGCGTAGTACACGACGGCCAGCGCGATGGAAACGGGCAGGAGGAACGGGACGATGAACCCCAGCATGCCGAAGGCCTGCAGGGCCGTCCCCTCAAACGCCTGGTTGGGGACGTACGACCTGTATTTGCCGCAGACGGCGGCGACGATCTGGAGCGGGCAGAGCGCCACCGGGATCAGGGCGTACCAGGCCGTCTCCCAGTTGAAGGCGGCATAAAGGGCCAGGATCGGCAGGACCGGGACCGCCCAGAAGCGGATCTGCCGCCCGATCTTCCTGCGCAGGAACTGCCGCGCGGGCAGCCCGTCCAGGCAGAGCAGGGTCAGGGACTCGCCCTGCGAGTAAATGGAGCCGGAAGAGAAAAGGACCAGCAGATAGACCAGGACGACCGAGACGGCCGGGGCGAAACACAGCCCGGCGGCCAGGGCCAGGACGCAGCAGACGGGCAGACCCGCCTTGCGGAAAAAGGACACGGTATCCAGGTCCGGGAAGCAGGCCGGGAGCCGCAGCGCCCGCTGGCGGGCAACGGTCGTGCTGCGCGGGACCGCCGCGACGAGCGGCGGCAATGCCGCATACAGCAGCGCCAGGAAGAATTGCCCCCGGAGCAGGGCGAAAACGAGGAAGGGGGCCACGCCCAGGAAATATTCCAGCACGAAAAGCCGGAAAGGATGCGGCAGGAGCCGCTGGCAGAAGGCATAATCCCGCCGCCTCAGGTGGAGGCCCAGCAGGACGACGGCCACAAAGCCTGCGACCACGAAACGATGCGGCGCAAGCCCGGTCAGCACATAAACCGCGTAAAGTCCCGCCGCGCCCAGCGCGAGCAGCAGCACCTTCCCGAAGAAAACGTATTCTCCGAGGTTCCGGGACAGGATCTTGACCTTGAGTTGAAGGATCTTGAGAGGCATCGCCTCCCCCTATGAAAAAAGGATGCCAGTCCTGTCGGCCTCAATCAAGCTCTCCGGCCGGGCCGAAAGATTTCACAATTTCTTCCGTACGAATCTTACAGGTCCTTGCGGTTTTCGAGGAAAGGATCTTCCTTTGGGACGGCGGGTGACCAAGCGGCCATCCGCCAAATGATAACATTATTTGCAAATGATAACGCTTTGGTCTATATTTGCAGAAAACGTTATCGCAATGGATACTACCCGACAGACGATCATCCGGATGAGCGAGTCTTTATATCAGCGGATCAAGCAGAACGCCAAGCTCCAGCGACGCTCTGTCAACAACTATATGGTTTCCGTCCTGGAGAAGGGCCTGCCGGAGGAATTCCCCAAGCTGGATCCGGCAGATTTCGTCCCGGACGAGCCGCTCCGCGCGCTGGGGAAGACGCTCAGCGGCGTCACGGCGAACGCCGACCAGCTGGACGAAAAGGCAAAATACATCCTCTCGAAATGACCGTATTCTTCGACACCAACGTACTCCTTGACATCCTGGACGATACGCGGGAGCATCACGAAGTCGCCCTCACCCTCCTGAAGGCGGCAGAGAAAGGCGTTTTCCGGGCCCACGTCACGACGCAATCCTTCCTGGACGCGGCATACATCCAGACGCAGCAGCGGAAGCTTTCCATCGAGGCCTTCCGGGCTTCCGTGTCCCTGCTCTCCGGCATCCTTTCCGTCGAGTCCATCCTGGCCAGTGACCTGGCGAAAGCCAACAGGAGCCGGATCGCCGATTATGAAGACGCGGCCCAACTGGCCTGCGCGGAACGGATCGAAGTGGATTACATCCTCTCCCGGGACGGGAAATTCAATCAATACACGAAAATCCCGACGTACACGCCCGCCGGGTTCTACGCCAAGCTGTTCCGGTAGCTATTTCGCCAGGGAGATGGCGCCGAAGACGCCGAGGGAGGCGACGAGCATGATGGCGGCGGCGAGCAGCAGGCCGCCGAAGATGTAGAGCATGCTCTTCTTGAAGTCCATGTCGAGCAGGCTCGCCGCGAGGGTGCCGGTCCAGGCGCCCGTGCCGGGGATCGGGATCCCGACGAAGAGCAGCAGGGCGATGTAGAGCCCCGCGCCGGCCTTCGCTTCCAGTTTGCGGCCGCCTTTCTCCCCCTTCTCCAGACACCAGGTGAAGAACTTGCCGATGTACTTCTTGTCCTTGCCCCAGACCAGGATCTTGCGGGCGAACAGGAAGATGAACGGGACCGGGAGCATATTGCCGAGCAACGCGACCAGCAGCGACGGGACGAGCGGCAGGCCGAAACCCACCGCGTACGGAATGGCGCCGCGCAGCTCGATCAGCGGGACCATCGATATGAGGAAAACGATTAAATACTTTTTCATCGGATCTTGTTAAGATAATCCTTGACGGCGGCGAACGCGGCCGTCTGGCTGGCGCCGGCGCCTTCCGGCGGCGTCACCACGAGGTCGAAGACGCCGTCCTGCAGGGCGCAGCAGCCGACCTTGAAGCGGGCGGTGCTGCAGCGCGCCTCGTATTCCGCCGCGAAGCGGTCGGTCCGGGCGGCCAGCGAAATGAAGAGGTCCTCCTTGCGCTCGTCCCGGCGGCCGCCGCGCGCTTTCGGCTTGAGGTAGCCCCAGCAGTTGATGTCCGCCTTCTGCGGGCAGAGGATGACGACCGGGATCGAAACGCTTTCGAAGTAATGCTGGACGGTGCGGCACACCGGCGCGGGGTCCTCCCCCATCGCCACGGCGTCCACGAACACCGTCACGCTCTTCACCTGGCCCAGCGGCAGGAGCGCGGTCGGGACCGTGCTGCGGCGCTGCCGGAGCACATACCAGCGGACGAGGCTCACGAGGGGATTCTTCATCGTCCGTAGGAAGCGGTCAGTTCGCGGATCTCCTGCTTGGCGACGCGCCAGCGCGGGATATCGATCTTGGTGCCCACCACCTCCACCACCTTGGCGGCGATGATGGAACCGACCTCGCCGCAGGCTTTGAGCGGCAGGCCCAGGGAATCGGCATAGAGGAAGCCGGCGGCATAGGTATCGCCGGCGCCGGTGGCATCGACGGGGTCCGCCGGCCAGGGCGCGATGCAATAGGATTCGTCGCCCCGCTGCACCCAGCTGCCGTCCTTGCCCACCTTGACCACCGCCGTGCGGCAGATCTCGGCAAGCTTGCCCAGCGCCGCCTGCGGGTCGCTCAGGCCCGTGAAGGCCCGCGCCTCGGTCTCGTTGGCGAAGACGATGTCCACGTATTTCTCGACAATGTCGTGCAGGAACGCCAGGTTGGACTCCACCACGTTGTAGGAAGCGAGGTCCAGGGAGATGATGCAGCCGGCATCGCGGGCGAGCCCGACGGCGCGGCGCACCAGGTCCTGGTTCTGCACCAGGTAACCCTCGATATGGAAATAGTCATAGCCCTTGAACCATTCCGGGTCCAGGTCCTCCGGCACGAGGTCGAGCGCCGCGCCGAGATAGACGGCGAAGGTGCGCTCGGCGTTGCCGCCGCTCACGAACACCATCGAGCGGCCGCTCGCGTGCTCGCTCGTCAGCAGGCGCGACTTGACGCCGTACTGCTCCTGGTCGCTCTTGAAGAGCAGGCCCAGCTCGTCGTTGCCGATCTTGCCGATGAAGCTCGACGGCATCCCGAAGATGGCGGTGCAGGTGATGGTGTTGGCGGCCGAACCGCCGGCGACATATTTCACGCCCATCGGCTTGAGGGCCGACCAGATGCCGTCGCCCGTCTCCGCGTCCACGTGCTGCATGCTCCCCTTGGGGAGATGGAACTCGTGCAACAGGGAGTCGTCCGGCAACACGGCCAGGATGTCCGTCAGGGCATTTCCGATTCCGAGGATTGATTTCATATTTCACAAAAATAACACAAAATAATTGTATCTTTGCAGCCCATGGACAAGAAAACCGCAAATACCGTCAAATACGTCATCTCCGGTCTTCTGGCGGTGGTGCTGGTTTGGTTCGCCTTCCGGGGCGTGGACTGGAAAGCTTTCTGGCAAGGTGTCCAGCAGACCCGTTGGATCTGGGCCGCCCTCTATTTCGTCGCAGCCATCCTGGCGCTCGTCTTCCGCGAAGAGCGCTGGATCGCCCTGATGCGTCCGCTCGATCCGGATCTGCGCCGCCTGGGCGTCTGGGACGCCATCAACGTGGGCAACCTCGTCAACGTGGTGCTGCCCGGCGCGGGCGAATTCGTCCGTTGCGGCTACGTATCCTCCAAGCGGATGAGCTACGAGAAGGCCTTCGGCACCATCGCCTGCGAGCGCCTCTCCGACGTGGTCGCCATCCTGATCCTCTTCGTCCTGGCCATCGTCCTCAAGAGCGAAAGCTTCGGCCCGTTCTTCTCCGAGAATATCTGGACGCCGCTGTCCGCCCGCTTCGGCGGCTCGTTCGGCTGGGTCCTCGCCGCGATTGCCGCGCTGATTGTCGGCTTCTTCTGGGCCGTCCGCCGTTTCCGCGGCCGCGTCCGCCTCTTCGCCCGCATCTCCGATGCGCTCAAGGGCCTCGGGACCGGTTTCGCGAGCATCGCGAAAATGGAGCGCAAGTGGCCCTTCCTCCTGAGCACCGTCGGCATCTGGGCGATGTACGTGATGATGATGTACTGCACCGTCCGCGCCCTGCCGATGCTCGACGCGCTCACGCTCACGGACGCGCTCTTCCTGTCCGCGATCGGCAACTTCGCCTCCGTCATCCCCGTTCCCGGCGGGATCGGCGCCTACCACTACCTGATGGCGCTCTCGATGCAGAGCCTCTACGGCGCGAGCTGGGAGACCGGCATCCTGCTGGCCACCCTCGGACACGAGGCGCACGCCATCCTGATCATCATCATCGGCGTCATCTCTTACGTGCGCTTCTCGTTGCGTAAAAGGAAATAATTCTTATATTTGCATACGTTAGTGTATTACCCTACGATATGCAACTGATTCTTCCCGATCGATACGAAGATCTCCTCGGCGGCGCCGAAAACACCGAAAAGGCCATCAAGGCCGTCAAGGACATGTTCCAGAACAACCTCTCCGCCCAGCTGGCCCTCTTGCGAGTGACCGCTCCGATGGTCGTGCTCTCCGGGACCGGTCTCAACGACGAGCTGAACGGCGTCGAGCGCCCCGTGCGCTTCCCCATCAAGGATATGTCCGAGCGGCAGGCCGAGGTCGTACACTCCCTCGCCAAATGGAAACGCGCCAAGCTCGCGCAGCTGGGGATCGCCCCCGGGCGCGGCATCTACACTGACATGAACGCCCTGCGTCCGGACGAAGAGCTGGACAACATCCACTCCATCTACGTGGACCAGTGGGACTGGGAGAAGGTCATCCGTCCCGAAGACCGCCATCTGGGCTTCCTCAAGCAGACCGTCCGCCGCATCTACGAGGCCATCAAGGTCACGGAGAACAAACTCTTCGTCGAATTCCCGCAGATCGTGCCGGAGCTTCCGGAAGACATCCACTTCGTGCACGCCGAAGAACTGGTGCAGCTCTATCCCGGCCGTACGCCGAAAGAGCGTGAAAACGAAATCGTACGCCGCTACGGCGCCGTATTCATCATCGGCATCGGCGGCGACCTGTCCGACGGTGCGCCGCACGACGGCCGTGCCGCCGACTATGACGACTGGAGCAGCCCCAACGAAGAAGGCTTCAAGGGCCTCAACGGCGACATCCTGGTCTGGAACCACATCCTCCAGCGCCCCTTCGAGCTGTCCAGCATGGGTATCCGCGTGGACGCGGCGGCCCTGCACCGCCAGCTGGCGATCAAGGGCGAACTCGCCAAGGAGAACCTCCCCTTCCACCGCAGCCTGCTCGCGGGCGAACTCCCGTGCACCATCGGCGGCGGTATCGGCCAGTCCCGCCTGTGCATGTTCCTGCTCCGCAAGGCGCACATCGGCGAGATCCAGAGCAGCATCTGGCCGGAGGAAATGCGGCGTCAGTGCCGCGAGGCCGGCATCACACTGGTCTAAACAGCAAAAGGGCTCGCCGATGGCGAGTCCTTTTGTGATTCCGCGGGGATTCGAACCCCGGACCCACAGCTTAGAAGGCTGTTGCTCTATCCAGCTGAGCTACGGAACCGAGGGTGCAAATATACGGATTTTCCCGGAATATCCCTAAACCAATTTGATGCCGGCGTCGGCGCACTGCCGGACCATTTCCTCCGGCCAGATGCTG
>JAEEGL015045758.1_pt1 | contig 10843 bp, 37 predicted proteins | sample 9134231 | NCBI WGS metagenome assembly JAEEGL01 (sample SAMN16246548, study PRJNA631951) | gut metagenome | biome: gut microbiome; feature: rumen; material: fiber-attached | host: Bos | place: Iran: Karaj | collected 2018-10
TCGGCAGATATGGCTCATTGTATTTTACGGTTACTGTTACTTTCATGTATCTCCTTTCAGATCAGATGTTCATAAACTTTGTTCTCAAATGTGTACGGATAACCTGTGAAGATGTGATATTCCATTTTTCCAAGCTGACGGGCATTGATCCAGTCGAGAACATCTTCCAGAGAATCCCGCTCAATCTCTTTGAAAATGCAATAACCAGCAACGATATAGAATTTCATTTTTCTGCCTCCTAATCAGATAGATACAGTACCGCACGGCATATCAACTACGCCTTTCCAATCGGTCATAACCGTTCTTGCGATGTTGATTTGCGCCCTCATATAGGCAATTCCCTCGGACTCACCGTGCGCAAACATCATATCTTCAAGTTCGTGCTCTTTCCCGGCAACGTAATAGCCGAGCGCATCCAACACAATCTGTTTCTCAATGCGTGTCATATTTTCCACCTCCGATAAAAGTCATATTTCATTCATGTTTTCCAGGCGTGAAAGCACCAGCCAGGATTGCTTCAAACATTGCCTTCTGTCCTGCGGCGGCAGTTGCTACGCTCTGGTCAAGCAGTTCGTGATACTTCCGCTCATATTCTTTTGCTTCTTTTAGTTCTCTCTTGAGTCGATAGTTTTCATTGATGATATCAACCATGCCGAAGATGATTTCTTCCACAATTTCTCTATCCATTTCAGATTCTCCAATTCAGTTTAATAATACTTCTCAATGTTTCCGACTTTCAGCAGATCGACCGGCGTCAGTAAACCCTTCTCGTGCATGGCTTTTTCCATAGCCGCGTACAGAGCTGCCTCGCGCTCTCGCTTGCTCATTTTTGGAGGTTTCGGCGGAAGCTCCCCGTTCTTTGCCGCGATTGCAGTCGGATTAAATTTGTGCTGTCCCATTCAAATTCTCCGTTTCACTGATGAAACACAACAGAAAACCTATCGGCTCCAGGAGTCAGAAAGATGCGCTCATTGGAATCAAGCTTCACAAGAAGATCGCCGAAGTTGTCGATCTCCGTAACGGTTCCGAGTTCAGATTCTTCACGAATAGAAGGAAACCATCTTGCTCTCATAACCCTTACCCGAGTTCCAACCGGATATTTCTTCTCCAAAAGTTCCCTTTTCATATCAAATCCTCCAAATGAAAATCATGTTTGATTTTGTCAAGTAAAATCGGATTTTACTTTGTTCCGATATTCGCGGAACTTTTCCATGTTGTATTTTCCAAGAAACTCTGTGGCGTCTGCGATCCAGGCGCTGTCTTCCTTATGCTGGTCGTACAGGCGCTCGTTATCTTTCCGCATTTTCCGGTTGACGGCATTCTCCAGATAGTAGTTGAAATCTGCAGGCGGTTCAAAGCTGCGCTCGCGGACAAGTTTTCCGTCGAGGTAGGTGGATTCCATCATCTTCACATCAAAGATGTGTTCGGCAAAAAGAGCGGTAACATACCATGCCATAGCCTCGCCGAAATCTTCCATGCGCTTGTGCTCGTACAGCTCCCACGGAGCCGGATGCTTGTCAGCACAGATCAGCTCCCAGTTTTTCCGGTCAGTGATGTATTCGATGTCATACTCGGTCTTCAGCTCGTGTCCGTCCATCAAGTTCGTTACAATATCAGGCATCTCAAATTCTCCAATCACATGGCCGCAAGTGCGGCGGCAACTTCATCATGGCAGTAGAAATTTCTGCAAATTTCCAGCGGCGTCAGCCGATAGGCGTACTTCTTGGAATACTTCTTCTTGAAGATATAACCGTTATCCCACTTCTCGATCTTGCCTTCGGTGTTTCCGATCTTGACAAACCTGCCAGCATAAGTCTGGAAGATTTTCTCCGCAACGCGAGTCGTGTTTTCCTTGCGTTCCTCCTGGCCCCACTGGATCGTGGCCTGCATGAGATCACAAGAATAGACAGCGAGAAGTTCCATAGCGCGTCTGCAATTTTCCAGATTCTGCTCGGCATCATCGCGGACAAAAGACAGGGTGACATAGCTGTAATCCCTGCCGGATCTTCCATCGTGACGGGTATTATACAGGTCGTTGCACCAGAACCAGAGATCACAATCGTCTAAGTTTTCCATGCGAAAAGCGCCGACGGTAAGATGCTCCGAGAGATATTCCACGATCTTCAGATTTTCCTCTGCCTGACGCTGACGAGCTGCCTCGCAAGAATCCTTCCATTCTTGGCTGTTCAGCCCAACCTTCTCGGCATAGGCTCTATTCGCGGCTTTCTGCTCTTCGGTGTAACCCACGTCCAGACGGATGGAGTGCGGAATTTTCCGCATCAGACCGCCGGCAATCAGTTTGTTATTGATATAACTGTTATCCTCGTGAATACGCATTTGTAAATCCTCCTTCAAAATTTCCAAGTCATGTTTTATCTGCATGGGATAGGGCTGACAGGCTCAACCCTCAGAGAAACCATATTTTCCAGATTAGAACCAGTCATTCTCTATGGCGTCCTTATTGAATTTCTTCTTTGCTCTACGGAACGCCGCCACTACTTCGTCGGAATATCCCATTTCTTTGAGATACTCTGCGTATGTTTTGTCCTCGCCGTACTCGCAACTTCCGAAGCAGGAACACACATCCCAATCGCCCTGCCAGTTGATGTGATACTCATGGTTTCCCATCTCGTAGTAGAAAGCATCCTCGGCAAACGCAGGATTTCCCATAAGCTCATGGATAGGATCGGGTGCCTTAATCCACGCCCTTACCTGCTCTGCATCAGATTTCAGGCAAAAGCCGCCGTGCCCAACGGAGCAAATTTTATCCGTATCCTCCAGGGTCAGGCCGCGCTTTTCCAAGGCTCTGGAAAGCTGCTCTCTGCTGAAGGCGTAGAAGATAGGTAGATTGTTAAACTCGCTCTGGCGCTGCTCTCTATACTCTTTGTAAGTCAATTTCATTTCCTCCTTCATGTGTCTTGATGTAGTTCAAAATGATTTCTTCCGCTTCGGCCTTTGTCACGACGCCGGAGATACAGTAGCTGTCTGTGTGGTGCAGGTCCTGGAAGTCATATTCGGCCTGCTCGAAATTGTCCGTTTCTTCCAGATTCGTGCAAACGGCGTAGGCATCTTCCTCGTCACTGTCCAGCCATGTCATGTCGATAAACTCATGACCTTCCGGCGTCTCTCTGTGATACTGCATGGAGTCGTAGTCATGCAGATACCAGCCGTTCAGTTCGATAGGATATTTCATGTTTTCCTCCTCAGATTTCAGACCGGATATCCTGGATTTTCTCCAGCATTTTCTCGTTGCCGTAGATCAGTTTGTCCGCAGCGGAGACAAAGTTGCTGACGATTTCACCGCCGATCAGATAGTTTCCTTCCGCATTGTAGATGTATGGACGAAACGCCTCCCGGCAAGCGTTCACGCGCTGCCACTCGTTTTCATGGTCGATCAGCCACTCACAAATTGCTTTCTTAAGTTCCTTGTACATATGAAAACCTCCTATCAATTTTTCCAAAATAAAAGCAACACACCCGTTAGATGTGTTGCAAGCTTTTTATTATTTAGTTTCGTATCAATCCGCCCAGATGCGATCATCAGAGCTCTCTATGATTTGTTCCGCTGCACGGCCAATAATTTCCCGAATATCAATTTCTCCATCCCAGTCGATCGGGGCGATCAGTTCGTTGCCGCACCAATAAACTTCTGCCGGAAGCTGTTTTGAGATCAACTCGTCAAACAACTCATATCCATAATCCGTGACACTATTCTGCGAGTCAATAAGACTTCTGTAATCTGCAGGGATCTGAGCGATAACATGGTTAGTAGACATTATTCCGTCCTCCTTTGTAAATAATATCTTAGCATACTTCCAACCGGCTTGCAACGGTCTTCGGCTGCATTACACCGGATTTTCCGGTGTGCTCTGCATTCATTCCATCATGTTGCAGATTTTTGTGTTGAGCGCTTGCAGATTTTCGATATAGGAATCAATCGCCCTGTGGGTCTTTGTGTCCCACACCAGCATTTTGGCATCGGTAGCCTTCTGGATCAGAGCAAGAATGCCCTCGCTCAGATAATACTTCTCAACCTCAGTGAAATTTTCCATGCTGACCTCCTATCAAATCTGCATTTTATCTGATCGAATAATTTTCGTTCAGATTGAAAGTCTGGACACAGTAGTAGTGCCGGTCGATCATGTCTGGATCACCAGAATCGTCTCTCAGTTTTTCCAGGCGCTCGGCTTCCTTCACAGCCTGTTCTCTCGTGGAGTAGATACCGACGATGTAGGTAGCGTCAATCGCCTGTTCGTAGTATCTCGGCTCCGTGTACTCATTCTGCACGATATTGTCAGTCACGACGTAAAGTTCCATGCTTATTTCCTCCAATCACCAGTTGTGAAGCGGCGCCTCTGCCTTGGCAATCAGCCCCATACTTTCCGTGTAGCCGCTGTTCTCGATATAGTTGGTAAACTCTTTTTCGGCATAGCTCTTGAACTGCTCATAGGTATGGTCGATACAGGCGTCGATCAGAAAATCTCCGTCTGCCTCGGTGTACGGATAACCTTCCTCGATCCTGGAATATCCGTAGCCATCGTCGATTCCTCCAACATAGAGGTCATAGGTCAGAGCCAGATCATCACCGCCGAGATCACGGGTCACAAGGTCGAAAGCAAGTTCTCCAACTCGGCAGCAACCAACATACTCGTCAGCCGGGATCATGGAATTTTCCATCTTCGCACAATAGTCAGCGAAGTCTTCGGCGGTGAATCCGCTCCAGTCAAACTTATATTTGTTCATGTCATATCCTCCAATCAGTATTCGATGTTGTATTTTTCCATGATGGTGCGGCCAACGGCCAGTCGAATATCATCATCGGTGTAATAACCTTCGTCGCGCCATGCGCTCGTTTCTTCCACATTCTGTTTGACCGCAAAGTAAAAGTCATTATTCCTTGCGATATAATGCGCATAGTCGCTGCCGAAGCAGGACGCAAGGATCGGCAGCAGTTCTTCCATAAAATCTCTATCATTGATATATTTCATTGTTATTTCCTCCAATCAAATAATCATTTCATTTCCGCAGCATACAGATATGTGTACTGCGGGAACAGACGCTTCATTTCTCTGAAAACCGTCCGTCTGATTCTCTCCGGCATAACTGCCGCATACCACATAGAGCCACGCACGATAATGGACAGGTCATTTCTCTCGTAGGCATTGACAATGCTTTTGTATTTTGTCTTCGCCACAAGATCGCATGTAATGTACTGTTCCGGCAAGATATATGTGTTCATGTTTGTTCCTCCGTTTCTTCCAGTTCGATCACCATGCAAGCGTTTTCCGCATACATGTACTGGACTTCCAGATTTTCCATATCTTCCAGCCGGAAGATCTCACAGCACTCCAGATCGTCCACGGAGTCAAAATATTCCGTCTTGACGGCCTCGCCGTCATCGTTCATCACTCGAACTTCGATATTGCCCTGCAAGGTCATGTTGCTCATAAGATCATAAAGAGTCATTTTTCTTCCTCCCATTCCTGTTCTCTCAATTTTTCCATGAGCTGCGTGTAGCTCAGTTCTTTCCAGAAGTTGACGTGCTTGGTGTACCACGTTCCCTTTTTCAGACGGCAAACCGTCATGCCGATTTTCCGAAACAGGATATAGCCGTTCTGGATATCCCAATCAAAGGAATCTTCCCGGCTGGCTACATCTTTGATTGCTTCAAAGTCTTTTTTGGTAATCATGTTTGCCCTCCAATCTCAAATTTTCCAACCGGGGCATAAGCCCCACGCTCAGAGCCTAATGGACTGTTTTAGATCGCTCTGACGATCAATCATCAAGTTCTGCCGTATCAGAAGAATCGACCATTTCCATATCAGAGAAGTCGATTTCACCGTTGTTGACTTTCCTGTTGTATTCTTCCAGGGCGGCGGCCTCGTTTTCAGCCTCGACATAAAACCAGCCGACAAGCTCCTCGCGGTGAACAATCTTAAAAGTTTTCATATTTTCCATATCCTCCTTTATCCAAGTGTTTCTTGAATCGCGGCCTCGATCATGTACCAACCGGCCTCGATCATCGTGTCTCGGAAAAACTTGTTGTTCTCACAGTTCTTGCGAACAGCGGCGATATTTTCCTCGCTTGCTTCGATCCCCATATCTTCCAGTTTTTCGGCGATATCATCGTTGCACCAGCGCACAATGCCGAAATATTCGTTGTTATTCATATTTTCCAAAACCTCCATTTCACTGGAACAAATATGTCCCGTTCTTCCTGTACTGTTCATTCCATTCCTTCGCAATTTCATCCGCCTGGCGTCTGGTATCACAGGCGTTTGCCGTATGCAGATTCTTGATTCCGCCAAAGATGGAAACGAGATCGTTGTTGTTCTGGATCGCGTCTGCGTAGCTGTAGAATTTTCCGTTCTCGCAGATCGTGAACACATAAAAGGTTTTTTTGTTCATGTCCAATTCTCCAATCAAAAGATTGTTTTATTCGTAAAGATCAGTATCAAGCAGAATATATCCAAGAGCCTGTAATACAGTCTCCGCCTCCTCAGCTTCGATTCCGTTATCAATCAAACATTGTTCTGCTGCCTTGATTTTTTCCGCCGTGATGATGTTTTCCATTCTCATACCCTCCTATGAAAGATTCGTTCTATTTCAGCTTGATTTTTCCGCTGTCGATTGCTTCCTTCAGATCTTCCACAGACTGGAATACTTGGCTGGCTGGCTGCTTCGGATCGTTGAAGTCTTGTGCATAGTAGCCGCTATCGTCCTCGCTATAGATAATATCCAGACCTTGGTACACTCTCATTTCTTCCGAAACCTCCTATCAAAGATCTTTGATTTCCCATGTTCCAATGAGAAAAACTTTGTTTGCAACCTTGCAATAAAGTTTTCCATCCTCGCCATAGGTCAGTCTTTTCAAGGCTCGAAACAGCGCCACCTTGTTTGTCCCGTAGTATCTGATACGCACAGATTTTCCGGTGAAATCTTCCACACGGAAGCTTGCCACTTCCCACGGCGTTCCCCAGCTATCCTTGATTTTGGCCGGTGCCTCCAGCTCATAAGTGTTTCGCCTGTCCAGATACGCATATTTGACTTTCATATTTTCCTCCGATCAATGCGCCCAAATGACAAGAGAGTATTTTCCAAAAGTCACAGAATCAACGGTGAGATTCAAGATTCTCTGAATCTCTTCATAGTTGAATCCGGGATAATCATAATCAGGCTCAAGCGCCCACCCGCTGGAACTCTCGATAGTCCGATTATTCCGTGTGTCTTGAATCCTCACAAACTGCTCGTCGTTAAGCTCGACAACCTTCTGCAACTGTTTGATTTTCATTTATATCCTCCGAATCAAATTAACATTTCATTTCAGTACAGCTTCAAATTTTCCGGTTTTCTCATCCTGGACAAACTGCCACGCAATGCCGCAAGCTCTCAGCGTGGCCGCGACTGCCTCCAGCTCTCTGTGTGCCTGTTCATCTACCAGCTCAAACGCTTTCAGCCGTCCGAGCTGCCACATGATATCTTCCAGCGTGTTGAAGTTGCGATAGATTGTGCTGAACATATTCCCTCACTTTCTATAGGCCGCAAATTCCATGTGGTACATATCCAGAGATTTTCCAACCACAACAAACTCGGAATCTGCGTAGTAGGTAGGCTCTTTGTAGCCGTGGTCGTAAGCCTCAAAAACGCTGTTGAAGATTTCCTTGATTTGCACCGCGCAAAAGCGCGGCGTATAAACTCTGTCACCGATTTTCATATTTTCCAGTTCCTCCTATCGTTCAAATTCGCGGATCGTGGTCACATCCCGCACCATGCCGCCGTAGGTCTCCGTCTTGACGACGGAGGCAAAGATCACGCCGGGATCGGCGGTCAGTTCTTCCATTTCTTCCAGCGCCTCCAGCTCGTCGTCGTAGTGCTCGCTGCCGCTGGCTCCGTCGCGCATTTCCCAATCCAGACTGTAAGTAATCAACGCAGTACCTCCTTCAGATTCTTGATCGTGTCCCGGTAGAGCTGCATGTTGCTGTCAGCGTCCAGAATTTTCTCAAATTCTCCACGCTTCGCTGCCGTCATGCGCTTGATGTTGTTGTTGCGGCGGTAGATGCTCTCCAGCCGGTCGCTGCGCTCGTCCATCCGATTTTCCACGGCGCGGATCATGGAAGTCTGGAAGCTGTACCACTCCCAAGTCCGATTGAGATAATGGCACACGCCCTGGCCGACGTGCTCATGGTCAAGGAACATGCTGGACACATGGCGGAAGCCGTTCCGGGTGCCCTCGCTGCGATTGTAGAAGCTGATATCGTGGCCGTTGATGTTGATGTGTACGGAATTTTCCATTTTCATTTTCTCCTTTCAGTAGAGCGCCGGAAACTGTCCGGCTCTTCGTCAAATTCAATTTTTCCGCGCTCCGGCGCTCCTTGTCTATCAAATTTTCTGATGTGCCTTTACATTATCATAGTTATTTCCATCTGTCAATAACTTTTTTCTTTTGTCTTTACAGCATCGTGAATTGAGCTGCATGGGCTGCGTTCATACCCTTTGCAAAGGATCGCATAAACTCAGATCGGAAGAATTTTCTGATTTTTTCCAGCATGGTCAGCCCTCCAGCACGGTGTATGTATCGGTCTTGAAGTTGTAGAGAACCCAAAGGCCGGTGAACTTGTTTTCATAGATCGCGCCGGATTCTCCGGCACTCTTCAAAAAGCAGAAGCCGCAACTTGTCAATCTTTCCAGCATGTCAAGCCCTCCATTTCCAGTTACTCACGGCTTCCCGTGCAGATTCTATTAACTCGCTTTCGTATGGCTTATCGCGGTTTCTTTCTCTTTCCATAAGAAGAGCCGTTTTGATCGTCAAAAGCTGCTCCATCGTGCAGACGATTTCCACCATTTTTTCCATTAGTCAAACTCCCTTTCTTCCCATGCGGTCAAAGTTTCCACCCATACCCGGTCAATGCGCGGGTAGCTCAGATCGGTGCATTCCTCCCGGATCGTGTCGGCTGCGTCCTGGGCGCTTGTAGCCATGATTTCTTCCACCTTGCGGATGTATTTTCCATCCCGCTCAAAGTGATAGGCAACTTTGTAATTTCTCAGCGGACAATTGAACATAGTTTTTTTTCTCCTTTATCTGGCCGAATTGGCCGCTTTTTCCACGCCGTTGACGGTGACGGTGTAGAGACTTCCATTGCAGATACCACAGCGATATCTTCCAATATTTTCGATCAAATCGCACCGAGTTTTCCGGCGGGCAACCACGCCACAGCGCGGGCAACGGACTTCGTACTTGTAGGGATTTTCCCGGCGCTCCCTGGCGTTCAAGTTGCCGGTGGTCACGCCCTTATCTTCCTCCGAGCTTGTCCGTTTCACGTCATAGCCCCAATTTTTCCGCACCATTTCAGCGTATTTTTTCCACTCCGGGCCGTGGTTCATGCACCCCGGGCAAGTGTGCAGAAGCTCGTGCAGGATCGTGTTCACAAGCCCGTCTTCGCTGTTCTTTTCGTCCAGCAAGGTCTGATTGATGTTGATTTCATAGAGTCCGCCCGGAATTTTCCGGCATTGCCCCCAACGGCGGGCGCGGGTGTTGACGGTCAAGGAAACAACTTGCCCATAAGGGATGTGCAAATCTTCCAAAATTTCCATGCAGAATTTTCCATAGGCTTGCAGGTCACGCATTTTTATATCCTCCCATTCATGTAGTAGTTAAGCAGATTTTCCGTAAAGTGGAAATCAGGGTCATAAGAAAGCGCGGCATATTTTCCAAGACTTACCTTTTCCCGGTTGATATACTCCAGCGCCTCCCTGGCGCTATGGAACACTTTGAAGCTTGCAAGCATATTGTGGCAAATTTCAACAATATGCAACGGCTTCCCATTGCAGGGAAATACGGCGTAGCCGTAAGTATTGATTGAATTTTCCATAGTTATCCCCTTTCAAATTTTCCGAAAATTCTTGCACAGAAAGTCATAGCTTAGGCCGTGCGGCTGTCCCTGGTTATCGTAGACGATCACGCCGATATTTTCCGGCATATAGTCCACCATGGTGTAGATTTTTCCGGCGGTGAAGTATTCGCTGCTGAAGAGTGCAATGAAATTTTCCATGATTTTTTCCTCCTGGATTTTCTGATTTTGTGGTGGTAGGACTTTCCATGTTGTCGCGGGGAAATATCCTCCAGAAATTCCGCGCCGGTTTTTCCGGGATCGTGTGCCCGCTTTACGCGACGGGCTGCGCAGTCCACCAGTTTTTCCCGCCTCCCTCCTGGTCGTAGTGCATGAGAAAGCTATTGACGTGCCGCATGGTAGTGGCGGAATATCCACCCCACAAGCGCCGGAAATGGCCGGACTTGTCCAGCTTGCACACCCGGGTGCCGTAGCTGTAGAGCGTCTTTTCCCCGTTTTCCTCCAACACAACGGCTTTCCCGTAAAAGGATTTGCGAGAATCGTAGCAAGGCAGTTCAAAAGTTTTCATGATTCTATCCTCCTATAGTTTTATTCCTATGTGTTTAAGCCCGAATGAAATCGCTTGTCACGTCGGCGCACTCATAGCCGATAGACTCTTGACGCAAGCGCCGCGCAAGGTAGGAACATACGGATTTCACCGCGCTTTCTTCAGCGTCGTAAATGTACACAACAAGCGTATGCTCGCGGACTTTTTTCCCGTTGTCGTGCGTGTAAACTCCGAGCGCGTCAAGGATCGTCGCGCCGCCAAAGTTGTCAATCATGGTATTTGCCACAATGGATTTTGCAAGGATCGTCGGGATAATTTGCGGATGTCCGGGAAGTTTGCCGTCTCTCAAGCCGATGGAAAGCGTGTATTTTTTCATGATAAAGCCTCCAGTTTTAGTTGTGTTCCTATGCTTTTTAGTTCAAGGAAATAGAGTAGTAAAAGCGCGTCA
>JAEEGL015329621.1_pt1 | contig 10843 bp, 10 predicted proteins | sample 9134231 | NCBI WGS metagenome assembly JAEEGL01 (sample SAMN16246548, study PRJNA631951) | gut metagenome | biome: gut microbiome; feature: rumen; material: fiber-attached | host: Bos | place: Iran: Karaj | collected 2018-10
GTCGTTGTCGCGGTGCACATAGACTTCTGTGGTGTCGTTCTGTTCGCCGTACTCAATCTGCCAATAGGTGAACTCGTTGGCGCCTCTCGGTATCTTTACATTCTGCGCCGTTACCGTCATCGGCATCAAAAAAAGCACTAACGCACTGATACATTTTCGCATTAACATAACTATTATCTCATAACTCATAACTGTTCAGAATCCCATTCCAAACAAATGCCAGTAATCAGCCTCAAGGTCGTGCCAGGCGGCAACGGTGTTATCGTAAATCTGCTTGGTGTAGGCGTTGATTATCTTGGCCGATTTCTTGGGGTTGACCTTGACGGCCTCCTCCAGGTTCTTCAATCCGCTGAAGGCGGTGCCCTCCTGCTGCAACACGGCGTTCATGTGCTGCTTCTTGGTGCGCTGCCACGCTACGGTGGCCAGCTTGTTGGCGCGACGGTATTGCCACAGCAATGCGTCGGGGACATAGCTCTTCTGACCGCACATCTTAAAAGCTTCGGGCAACTCGGTGGTGCCGCAGAAGATGGGGATACGGGGACTCTGCCCGGGGTTGTCGACGGCCATCCAGCAGATGCCGCCCACCTCGTCAGGCAGCCAGTCGCGTAGCTGCGCCACAAAGCTGTAGCTGCACCACGCCACGCTGATCGTGCGTTTGAAATCGATGGTGCCGGGAGCAATCATGTTCAGCGTCTGCTGCATTGTGCCGCCCAGCCAGGGGTTGGCAATGGGGCTCACCACGGTGTCTTTGTAGGTGCTGCCGTCGTCGCGCTTGCGGTTCACCACCACCTTGAGGTTCTTGGTCATGTCCATATCGGTACCCTCGTAGGTGGAGCGTAGCAGCTCCATCACGTCGGTAACGTCGACAGGATTGTCGGGCTTCACCGAGAAAGGCAACTCGGGCATGTCGTAGGTGAACCCCTGCGAGGGGGCCAGGGCGTTGAAGATAAACCACTCGCGCTCGCGGAAGTTCTTGCCGTTGGCCCACGAGGTGTTGTAGGCTTTCCAGAAGCAGAACTCGCCTTCACCGTCCCAAAGGTAGTACTTCTTGGCCACCTCTTCCACATTGTCGGAGCACATAAAATAGTCGGGGTTGTTACGCTGCAACTTTCCGATACGCGGAATGTTGCAACTCACGGCCACATGGTCGTCGGGCACCCTCTGTGCCGCCCACACGGCACCAATCTCGGTACGGCCGCATCCAATGATTTCCATTTGCCACACCTCTTTTTTGTCGGCAATGGTGATGCACTCGCCGCCGTCGGCATATCCGTGTTTCTCTACCAGCTTGGCGATAAGCTGGATGGCTTGGCGCGCTGTGGTGCAGCGTTGCAGGGCGATGCGCTCCAGCTCTTCGATGAGGAACATCGCATCGGGATTCTCAAGCGTATCGGGACCGCCGAAGGTGCTCTCGCCGATGGCCAGTTGCTTCTCGTTTAGGCAGGGGTACGATGTATTGAGGTAGGCGTAGGTATGTTCCACCTCGGCGATGGTACCCGCCACACGAACGCCCGTGGTGTCGCTGGGCGACACGGTGTGCATCGTACCCTTGCGCACCTCGTGTTTAGCGCCCTTCTTGTAGTCGGCCGCCGGCTCGACGGTCATCCACGTGCGGTAGCGCCCGTCGCAGGTATGCGATGTGATGACACTCCCATCGGTGCTCGCCCGCTTGCCCACCATAATCGAAGTGCAGCTCTCCTTGTGATTGATCTGTGCCGCCAGAGTGAACGGCAACGCCAAAACCAAAAGTATCAGTATCCGTTTCATATCGTATTTTTATATTATCTAACCTATTATAATACTGGTGTAACGCAGAAATAGAAAAAATATTGTGTACTCTTGCCCATTCTTTTAATGGCAAATATTCCACCAAACCCATAACCCCCATTAACCCATCTCCAAGCTCTAAGTAAGGGTGCCACCTCTTAGCCGAGGGCGGAAACCGGAGGTCGCGAACACCCTCATCGTGGTTCAACGGCAATTTTTTTTTGCAAATATTTTTTGCCATATAAGAAAAAATATGTATCTTTGCACTCGAAATATTAATCTTAAAAAACTAAAAAATATGGAAAAGTATGTTTGCAACATTTGCGGGTATGAGTATGACCCCGCGAAGGGCGACCCGGAGCATGGTGTCGCTCCCGGCACCAAGTTCGAAGACCTGCCCGCCGATTGGGTGTGCCCCCTTTGCTCGGTGGACAAAAGCCATTTTGAAAAACAATAATTAACCCAATAAAACAATATTACAATGCTGAACAAAAAAGTTTCCGACCTGCTCAACGAGCAAATCAATAAAGAGCTCTACAGCGCCTACCTGTACCTCGACATGAACAACTATTTCGACAAGCGCGGCCTCGCAGGCTTCGCCAACTGGTACTTGATTCAGGCTCAGGAGGAGCGTGACCACGCCATGCTCATCTACAAATACATGCAGAACAACGACTGCCCCATCGTCCTCAACGTCATCGCCAAGCCTGACAAGAAGTTCAAGAAGGACATGGACGTGCTGAAAGCCGGCTTGGAGCACGAGGAATATGTCACCGCCAGCATCCACACCATCTACGATGCCGCTTACAAGGTGAAAGACTTCCGCACCATGCAGTTCCTCGACTGGTTCGTAAAGGAGCAGGGCGAGGAGGAAACCAACGCCCGCGATATGATCACCAAGATGGAACTCTTCGGCAGCGACCCCAAGAGTCTCTACATGCTCAACCAGGAACTTGCCGCCCGCACCTACAGCGCTCCCAGCCTTGTGCTCGACTAATAAAACATCGATAAATACAGAAACGACGGGGTGTGTAGCAATCACGCACCCCGTCTCTTTGCTCCATGAAGAAAACAAGCAGTAGCGTTGCTGGCAGCAATATGGCAAAAAACGTTGACGTGAAACAATAAATCGGGGGACATCTCGTTATTAGGGCAAAATAACGAATTATGTTTACAGGAATCATAGAGACGACGGCCAAGGTCGTCAAGATAGAGAAAGAGAACACCAACTACCACTTCACCCTCGAGGTGCCATTCGGTGACGAGCTGGCCATCGACCAGAGCATGGCCCACGACGGCTGTTGCCTGACGGTGGTGAAGGTCGACAAGGCCCAGAAACAGTACGTCGTCACCGCCATGGACGAGACGATGCTGAAAACCAACCTCGGAACCTGGCAGGTGGGCACGGAGGTCAACGTGGAGCGCTCGATGCGCATGGACGGACGCTTCGACGGCCACATCGTCCAGGGACATGTCGACCAAACCGCCACATGCACCAAGGTGGTGGACGACAACGGCAGCTGGCGTTTCTATTTCGAGTACGATGCCAAGAACGCCCCTTCCATCACGGTGCCCAAGGGATCTATCTCCATCAACGGCGTGAGCCTGACGGTGGTGGACAGCGAACCCGGCATGTTCAGCGTGGCTATTATCCCTTATACCTATAAGGTGACCAATTTCCACAACTTTAAGCCCGGCACGGTGGTCAACATCGAGTTCGACGTCTTCGGCAAATATGTCCAGCGTCTGCTGGAACAATACATGGCCGCGCAGAAATGACGCGCCTGGTGATATTGGATTTCGACGGCACGCTGGCCGATACCCAGCCGCTCATCGTCAGCACATTGCAGCGCACCATCGGTGCGCTGCATTTGCCTTTCCGCACCGTCGACGAGTGCAAGACTATCATTGGCTTGCCTCTGGAGGAGTGTTTCGTCAAGTTGTTGGGCGTCGACGATGCCACCGCTAATCTTTGCGCCGAGACCTACCGACGCATCTTCGACGAGGACAACCATCCCGGTGTGGTCACCCTCTTCCCTCATGTTATCGAAACGCTAGAGGCGCTGCACAAACGCGACCTGCAACTGGCCGTCTGTAGCAGCCGCGCCCGTCCTACGCTCGACGGATTCGTCCGCACCTTCCATCTGGAGAACTATTTCAGTATGGTTGTCGGTTCCAACGACGTGCAGCACCACAAGCCGCATCCCGAGCCGGTGCAGGTCATCCTGAAGCAGCTTGATGTTCTTCCAGAGGAAACGTTGGTCGTCGGCGATGCCAGCTACGATATCCTCATGGGTGCTGCCGCTGGCTGCCGCACCTGTGGCGTCACCTATGGCAACCAGTCCACCGCCGACCTCCGTTCCGCCGGAGCCGACCACCTCATCGACGATTTCTCCGAGTTACTGAATATTCTTTGATTATGGCACCGGGTCGTATCCCGAGCCGCCCCATGGGTTGCAGCGAAGGATGCGCTTGAGGGCCAGCCAGCCGCCCTTGAAGGGACCGTATTTCTTTATCGCCTCCTGGGCGTACTGCGAGCAAGTGGGCGTATAGCGGCAGGCGGGCGGTGTGAGTGGCGAGATGCAGGTGCGGTAGAAGGCTATCAGCGCCAGCATCAGCCATGAGAGTGGCTTGAATTTCATAACGTGGCCGTTATTTCTTTCTCCAACGATTCCAGCAACTTGTCCATTTTGTGTCCCAGATGCTCGAAAGTCATGATTTCGTTGTGAATGTAGACCATCGAGAAGATGATGCTGATGTTGTGTTCTTCGAGGAATTGGTACAGCGAATGTTTCCGCAGGCGGTAGCATTCGCGCGTCAGTCGCCGCACGCGGTTACGATCCACAGCATGGCGGAATTTGCGCTTTGGCGCCACAATCATCACCTGACAAGGTGAAAGGTGAGAGGTGAGAGGCGAGAGGTCGGGAACCACAAGCCATTGCACGCTATAAGGGAAAGCCATCAGTCGATGACCCTCAGAGTAAAGCTGGTCAATCAGCTGACGGCTGCACAAATGTTCTTTTTTCTTGAAGGTGAAGGCCATTGCTTATTTCTTGGCGCTTTTCGCGGCAGGCTTCTTGGCCGTTGTCGTCTTTGCCACCTTGGCTTTTTCGACCTTGGTCTTCTCGACCTTAGGCTTCTCCACCTTGGCTTTCGTCACTTTCGGTTTCTCCACCTTGGTTTTTTCTACCTTTGCTTTTTCGACTTTGGCGGCGGCAGCGGCCTCGGCTTTGGCTTTCTCTTTCTCGGCCTTTGCGCGCTCGGCAGCACGGGCGGCACGTCGGGCGGCTGCCTGGGCCTTCTTCTCCTCCATGCGCTGCTTGTAAATCTCCTTGTTGGCGATGACAGGCTTGGCCTTCTTGGTCGTCGAAGCGATGGTGTTCTTCACGCTGTGGCGCACCAGCTCGCCCTTCGAGGCGATGACGGAATCCTGCTCCTTGCCCATGATGAAGTTCTCAATGGCCATGGCCATCGAGGGGGCCGACTGGGTGGGGGCGGCGATGGTGAGCTTGATGCCCTGCTCCTTCAACGCGGCATGTGTCGATGTGCCGAAAGCGGCGATGATGATGTTGCGGTCCTTGATGTTGGGGAAACTCTTCACCAAACTTCTCACTCCAATGGGCGAGAAGAGGGCGATGGCATCATACTCCTCAAGTTTGAACTTGGTGAGGTCCTTGGGCGCCGAGGTGTACATCGGAGCCTTGGTGTATTTGAATTTGGCCTTGTCGAGGGCCTTGGTGTATTCGGTCTGCTTCTCGTCGCTGCACGGGAAGAGGAACTTCTCCTCGCGGTGCTTGCTCATCACCTCCAGCAGGTCGGAGAAATACTGGTTGCCGAAGAAGACCTTGCGCTTGCGGTACTGGATGTAGTTCTGCAAGTAGAGGGCGATGGCCTCGGTCGAGCAGAAGTATTTCATCTCTTCGCTGACGGTTTCGCGCAGCTCCTTGAGCATGCGGAAGAAGTGGTCTATCGAGTTCTTGCTGTTGAAGATGATAGCACTGTATTCGCTGATGTGGATACGTGTTTTGCGGAATTCGGAGACAGGGATGCCGACTACCTCAAAAAATTTATAAAAAGTGAGGTCTACATTGTGCTTATTAATCAGATTTCTGTAGGGCGATTTCTCTAAATCGGCGGGTGCCGGCTGCGAAATTAGGATTTTTTTAATCTTCATTCTCTAATCTAAATTTGACTCAAATCACTGAGCCGTTGTACGTTATCCACTTTATGAGTACCAAAATGGGTACTATTTCAACGATGCAAAGATAGTAAAAAAGATAGAAACTGGAGCCATTTGGAAGTGTTAAAAAAACTTTTACTCCCCGTGCAAAACGCAAAAGGAAGGCAATGGCGATGAATCCGCACATGATGTATAGTGTGGTGGTTTGGCCCCCCGGCAGGTAGTAGAACGGGAAGAGCAACACGGTGATTACCGTTGCTTCTAGCAGGTGGAAAAGGTAGTTGTTGACAATGTAGAGGTTCACCCCCTGGCGGTTCTCGAAGGTGTTGCCCAGCATGCGGAAGATGCAGTTGCGAAGGATGTAGAGCAGTCCCACGCCGGCGGCGAGCAGCAGGTAGCCCCACCATTCGGTTTGCGGCATGGCCAGCCGGTGTATCGGCAGGCATATCGCTGCCACCAGCATCAGTCCCATGGGCAGCATCATGGTGGTGCGTGTCAGGTTGCAGTCGCGCACCAGCCGCTCCAGTGCACGGTGGTCCGATAGCGCTTTTATCATGGAGAGGAATTCTATCTTGCGTATGTGGTGGTAGGTGCAAATCAGTCCTGTCAACAGCAGCAGGACACCGAATATCCACACCGGTTCGCTGTTGTCGGGCCTTGCGATAAATGTCGGGTGCTGCACCTGTAACGAGTGGTGCTGGAACATCGACTTGCGGAACACGGTGTCCATCACCTCGCGGGGACGGTGGATGGAATCGAAGGGAATGCCCAGGTCGACTTCTGCGGCGGGCACTTCCATGGTGTCCCATTGCCAGAACGGCAACGCCGTCAGGTCCAGTAGTGTATCGTTTTGCAGTGTGTCGTTAGTGTATTCCGGCATGGGTATTATGGCTTAATAAGTACTATTTTCTGTGTGTTTTTCTGCCCTCTGAGGATGCTGGTGGCGAAATATATGCCTGCCGGTAGTGCCGAGGCGTTCCAACAATGGGACGCTTCGCGGTCCAGCGTGAAGGTGGCCACTGTCCGCCCCATGGCATCGGTGACGCTCACCGCCGTTCCCGGCAGTCCTTCCATCCACACCTCGCCCATCGTCGGGTTGGGGTAAATGGTAAGTGAGAGACGTGAGTTGCTATGAAGGTCTTCAATGCCGACGGTGGGGGTGACGCAATTCCACGCATAGGCGCTGTCCCACAGCGACAGCGGCACCTGTATGTCGTCAATCCACACACAGTCGCTGCCCTGGCTGCCCGAGGCGTCCTTGGCGTATCGCCAGCAGAGGGTGTGTTTTCCGGCATCGAGCACATGGATGCGGCGGCGCCAGTCGCCCATGCCCCAGGCTTCGGGGGTGAAGTCGCGTCCGTCGACCGAGAACACCAGCTTGTCGCCCGGGGTCTCCGTCGAGGTTTTCACCCAGTAGCCTATGGTGTCGCGCTGCACCATCTCCACCTCGAGGCAAATCTTTGTCTGCTGGCCGTGGTCGATGGCTCCCGAGCGGGCGCTGAATCTTCCCGAGTGGCTCTCGGTGCTGTCTATCTCCCATTTCACGCGTCCGTTGTTCTGCCATGGATGGCCGTCGAACCCCTGTTCGAAGCCGTCGATACGGTCGCCCGGCTCCAGCCAGTAGTGCTGCCTGCCGACCCACTGATCCATATACAGTTCGCTCTCAATCGAAAGAGCACAGATGCTGTCTGTGGTGGTAAAGTTCAATGCATGGGCGGTATCGCTCCATTGCCCAAAGGGCAGCGTTTCGGCACTGAGTCTCAGCGAATCGGCAACGCCGTTCACCATGGCCTCCAGCCGGTAGCTGTGCCCTGGCAGCACACGCCGCGTTTCGCGCCCGTTGGCATCCAGCAGCTTCAAACTGAGGGTGGGGTAGTCGACCGGAATGCCGTGCATGATATCCAGGAAACATTCCACGCTGTCGCTCCACGCAATGAGCGTAACCTGCCACAGCGGCAGCTGTCCAAGTTCAACAATCCGTACCGGTAGCGTCACCGTTGCCTGGCCGTGTGGTAGCAATGAGTCGATAATTACCTCGTGGTCTTCAATCGAGGCCCCGGGCAGCCCGCAGGTGATGGTCTGGCTGAGTGCCACCCCCAGGCTGTCGATGCGCTGGCGGCCGACATTCTCCACAGTGCAAGTCACCGTGCTGTCGCTCGCCATCACATCGCGCAGTGCCACGCCATATTCCAACGTGGTGTCGACGCTGAGGGTGTCCATCCGAGGCCAAAGACCAGTGCCTGTGGCGGTGAGGACAACCGGCAGGCTGTCGAGTGTGCGGCTGAGGTTGATTTCGGCCTGACCAGTATGGCCAATCACGGCGTGTCCCAACATCTCGCCGCCTTGCATCACGCTCACCGTGGCACCCACCGTGCCGTCGACATACACCGTGCTTTGGCCGTTGTACAAGCCGTAGGTGGGCTGTAGATCAATCGTTTGCGGCACGCCAATCCATGGCTTCAGCGTGGGGTCGCCCAGCAAGCAGTAGATTTCCCAGTAGAATTTGGCATATCCCGTGCCAAAGGCCGTAACCGCCAGGTTGCCAGCCGTCAGCAACTCTCCCAGTGTGGCTATGGTGGGCCGACTGCCCACCAGGGCGTCGAAGGCGCCGCGTGCCGCGCTGTCGTAGGCGGCATCCAGTATCACAGGCCATTTCGGCCCCACGGCCCAGTAGTAGTCTTCGTACCAAAGTGTTGAGTTGGTGGCCCCTATCACTCCCACGGCTCCACTCACCGGCAGTCGCAGCAGCTGCTCGCCGAAGCAGGTGCCGCCGAAGGAGTTTGTCAGGCAGCAGTTGTTCACATACACCATGGGTTGTGTTCCCCCGGCTGCTGCCACACGCCCGATGCTCAGTGACGGCGACGACCAGCCGCCCACGGTGCCGTGAGCCGTGTAGTTCAACAGGCTGGCACCAAGGCCGATGTCGGTTGCAATGGGGTCTATCTGACTGCCCGACTGCGGATTGTGATAGCAGAGGGTGTCCATCTCCGCGTGGGCCAGTTTCATCTCGCGGCTCACATAGTTCACCTGTCCGTTGGTGGTCAAGGGGGCTTGCCCCGAATTCTCCTCGCCGGCCACCAGCAGCATGCGCTTCAGCTGCGTGGTATCCATGTCTTTAAACTGCTCATAACGAAGCGTTTTCTCCACTACGACGCGCAACTCGGCGGTGTCGTTCACCGGCCAACGGCCCAGCATGGCTTCGGGCAAGTAGTCGCCTGAAAAGTCGGCATAGTAGAGGTCGGTGATGTGATTATTGTCCTCCAGCCTCGTCTCACCGATAAACGACTGAATCTGTGCCACGTCGCCCACCAACAATATATAGTTGGGCGAAGGCCGCAACGGACTGTCATTCTGGAAATAAGGCCGCATCATCTCTTTGATGCTGTCCCTTTTGTGGGTCTCCACATAAAGTTCCTCCACCCAGTATCCTTCCTGTTTTTTCCACTGCACAAATGGCTGCAAACCAGACTCAAACTCCGGACGTGAGACTATCAGTAGCACCTTGTCATCCCATAGAGTGGGGTAGGGGGCATCTCCCTCCACAATCAATTCGCAATCCACTCTTTCCCAACCTATCACGCTCCTCTGCACTGGGTTATACGCCACAGGTCTCACCGTCAGCCGGTAGACCTCCTCGCCTCCCATGCGGCCGAGGTGTTCCACCTCAACGAGGTCGCCACCGCGGTGGTATTCGTCTGTTGCATAGATTTTTTCATCGGGTTCATAGCCGGGCCACCCATGCGTTTTCGACCACGCCCTGGTAACTGGTGCAATCGGGAATCCTTCGGGAACGAAATCCTCGGCCTCCACGCTGTCGCTTTCCATACGTCCCACCGTGAGCCTACTGCTCGCCGGCAGGCGTACCAACGTGCTGGCGGTAGGCAGGTTGGGTGCCCCTACCAGACCGTTGCCGAGGCTCATGCCCTGACATTCCATCACACTGAAGTTCCAGCCTGTCAGGGTCACCTGCACACCGTGCATCTCGAAATGCACATTCAGCCGCCCTTCGCCCACCTCCTCGACACGCAATAGCGACGTTTTTGCCTCCTGGGCAAAACCCACCGTACATGCCAACAGGCACACCAACAATATGATATGGCGTTTGATGCGCATTTTTACAATTGTTCTTTCCGATGCAAAAATACGAAAAATTTTGCAATGCATAAAAATGAAAAGCATCCGCTATCCACCCGCTATCCACCTTCCAGCCACCCCATAGCCACCCACCTGGTACAATCACCCTACCAACCCCCTACCAACGCCCTATCAACTCCCTACCAACTCCTACCATCGTAGGTGTTGATTCCTGGTTGACAGGTAGTTGGTTTGGTTGTTAATTTTAGTTAAAAACATCCGTTTCTGACCCTCGATTTGACGCATCAAAAATAAATTTTGTCAGTTCATGCTTTATTCGTATTTTTGCAGTTTAAAATTTAATGCTATGGCCACTGTTAAATGCTCAATTCCCAAGGGTACACGCGACTTTCTCCCGCTGGAGATGGCTCGCCGCAATTATATTTTCGACACCATCCGTACGGTGTTCCGTGCTTTCGCATTTGAACCCATCGAAACCCCTTCGCTCGAGAACCTCTCGACGCTGATGGGCAAGTATGGCGAAGAAGGCGATAAGCTGCTCTTCAAGGTGCTCAACTCGGGTAACTTTATGGAGAATGTTGATTTCCAGCAGGATTACCATAAGGTGGCGCCGCAAATCTGCGACCGCGGCCTGCGCTACGACCTCACGGTGCCTTTCGCCCGTTTTGTCGTCCAGCACCGCGACCAGATAACCTTCCCCTTCCGCCGCTACCAGTTGCAGCCTGTGTGGCGCGCCGACCGTCCGCAAAAAGGCAGATACAGAGAGTTTTATCAGTGCGATGCCGACATGATTGGCTCCAC
>JAEEGL015355086.1_pt1 | contig 10843 bp, 7 predicted proteins | sample 9134231 | NCBI WGS metagenome assembly JAEEGL01 (sample SAMN16246548, study PRJNA631951) | gut metagenome | biome: gut microbiome; feature: rumen; material: fiber-attached | host: Bos | place: Iran: Karaj | collected 2018-10
GGCCGTGTCGGAAGGATCGCCGCTCGGCGTCGTATCGTCAGACTCTGAAAGGCTGGGGGCTTCCGTCACCTCTGTCGTCTCCGTCGTCGTTTTCTTGGTCTTCTTCGTCTTCTTTTTGTCTGTGGTTTCTTTTCCCGAACAGCCGGAAAGCAGACATAGCGCCATCGCCGCGGCCAGGATCCTGATTCGCTTACTCATATCGAAGTTCCTAACTTTCCTTGATCTTTTATAGCAAGTATATCACAGATAGCGTAGATATGCGTGAGATGAGGGCGCAGGCGGGGCGGGCGGCGGTGCCGGATGAGCGTGTAACACGGGGACCCGCAGGGGCAAGTGCTTTTGCCACGGAATCGGGCGCACTTAACGCCAATACAGTTCTTTCGTCGCCATCTCCACAATGAAAGAATAGACCGGAAGCTCGTCATCCGAAAGCCCGCCGGTGCGTATCGCGATCGGCAGCAGCAGGCACTCGTCCGCGATCGCGTTCGCGCCGCCTCTTCTCGTTGAGGACTTGTACTCGAGCACGCTCTTCATCCCCGCAGGCGTCTGCCCGGAGACGATGCCCGCCTCCTTCAGCATGTCGAGCTTGATGTCGCCGAGATACACGAAGTAGAAATTCCCGCCGTCGATCATCTGATTGATCAGCTTCATCTGTTCCGGCTGGATAATCAGGTTGCTTCTCTGGTCGCAGACCACGAGCATCCTTCCGGAGAAGCCCGAACCCGAATACTGCGCGTCCTCGATATTGTCGATTTGTCTGGCTTTGAGCGTCGGCGGCGCAACCTCCGCCGGGTCCATCCCGTAGAACATCACGTCCAGGTTTTTCGCGTTAAAATCACTGACGTATTTTTCGACGTATTCGATGTTCTGCTGCCTGATCTCCTCCGGCGTCCGGTCGTCGGTCAGAAGCTTCGCCACGATCGTCACGGTCGCCGCGATAAAAATCAGCGTAATCAGCATGATCACACTCACTCTGCGCATTCCCATAGATGTTCCTCCAAGTCCGTCCCTCGTCTGTTTCCTGCTTCCAGGCGGTAAAAACCTACTATGATTATATCGCACTTTTTTCTGCCCCAACACCCCCGCAAAGGCGGAAATAGGCGCCTCTTTTTTCGCTGAGCACTGCACGGGCGGTTTCCCCTGATGCAGCCATTCTGACGACTAACTAAATCTTCAATTTGGAAGGTTAAGTATGTCGGGACCCTCCGAATACGCCGCAGGCCCGTCCAATCTCATACAAAACCATGAATACTTATTCAAAAGCACTGTTATCAGTGCTTTTCGAGGAGAAATCGCCGTGGTTGTTCTGCTCTCGGGCACATGCAAGCCGCGCCGCTGCGCAATAACTGTTTCCAGTGCTTTTCGAGGAGAGAAGCGTCTCGTGGGGGCGCCCGCTTAACACTTTCTTATCCTTTTCGGAAGAGAATCTTTAACGAATATTAGCGTTTACTAAATGCGGAACCCGTAAGATGGAATCATCACGGAAGCGGCCCGGCCGAAATGGATCGGCAAGGAAGCGGAAATGGCGCCGGCCGATGAAATGAAAAGGGACTAAAAAGGAGACAACAAAATGGCAGACGATTTGAAGAACAACTTCGACCACATGACAGATAGCAGATTCGCGGAAGATCAGTTCCAAACAACCGATGACGGCACGGACGCGGCCGGAGCCACTTTCGAAAACAGCGCCGAATCGGCCGAAGCCGCCTCCGAAGACATCGTCGATGACAACGAGATCGAGGTGGATGACGAGGATTCCGACATCTGCGCCGAGGGATACAGCATCGTCGAGATCACCACGAAGAAACTCACCCGCCACAACTTCCGCGCCAGATTCGCTTTTCACGCGGATTTCCAGATGCTTCAGGACCTGCTCGCGAATGGCGGCCGGGCATTCGGACTTCGTAAGTCCGGACTTTTTAAGGAAGGCCCCATCGAAGCCGTCTTCACGATCCGCATCACCGAGAACGGCTACCACTGCGAGAAGCTTCTTTACGCCGACAGCATCTCCGAGCCGGAGCGTCAGAATATGAGAAAATACGTGCGTCTCGAGGTCGGGCGGCTCGCGCTCATGGCCAACTGCCACGACAATTCTTTTCTTGGCGAGAAGCTGCCGGAGCTCGTCCGTAAGGTCGGCTCGCCGAACTGGCTGATCGGCCTGTGCTTCGTTTTCCTCTACGCCGTCGCGCTGAAGGACCTGTTTCTGGATTTTGTTACTGCAGTCTGTGTGAGCTTCGCCCTCGGCATCAGCATGAGCTTCTGCTTCCGCTCCGTCAAGTATCACTTCGAATCGCGGAAAGAGTGAAAACACACACGGCACGACCGAGACAAGTGCTTTTCGCGTCGTAAGAAGGGGCATCGCCGACTGAACCTCGCGGCGCGACGCCCTGAGCCTCAAACGCCGCCTCTCACCGCATATTCACCGTGCACCGGCAATCCGGGAACCGCAGGCAGCCCCAGAACCCGCCCATCGGCCCATTTCTCGGCACCATCAGGCTCCCGCACCGGCACGTCCGAAGCTTCCCCGCGCGCACCAGTTCCTCCGCCTCCACGCGCAGGTTCTCGTACACTTTCTGCGTCATGCGGCAATCCGCCAGCGCCCGGTGCGCCCCGGCCGTATCGATCCCGTATCTCTCCGCCAGCGCCCCAAGCCCGTAACGCCCGAGCGACGGCAGGCTGACCCTCGCCATCTGGAACGTGTCCACGAAATCGTTGCCGATCGTCCGGCCCCAGAATGCCATCGCGTCGCGGTACAGAAACGGCAGGTCGAACCGGTAGATGTTATGTCCCACCAGCACCATCTCCCCTACAAAAGCACTGAATTTTCCCAGTGCTTCTTGAAACCCGGGGGCGTCTGCCACCATTTCGTCCGTGATCCCGTTCACATCCGAGGCCATCAGCGGGATCGGCCGCCCCGGGTTCACCAGCGTCGAGAATTCCTCCACCGCTTCGTGATCCCGCACCTTCACCGCAGAGATCTCGACCACCTGGTCGAACCGGCTCGACAGCCCCGTCGTCTCCAGGTCGAAGACCACATAATCCTTCACAAATGCTTTTCTATTCGTTCCCGGCTGATCTGCTAACATATGTCATTCACTTTCTAATCGCGTAGTTTTCTGTTGATGTCTAAGCGCCCGTCCCGCGCTCCCAACGGCTGCACACGCTACTGATTATACCATCATTTCACCGGTTCCACGAAGAATCGCCACGCGCCCGGCGCATTCCAATCGTCTTTCTTCTCGAGAAGCACCGGGAACGTTATTCTGCTCGAAAAGCACTGGGAACAGTAGCTCCGGGAACGAAGGTGGCTCGAGTTCGAAGCGCCACGCCAGTTTCCTTCTCGAAAAGCACTGGGAACAGTGCTTTTGCATATGTATTCATGGAAATGAATGAGATTGGACCGGCGGGGGCCTGTCTGAGAGGGTCTGACACATTAAACCGTTAGAAGTCTCGTTTTAATGTGTAAATTGGGCGTGCTTTGAAGGGGGCTGACACATTAAATCTTATGGATCGTCCATTTAATGTGTAAAAAGCACTATTCATTCCGCTTCCGGTGCATGTTTTTACACATTGAAATCACTCAAGACCGGGGTTTAATGTGTCAGTGTCTCCAGAGCGTACTCATTAAATCGCTCGAAACTGAAGTTTAATGTGTTGGAACTCCGGCACAACACATTAAATCGCATATAACCGGAGTTTAATGTGTTTGGCTGTTATGCATATTCGAAGGTGCCTTGATGCCGGCAAGGAAAGCCGCCTCATAAACAGAACAGCCACGCCAGTTTCCTTCTCGAAAAGCACTGTGAACAGTAGCTCCGGCAACGAAGGCGGCACGAGGTCGAATCGCCACACCAGTTTCCTTCTCGAAAAGCACTGAGAACAGTGCTTTTGCATAGGTATGCATGGTTTTGAATAAGATTTGAGCTGCTCAGGGCTCGGGCGGAGGGCTCCGACCTACTAAACCTTCGAAAATGAAGATTTGGTATGTCATTTGAGGCGGTTTGGAGAGGCCCCGACCTACTAAACTTCCGTTTCGTGAGTTTAGTATGTTATTTCTTTATACATTTGGCTCCAGAAGCGGAAAATAACCTACTAAACTTCCCAAAATGAAGTTTTGGTATGTCATTTGAGCCGGTTCTGCGGAATCCTGACCTACCAAACTACAAAAAAACGATGTTTAGTAGGTTGGCGGGATCGGGCCGCACGACAAGAAGAGCCGCCCCGAAGCATTTCCCCCGAGGCGGCTCTTTATGATTCTTTTCCAAAAGCACTGTTGCCTGTTGCTTTTCCGCGATCTCAGCTCTTCGGGGCGTACGGCGTGCCGCAGTCCGGGCAGAATCTCGAGGTGATACCGGCTTTACCGCAGTTTGCGCAATTCCAGGCATCCACGACCAGCGATGCGGGGGCTGCCACGGGAGAGGCAGGTGCAGCGGGAGCCGCGCTATCAACAGGGGCTGCCGGTGCAACAGGGGCTGCCGGTGCAACAGGTGCTGCAGGATCAGCCGGCGCCACAACAGGAGCTACAGGCGCACCAGCTACAGGTGCAACAGGAGCACCAGGAACCGCACCAGGCGCCGCTACGGGAGCCCCAGCAACAGGTGCAACAGGAGCTGCCACGGGAGTACCCGGAGCTACAGGTGCCCCAGCCACGGGAGCCCCAGGTGCCGCAGCCCCGGGCGTACCGGCGATCACGCCGCCGAAGCCCTGGCCGACCTGCGTCGAAGTCCCCATGATCGGGTTCAATGCATCACGCGTCATATTGATCACGCCGCCCATCGCGCCGAGCGCCACGCCCAGGCCGGCCACTTCGCCGATGCCACTCGCCGCACTGCCGCCGGCTCCGCCACCACCACCGGTGATACCGTTCTGCATCGCTTCCATACCAACCTTACGGGCCGTCTCATCCTGATAGGAGTAGCCCTTCATTCTCATCTCCTGCGCCTCGGCCTCCGCCTTCATGCGGTACGCATCCGCCTCAGCCTGCGCCTTAATACGAAGCGCCTCCGCTTCACCCTGCGCACCGACCATCTTCAGCTGTGCTTCCGTCTGGGCTTCCACGATCTTTCTGCCCTGCGCCGCCTCGGCCTCGGCACGTCTCACTTCCTCTTCACGTACCTTGAGCGTACGATCCGCGAACTGCTGCTTCAGCCTCTGGAAATTCGGATCATCATCCGGAGTCATGATCGTCGTGATGTAGAACTCCGGCATAAAGAGACCATACTCCACAAGCGACTCGTTGATATCCGCCTGCAGCGTAGAAGACAGCACATCCAGATACGAATCGATCTCGAGGATATTGATATTCTGTTCCTTGATCACACGCGCCAGATTCGCCTTCACACGATTGATCACGAGCGATCTGAACTTGCTCGTCCCGTACTCCAGGCCCTCACTCGGATCCGCGATCTCACTTCTCAGAAGCCCATCCGTCGTACCCACGATCTTCACGATCAGCTTACGCGAATCGACCACCTTCAGGTTAAAGGTACCACTCGCACCGATCTCGATATGCAGACCCGACGCCGGATCGAAGAGGCGGACCTTACTGTCGGTCCCCCAGCGGATCCCCATCTGGGTGGTCATATTGATGAAGTAGACCTCCGCGTGGAAAACATTCTCTCCACCGGTACCCAGCTTCATCAGATCACGCAGAAGCGGAATATTGTAAGTCGTCAGCGTATGACGCCCCGCCTGGAAAAGATCCAGCGCCTTTCCATCGCGGAAGAATAGCGCCTCCTGTGACTCATGGACGATCAGCTGAGAACCGATCGTAATGTCCTCTTTCGGGTGCTTGTACGCAAATACTTCATTACTGCCTTCGTACTTAATAACACTAATTATTTCCATACTTTACTCCTTCCACACATAGAATTATTGCTATCGGACTCACGACGGCAACGATCGCAGCCGTTCGCGTTTCCATATGAAAGCCATACGCCAATATCATGAAGAGAATAAGTGGCACAGCGCAGATAAACGACAGCACGATGATCACGACAGACAGTGTCTTCTCGAGATACACGGCATACGCCGTCGCCGCCGAAAGCACTATAAACACCGGTATGCATACCGCTATCGGCAGTCCCACTTTCTCAGAAAGTACGATCGCAATGATCGCCGGCAGGACCATCCCCACAAGGATCGCCAGCGGGATGTGCTTCCTTCTCGAGATCAGTATCTCCTTCTCGCACACCGGGATCATCTCCTGCACATCCCGGTAATCCGGGATCTTCTTAAACTCCGACATCGCCTGCCGGAAGTTCTGTTTATCGAAGAAATTCTTACCTCTCGCGTAGATCTCGAAATGCCTCGTCTTCGCGAGTCCGTCGTTACAGAGCTTGATCAGTTCCGCCGAGATCGCACTCGGATGCTCCGTACAATCGACGATCGCGCGTTTGTAAAGAAGTTTCACCTGCCCGGCCGATGCGACATCGGGCTTACCGATGAGTATCTCATTCGCCTTGGTCATCAGCTCGATCGCACGCTTATGGTTCCGGTAATCCGGCACCATCTCCTCCATCGGCCACTTATTCCCGCAATGCGCGCACACACAGGTCCCGGCCATATAATCTCTCACGATATCGCCGCCGCACACCTTGCATTTTACGGAAAGAGATTTCATCTCCTCAGGCATTCCCTACTCCCTCTTCTTCGCGCTCTTTTTTGTGAAAAGCACTGTCTTCCCCGTTTCGTTCCCGTTTCTTCGAACGGGTCCTGTCTCCTCTTCGGCCCGCTGTTTGATAAGCGGGTCCTGATTTTTCTGGCGCGGGCGCCCCTTCGGGATCTTCCTTCCGGGCGCTTCCCACACAAGTGACATATTAACATATTTTTACTTTTCTGTCAGTAAAGCACTTCCTGTAAGATGTGGATTTACGCCCGTCTATTCCGCTTCATACAGCGCCTTCCGGGAAGGTTGCTCCGCGCGCCGTCACTCGTCGTGCGGCAGGAACTCCATGACATCGTCCTCGCCCGGGGTGAACTCCATAATGTCGCTTCCATCCTCATGAGACATCCGCTCCGGGATCACCGACCGGATCGCCCGCGCCACCGCCTCATAATCCCGCATCATGACATCATGCTCACTTCGGATCGATGCGGCATCCCCCTCATTCGCCGCCGCTTCCAGCCGCGCCGCCATCTCACTTAAAGCCGACGCACCGATCATCTTAGAAGTGCTTTTTAAGGCGTGGACAAAAATCGCATAGTTATGCCAGTCCTCTTCCCGGAAGCTCTTCCCGAGGCTCTCCGTCTTCTCCGCTTTCTCCCGCGCGTACTCCGCAAGAAGTGACCGGTAGAACGTCTCGTCGTTCTGGCAGTAGTGCATCCCCACGCCCGGGTCGATCCCCGCCGCACGTAGCGCGACGAAATCACTGCCGGCGTTGTCGGATGCGGTCAGTGCCGCCGTCGCATCCTCGCGCACACTCTGTACTTTCTCCGATGGCAGATGCCGCATCAGGAGCTTCTCGAGAGCGAAGCTGTCGATGGGTTTGGTCAGGTAATCCGAGAACCCCTCGGCCAGGTAGCGCTCCTTCGCGCCGACCACTGCGTCCGCGGTCAGGCAGACGATCGGCGCATCTTTGCTCGCTCCGTTCTCGCTTCCGCGGATCCGGTGAAGCGCCTCAGTCCCGTCCATCTCCGGCATCCGCTGGTCCATGAGGATCACGTCATACGCCGTATTCTCCGCCATCGCCACCGCATTCTTGCCGCTGGTGGCCGTGTCGATCTGCATCTTCGTGTCCTTCAGAAGGTTGACCACGACGGTTAAGTTGATGCTCGTATCGTCCACGATCAGTACGTGGGCGTCCGGCGCCCGGAAGGACTCCCGGTATGCCCGCGCCTCCATCACATTCGTCTCGAAACGCGCCTGGAAGTCGCCTACTTTCGCGTCGGTTAAGATCTTCTGCGGGATCTTCACGCTGAAGACCGACCCCTTCCCGTATTCGCTCTTTACGGAGATGGTGCCGTGCATCATCTCCAGGAGGCGCTGTGTGATCACGAGTCCGAGCCCGGTGCCCTCCACCGTGCTGTTTCTGTCCATTTCCAGTCTCTGGAACTTCTCGAAAAGCTTCGCCTGGTCTTCGTCTCGGATGCCGATTCCGGTGTCTTCTACCTCGGCCATCAGCATCAGGATCGGCGCGTCGGATGGGGCCGTGGCGGCCGCGGCGGCCGTGGCGTTCGCGGCGACAGCGGCGGCAGCGGTTGTCGCCGTGGATTCGGGGGCCGCTGTGGCCGCGCCCGTGACGGAGCTGCCATTACTAGCAATTCCACCGGCCACAGTGCTTTTGCCGTCGAAGGATGGGTCCGCGCCCGCATCACCGGACGTCCCGCCCGGCAGGCGCTCCCCACGGATCCGGAGCCGCACCGAGCCCTTCTCCGTGTACTTGACCGCATTATTCAGAAGATTCGTCAGCACCTGGCGCACACGCACCTCATCGCCCAGCAGCTCGTCCGGCAGATCCTCATCCACATCGATCACGAACTCCAGCTTCTTATCCTGCGCCTTATAAAGGATCATGTTACTCAGATTATTCAGAAGCGAACCGAGCTTATACGGCGCCTCCACCAGGTCCATCCGCCCCTCTTCGATCTTCGAGAAATCGAGGATATCATTGACGATCGCCAGGAGATTATGCCCTGCATTCTCCACGTCGCCCGCATACATCACGATATTATGAAGCGACTTTCTCAGATCCTGCGCGCTCCCCTTCGACAGATCCTGCGCCCGGCGCCCCTCCCGCATGATCATCTCATTCATCCCGAGCACCGCATTGATCGGCGTCCGCACCTCATGCGACATATTCGCGAGAAATTCGCTTTTGGCATGGTTGGCGCTCTCGGCGCGTACTTTCTCCTCGAGAAGCATGCCCTGCATCTTCACGAACGGCCGCACGGTCAGAAGCGCCAGCAGCGCCGCCACAAGCTGGGAGAGCACCAGCACGATGACGTAGCTCAGCACCGTCGAACGCGTCTGCGCCGACAGCTGGTCTTCGAACCAGTCCACGGAGAAATCCACGGCCACGATGCCCGCCACATTTCCCGACTGATCGAACACAGGGCTGTACGCGCTGTAGAATTCACCCCACTGGTCCGTGTACGGCACTTCGTCCACCGCCGCCGTCCCGCGCCCGGCCGTAGCCAGCGCGTCCGTGTACTCCACGCTGTCGCCGTAACTCGCGGGCGTCAGCAGGTCGAGGTCCATCGTGAAGATGAAATTCCCCTCACTGACCTCGCGGATGCAGTACACATATTCCAGTTCAACATTATCGCGGAAAACCGCCAGGGTGTTATACACATCGTTATACTCGGCGCTTCCGACTTTCTCCTCCGTCAGTCCGCCGAGGACATTTCCATCGACCGAGCCCGAGGCGCAGTTCGCAATGTCGAGCATCCTCTGCTGGATCGCCTTCCGGATCCCGACCCGCGCGCGATAGATCGACACCGTGCAGAAAAGGATACTGGAGATCAGGAGGATCCCCTCAACCATCAGGATTATCTTGGTGGAAAGTTTATTTCTTGATCCCACGGACCGGCCCCCTTATGCCTACTTTCGCCTCATTTCGATTACACCACTTTACCCAATCATACTACCAAAAAAGCACTGTTCTCTCAACCCTGCGTGCGTGGCCTTCTTCCGCACGCGCCCCCGCTGCTGCACCCTCCTCCGCGCGCCCCCCGCTGCTGCACCCTCCTCCGCGCGCCCCCCGCTGCTGCACCCTCCTCCGCGCGCGGCGGCTCCTCTTCGTGCTGCTTTCGCCTCGGGGGGCAGTGCTTTTCGAGCGGAATCATCGAGCGATTCTGTTTCAGCATGCGGAGTGCGGACCTGCATAGGGAATCAGCGGGAGCGCAGTGCGGTCGTACTTCTCCCTCCGTGGCGCGGTGAAACACATTAAACTTCAGATTCAAACGATCCAATGTGTCGGCGGGACAGACAAACACATTAAACTGCGTTTTTGCACAATTTAATGTGTCGCCACTGGGGTAACCATTGGAATGAAACACATTAAACTGCAGTTTGTGAACGGTTTAATGTGTAAATTCATGCCCTGGCGGGGATGTGCATAGTGCTTTTGACACATTAAACGGGCGATTCGTGAGATTTAATGTGTCAGCCCCTTAGAATCCATGCCCAAAAGACACATTGAATCACCATTTTTGAGCGTTTAATGTGTCAGTCCTCTCCGAGAAGGCACCGAGCCGGTCCAATTACATACAAAACTACGAATACTTATCCAAAAGCACTGTTCTCAGTGCTTTTGTCAAAGAAGACGGGATGATATAATCGGATTTGGGGAGATCTTACGGGGAAGATCAGATGGGAGAGGCTATGGTTATGAAGAAATTCCGAGAAATGATCAGACAGGCTGCGTGCATCCTGCTCGTTGTGGCGATGATGTGCACACCGGCCTTGTTGAGCGGCTGTAAGGATAAGCAGACGGAGGAAACGAAGAAATCCTCACGGACGAAGGCCGCGGCCGGAGAGGAGTCGGACGAGGGAGAAAACGACGAGGATTCGAATGGCGAATCCGACGATGATGACGACGCGTCCGGAAACGGCAGCGGAAGCGGGACCACGGATGGGACCGAGACCGAAACCGAGCCGGAGGAGGAAGAGGAAGAAGACCCGTGGGCCGAACCGGAGGAAGAATTGTCCGAAGAGGAGACGAGGGATCTCGCGCTCGAGATCGCCGGGGAAGTCGGGCTTTCTGAGGAGGACCTGCACGGGCAGTACGCCCTGTTCCTTCGGTACGCCGGCAGTGTTTCCAGCAATGCGGAACTTCACGAATTTAACTGCTATCTGTACCGGATTTTCCCGATTATTGCAGATCACATCAAGCCCGAGAAC
>JAEEGL016861809.1_pt1 | contig 10843 bp, 8 predicted proteins | sample 9134231 | NCBI WGS metagenome assembly JAEEGL01 (sample SAMN16246548, study PRJNA631951) | gut metagenome | biome: gut microbiome; feature: rumen; material: fiber-attached | host: Bos | place: Iran: Karaj | collected 2018-10
CCTGTTTGTCATGGGTATCTTTGACGGCGGCGATATCACCTTCTGGGGTGATTTCGAGAGCATGCGGGCGACCTATTACGGAAAGATCGGCGGGAACTGGTATCTGGCTTCCCACGAGGAGCTTGTGGCGTTTCAGGAGACTCTGACGCCCGATCCCTACGTGGCGCGGCTGGAAAACTACCGCTGGTATCATCTCTACGGCGAAGGCCTCCCGGGGGACATCAGCCATTATCTCGAGCTGAAAAAGCTGATCTGCAACAACTACGTCACTTATAAGGACGGCACGTTCTCCGTCGGCAGGCTCTATCCGCGGGGACCGATCCATATCTGTGAAAACGAGGAAGAATACCGGCAGGTTGTGGAAGAGGTCGCACGGATCATGCGCAAAAGCCTGGAGCTCAGCGCGGAAAAATGGCCCCGGGTCGCGGTTTCCGTCACCGGCGGCAGAGACAGCAAGGGCTCCCTCGCCGCGTCGATCCATATCAAGGACAGGCTGCAGTATTATTCCTACAACTCCCAGCTGGCAGAGAAGGTCGACTGCGACGCCGCCCACAGCATCTGCCAGGCCGTCGGGGTAAAGCACACGGTCTACGACATCCCGCTGGACAAGGAGCTCTATCCGGAATACGACCTTGTCCGCGCGATCCTCTGCGTCAACAGCAACCGCAAGTATTTCAACCACAACGACGTCATGAAGCGGATCTTTTTCCGCAAGGAGCATCCTTTCGACTGCGAGGTGAAATCCTGGACCTCGGAGATCGGACGCGCCTTCTGCTACGTCCGTTACGGCGTAAAGCATATGCAGAAGAAAGCCACCGGCCGCAGGGTCAACGTGATCAATAACATCTATCTGTTGAATCCGAAGCTGATGTACGAGACGGACCGGCGATATCGGGATTATCTGAAGAAGACCGAGTACAACGAGCACATGTTCAACTACGACTGGACCGATATCATCATTCTGGAGATGCGGGACAGCCGCTGGGGCGCGGACGTGATCAGCTGCGAGCATATGTTCTCCCATGACGTAACGGTCCCCTACAACAACCGGCATCTCAGCGATCTGCTGCAGCAGCCGCCCTTTGAGAAGCGGCTGGCCAGCCAGACCCATATCGATTATACAAATCTCCTTTGCCCGGATATCGAAAAAACGAACATCGCGGTCAAGGATTATGCGCACAACAAGAAGCGGGAGGTCATGGAACGGTTCTACTATTTCTTCTCGTGTATCCGGCCGATCTGAAGCCGTGCCCATGACCATGAAAACCTGCTCTATCGATATAAAATACATCCAATATCCAATATCAAAATCCCCGTACAGTTGTCCCTGGAGGAGCTGAAAAATGCGAAACCTAAACAAGGCACATGCGTATTTGCGCCGCCTGAGAAAACGCATAGGCAGGCAGATGTCCGAGTTTAACAGCTTAACGAAGAAACTGAACAAAGGACGGTACGTCCGAGCCTGGATGGACTGGGCGCTGTGCTTCCTGTTTTTCGGCTGTGCTCCGGACGACTATTATCAGTTTTCGTTTCCCGGAAAATCGTGGCGGGAACGCAGCAGCTTTCTTACGTATCGGCGTAATCACAGGCTGATCAAGAAATACAATCCGGAAAAAACGAAGAGCCTGCTGCACAAAGACGCCTTCGACGCGAGATTTTCCGAGTATACCTGCCGTGACTGGTGTTCCCTGGATCGGGAAAACGGAGACGCACGGTTGAGGGCGTTCCTGAAGCAGCATCAGAAAGCCTTCATGAAGCAGAAAGACAGTGCCTGCGGACGCGGCGCCTTCATTCTGACCGAAGAGGAGTATTTATCCGGCAATTATCAGCAGTTTGATTTCAACGATTATATTGCGGAGGAATGCATCGTACAGCATCACGATCTTGCAAAGCTGAATCCCTACTCGGTAAACAGCATCCGCGTGTTGACCTTTCACAACGTCATTTTACAGGCCGGATTGAAGGTCGGGGTCGGAACCGCCGTCGTTGACAACGTGCATGCCGGTTCCGTCTACGGAAACATCGATCTGGAAACGGGAAAAACAAACGCTCCCTTCCGAAATATCGCTCTGGATTCCTTCACGTCACACCCGTCAACCGGGGAACCGCTGGTTGGTTTTCAGATCCCCCACTGGGATCTGCTGAAGTCCGTGATTGTAAAGATCGCGGAAGCGCTTCCGGAGATCCCGTATATCGGGTGGGACGCAGCCATCACGGAAACAGGCGTTGCGATCATTGAAGGAAATGACGAGCCCGGCCAGGACGGAGAGATCACCGGCATCTATCACGCCATTTGTAAGATCGAAAAGGAACAGAGAAAGCGGAAGAAGGCCTGATCCATGCGGGGCGAACGGCCGTCGCGGAAGGAAAGCGTGATGGGAATTCTCCGTTTGCGAAACAACCTACGTATCTTTCACAAGGAACGAAAATGAAAATATTATATACCGCCACCGTTCTGAGTCATATCTGCCAGTTCCACCTGCCCCACATGAAGCACCTGCAGGAGCAGGGATGGGAGGTCCACGTGGCCGCCCACGACAATCTGGCGGTGAAGAACGGCCTGGCGCTCAAATACTGCGACAAGTTCATAGAGGTCCCGTTTTCCCGCTCGCCGAAGAGCCCGAACAATATCAAGGCGTACAAGCAGCTGAAAAAGCTGCTGTCGGAGGAGCACTATGACGTGATCCTCTGCAACACGCCCATGGGCGGCATCGTGACCCGGCTGGCCGCGAAAAAGGCCCGCAAACAGGGCACGAAGGTCGTCTATATGGCCCACGGCTTCCACTTCTTCCGGGGCTCGTCCAAAAAGGCCTGGCTGGTGTTCTATCCGATTGAAAAGCATATGGCCCGGTACTGCGATCTGCTGGTCACGGTCAACGAAGAGGACTATGCCCTGGCGCAGAGAAAGTTCTCGAAGCGCACGAGGGTCGCCCATATCCACGGCGTGGGGGTGGACGAGACGCGCTATCACCCCGCGACGCCGGAGGAGCAGGCGAAAATGCGAAAGGCGGAGGGCCTCGCCCCGGACGACTTCGTGATCCTCTGCACGGGCGAGCTCAACGAGAACAAGAATCAGAAGACTCTGGTCTCCGCGGCGGCGAAGCTGAAGGACGAGATCCCGCAGCTGAAGGTCCTCCTGGCCGGCAACGGCCCCAAGGAGCAGGAGCTCCGGGAGCAGATCCGCGCCGAGGGGCTGGAGGACGTCGTGAAGCTTCTCGGCTACCGCACCGACCTGGAGAAGGTCGTCCCCGCGATGGATCTGGTGGTCTCCTGCAGCAAGCGGGAGGGCATGCCCCTGAACATCATCGAGGCGATGCTGTGCAAAAAGCCCGTGGTCGCCTCCCACAACCGCGGCCACGACGAGCTGGTGCGGGAGGGCGTGAGCGGATCCCTCTTCGTCCCCGCCGACAGCGAAACGCTTGCCGCCCGGATCCTGGAGTTGTTTGCGGATCCCGCACTGCGGCTGCGTCTGGGCGAGAGGGGAGCGGAGTTCGCGCAGAGCTACGCCGTTTCCTCCACGGTGCCGGAGCTCGCGGAACTGCTGACCGTCAAGAATAACGAAACGATGTGAGGTTTTTATGAAGCCTGCGGAAATCAACATGAAGGACGTATGGGCTGTGGAGCAGTCCATCCTCGACGAGATCTCCCACTTCTGCGAGGAGCACGGTCTGCGCTACTCCCTTGCCTACGGTACCCTGCTCGGCGCCGTGCGCCACAAGGGATTCATCCCCTGGGACGACGACGTGGACATCATGATGCCCCGGGAGGACTACGACAGGCTGATGGAGCTGTGGCCCAAGGCCGCACCGGCCGGGCTGATCCTGGACCGCTGCGATCTGGATCCGGAGAACTGCAACGTTTTTTCCAAGATTCGCAAGGACCACACGACCTTCCTGCAGTTCGAATCCGAAAGAGACAACGCCCACCACAAGGGCATCTTCAACGACATTTTTCCCGCGGAGCACGTTCCCGACGGAAAGCTGGCAAAAAAGCTTCAGTACGTCGATTTTGCCTTTATGCTGCTGTTCAACCGCGGCTATACCAGCGGGAGCAAGGGGATCGTCGGGCTCGGCGAGCGAGTGCTTTTGAAGCTCGTGCCGAAAAAGAAGTATTACTCCGCCAGCAGGTTCTTCGCAAAACGAGGCCGGCGCTGGAACGGAAAGCCCACGAAGCAGATCGTCTTCCCTGTGACGATCCGGGACTGCCGCCGCTATTATCCGGCGGACCTGTTCGAGCATCTGGAACGGATCGAGTTCCAGGGCAGGACCTATCTGTCCTTTGCGGACGCAGACAGGTTCCTGACCATCCGCTACGGCGACTATATGCAGCTTCCGCCCGAGGAAGACCGCGTATGGAAGCATCCGCCGATGCTGATCGACTACACCCGGAATTATGAAGAACTCCTGCCGGAGGAAAAGAAAAGCGAGTAAATGCCATGAGAAGGATTCTTGAGGTCCCGACGGGCCTGTATATGAACGGCGCCCAGAAAATCGCCCAGGACATCGGACTCCTCAGAGACAAACAGCTGTATGAGATCCACTATGTGGTTTTCGAAGATACGGTAGACGTATACGAAAAGGATCTGGCTGCGGACGGATGTCGCGTGATCCATCTCCCGCTTCAAGCGAAGGGCCTTTTCAGTTTCTTTGAAATGTTATCCCGACTGAAGCGGCTTATGCGCCAGGAACGATACGATGCGGTTCACGCGCACTGCGCGTTCAAGAGCGGGATTGTGATGCTGGCGGCGAAAACAGCCGGCGTTCCGATCCGGATCGTACACTCGCACAACACCGGAACAAACAAATCGCTTTTCGGCGGCTTCTTCCACTGCGTCATGCGAAGGTTGATCGTATCCTGCGCAACGGATCTGATCGCCTGCGGCAACGCGGCAGGGGCTTATCTGTTCGGCCGCCGGGCTTACGAAAAACGCGGAAAGCTGATTCTGAACGGCGCTGACGTTGAAGGCTTCCGTTTTTCCGAGTCCGGGAGGGCAGAGATTCGTGAGAAGCTTGGTCTGCAGGATTGTTTTGTGATTGGGATTGCAGCCAGACTTGAGCCCCAGAAGAACCATCGCTTCTTGATCGATCTGCTTCCGGAGATCCTCAAGCGAAGGCCGGACGCCGTGCTGCTCGTGATCGGGAACGGAAGTGAGCGCGCCGCGCTGGAAGAGCAGGCGGCCGCCCTCGGCCTTCGTGATCGGATCCTGATGTACGGTGCGGTAACCGATATGAAACCGTATTACAACGCTATGGATGTTTTTGCGCTTCCTTCTCTGTTTGAGGGTGCCCCGCTTGCTTTGATGGAAGCACAAGTCAACGGCCTGCCCTGTGTGATATCTGATAACGTTCCGGACGACGTCAAGCTGACGGACCTGATCCACACTGTCCCGCTCCATGACCGCGATGCCTGGGCAGATACCGTTTGCGGCTTGAAGAGAAACGAGCCCTTGCGGTATGCGGACAAACTGCGCCGGCTCGGGATGGACTATTCTGATATGATGCAAAAAATATACCGGCTGTACAAATAATAATAGAATTATACTTACACGGTTGGCACGCTTCTTCCGACACGCTTCCATTAGGAGAAAAGATATGATGTTTTCAGTCATTATCCCTGTGTATAACGCTGAAAAAACCTTGCGCCGCTGTGTGGACAGCCTTCTGCCCCAGCTCGGGGATCAGGATGAGATCCTCCTGGTGAACGACGGTTCCAAGGATCAAAGCGGGGCGATCTGCGCGGAATACGCGGAACGGAACGCCAACGTCTGTTTTATTGATAAACCGAACGGCGGCGTGTCCTCCGCCCGCAACGCGGGGCTGGACGCGGCCCGGGGCGAGTACGTCCTCTTCGTCGACAGCGACGACTACGTCCCGCAGGACCTGTTCGCCCGGATTTCGGAACTACGGGAAGAGGCGGACTGGGACTGGATCATCCTTTCCAACTGCGTCGACGACGGCGTGAAGATCACCGAATCCATCAACCGTCCGTTCCGGGCGGAGACCCGGGAAGAAGCGCTTCCTGCTGTCATCGACGGGATCTGCAACAAGCTGCTGAATCCGCCCTGGGCCAAGGTCTACCGGCGGCAGATCCTGGAAGCGAAAAAGATCCGGTTTCCCCTGGGGGTCTCCATTGCCGAGGACAGGGCCTTCAACATCCGGTATTCCATGTACGTCACGAAATACCTGGTCTCCGACCGGATCGGCTATTACGTGAACACCGAAAACGAAAATTCCCTGTCCCGAAAGCGCCACAAGGATCTTTCGGAACAGTTCCGCATCAGCGGAGAATACGTTCAGAACGCGATCCGGGACGCGGAGATCCCGGAGGAAGAAAAAGAGCAATACCGCCGCGCCTATAACTTCGGCGTCTGCAGAACGATCTACAAGGATGCCAAGGATCTGAGACGGGACGGCGTCGGGTGGCTGCAGCGGCAAAAGACGCTGTGGAAGCGCTGCGGTGATATCAACCGCAGAAAAATGCGCTATCCGAAGACGAAGTACTGCAGAATGATCTCCCTGCCCGTCCGACTCCGGCAGACGTGGATGATCGATCTGGTCGCAAAGAGGCTGCTGAAATGAAAAACGAAAAAATCAAGGTATTGATCATCACCGGAGCCATGAACGTCGGCGGGATCGAAAACCAGCTGATGCATCTGCTGCGGCAGGCGGACAAGGAGAAGTTCCAGATCGACTTCACCACCACTGACGATCACCCCTTCTATGAGGACGAGATCCTTTCCCTCGGCGGGAAGTGCATCCACATTCCTTCGACCGACGGGATCCACTTTCTGCGGTACTGTCGGGCGATCCGTCGGGTCATGAAGGAAGGAAAATACGACATCGTCCATTCCCATGAGCTCTTCCACAGCGGCATGGTGCTGCTCACGGCAAGGCTCGCCGGGGTGAAGCACCGCTTCGTCCACGCCCACAACTGGTGCGACGGAAACGGCCTTGGTGAGAAGACGCCCTTCAAGCGAAAGCTGTACAACGGTGTCATGCGGAAGCTGATCCAATGGAACGCCACGGATTTTGTGGCCTGCTCCACGCTCGCGGGGAAGTTCCTGTATGGAGAAAAGGTCACGAAGCGGGACAACTATCATCTGGTGTTCAACTCCGTGGACACCGGGAAATTCCTTGACAACTACGACAGAGCGGAAACCGGCGAATTCACGGACGACGGCTGGACCAACGTGATCCAGGTCGGGCGCTTTACCGTGGTCAAAAATCAGCTCTTCACCGCGGAGATTGCCACGGAGCTGAAGCGCCGGGGCCGGAGGATCCGGATCCTCTGCGCCGGCAACGACGGAAACGCCTACGAGCAGAAGGTCCGGGCCGCCATCGAGGAAAAGGGCATCGAAGAATATATGCGGCTCATCGGCATCCGAAAGGACATCGACGCGCTGATGCGGAAATCCAAGGTGTTCATCCTCCCCTCCAAGTACGAGGGAATGCCCCTGGTCCTCATCGAGGCCCAGGCCTCCGGCCTGCAGTGCGTGACGGCGGACACCTTCTCCAGAGAGGTCGATTTCGGGATCGGCACCGTCAAATGGCTGCCCGAGTCCGCGTCCGCTGCGGAATGGGCGGACGCCGTTGAGGAGGCCGCCTCAAAGCCGAAGCCGGCCAAGGAAGCCGTTGTGGAGACGGTGATGCGAAACGGCTTCGACTCCAAGGTGTTTGCAAAAAAACTGTGCGAGCTCTATGAGGAGAGTATGGGCCATGGAAAGGGTTAAGATCCTGTTCTTTATCGAGGAACTGCGGGCCGGCGGGGCGGAAAAGGTCCTCTGCAATCTGGTCAACGAGATGGATCAAAGCAGATTCGACGTCACCGTCCAGACGCTGTGGAAGGCGGATGCGGAACAATACCTGAAGCCCGGCGTCCGGTACCGGTACTGCTACCCGAAGAAAAGCCGGATCAACAGCTTCCGAAGCCGGGTGGAGACTGCCGCGGGACTGACCTACCCGCTCCATATCAAGGGCGATTACGATATCGAGGTCGCCTACCTGGAGTGCGGCGCCACCAAGATCATGGCGGCCTCCACCAACAAAAAAGCGAAGAAAATCGCCTGGGTCCACTGCGATCTGGTGCTGAAAATGTCCGACCCGAAGGCCTTCGCAGAAAAGGCCTCCAAGTGGTATGAGAAATATGACCGGGTGGTCTGCGTTTCGCAGACGGCGCTGGAAAGCTTTCAATCCATGTTTGGAAAGGATCAAAAGGACCTGGTCCTATATAATACCGTAGATGACGCTGCGATCCGGGAAAAGGTCCTGATGCAGATCCCCCGACGCGTGAACAAACGCCGCATGACCGTTGTCAGCGTCGGAAGACTGTCGGAGGAAAAATGCTTTGATCGACTTCTGCACGTCCATCGGCAGCTTCTTGACGGCGGGGCCGCGCACGATCTGTGGATCCTGGGTGACGGGCCGGAGCGGGAGATGCTTTCACAAATGATCGCGGACCTTCATGTTGAAGATTCGGCGAAGCTTGTCGGCTATTGTGAGAATCCGTACCCATATATGGCAGACGCGGACCTTCTGGTATGCTCCTCCCGGTATGAGGGCCTCAGCACCTTTGTGACCGAGGGTCTGATCCTCGGAAAGCCCGTCGTGACAACGCGCTGCTCCGGTATGGATGAGCTGCTGGGCGATTCGGAATACGGCCTGATCACAGAGAATTCCGAGGAAGCCCTGCTGGAGGGCATGCGGACGATGCTCCGGGACGCCGGTCTGCGGGAGCGGTACGCCGCTCGGGCGGCCGAACGGGGAAGGGACTTCTCCGCAAGACAGCTGACGGAGAAAACGGAACGATTCTTCTTGAATATACTTGAGGATTAGAACATGAACATCTATGCGCTGCTCGTGGCTCTGGTGCTTGTGACAGCGCTGCTGATGCGCGGGTACCAGCAAGGGAATAAGAAATACGTGATCGTTGCCTGTCTGATGCTGTTTGCGGTGTACGGCCTGCGGGATTGCTTTTCCATCGGCAACGACTCTTCTTCCTCTTATCTGCATCAGTTTCAAAGGATGCCGGATACGACCTGGAAGCAGGTGACGTCGGGCGGCTTCAACACCAACGTCGGATACCGGCTCCTGAACAAAGTCGTCTATCAGCTGTCCAAGGGGGATTATCAGGTCTTTATCTCCCTGATCGCGGCCTTTGTGACCGTATGCTTCGGCAAAACGATCTACAAATACTCTCCCAACCCCCTGGCCAGCATTCTGTATCATTTCGGCCTGCTGTTCTATCTCTTCCACTTCAATGCTCTGAAGCAGAGCATTGCCATGGGTTTTGTTATGCTCGCCTTCGACCTGCTCGTCGAGCGAAAGCCGATCCGCTTTCTGCTGCTTATCCTGATCGGATCGCAGTTCCACTTCCCGGCGATCATCTTTTTGCTGGCCTATCCGATCTGCAAGCTGAAGCCGGGCCGTTCCTTTGTGATTCTGCTGGCTGTTGTCCTTGCGGTGACCTATACTTTCCGGACGCAGATCCTGAATTATATGCTGAACCTGTATAAAGACGAGGACACGACGGTCGCAAGCATGGAGGGCATCACCTTCCTCCGGACAAAGGCGCTGATCATGATCTTCATCATCGTTGCCGCCGTCATGTTCCGCAAGCCCCGGGCGGAGGACAGGGTCTACAGCATTTTGCTGGAGTTCATGGGGATCGCCGTTGTGCTGCAGACCTTCTGCGGGTATAACAACATCTTTGAGCGCCTGGCCGACTATTACTTCCAATTCTCCGTCATTTTCATTCCCATGGTGTTCGACAGGCACGCCGACCGGGAGCCGCTGTTCAGCTGGAGATTTATGAGCGTGGTCGATACGGCGGCGCCGTATCTGTTCTGCGGCTTCAGCATCTACCGTTTTCTTACGACTGTCGTTCGGGATCCTACGCTGTTCCCCTATAAATTCTTTTTCGGATAATAACTCTCCATGGAGGCCGTTATGTCACTTTCTGAACAAATCAAACGCCGTGATGACGCTCTGGCCGTGGTCGGCCTGGGCTACGTCGGCATGCCCCTTGCGGTGGCCTTTGCGAAAAAGGGCCTGAAGGTCATCGGCTACGATCTGAACAAGGCGAAGATCGAATTATACCAAAAGGGCGTCGACCCCACCCGCGAGGTGGGAAACGACGCTATCCGCGCCACGACGATGGAGTTCACCGCCGACGAGACCCGTCTGCGGGAAGCCCGCTTCTTCGTGGTCGCCGTGCCCACGCCGGTGAACGCCGACCACACCCCGGATCTCTCCCCCGTGGAGGGGGCCAGCCGCGTCGTGGGCCGCAACCTGCGAAAGGGCTCCATCGTGGTCTATGAATCCACGGTCTATCCCGGCGTCACCGAGGACGTCTGCGTGCCGATCCTGGAGCGGGAGTCCGGGCTGAAATGCGGCGAAGATTTCAAGGTGGGCTACTCTCCCGAGCGCATCAACCCCGGCGACCCGGTCCACCGGCTGGAGAACATCCGCAAGATCGTCTCCGGCATGGACGCGGAATCCCTGGCGGAGATCAAGGCCGTCTACGATCTGATCATCGAGGTCGGCACCTATCCGGTCTCCACCATCAAGACCGCCGAGGCCGTCAAGGTGGTGGAAAACAGCCAGCGGGACATCAACATCGCCTTTATGAATGAGCTGGCCATGGTCTTTGACCGGATGGGCATCGACACCCGGGAGGTCATCGACGGCATGAAGACCAAGTGGAACGCTCTGAACTTCTATCCCGGCCTGGTGGGGGGCCACTGCATCGGCGTGGATCCCTACTATTTCACCTATGAGGCGGAAAAGCTGGGCTATCACAGCCAGATCATTCTCTCCGGCCGGAAGGTCAACGACGGCATGGGCGC
>JAEEGL010167464.1_pt1 | contig 10842 bp, 8 predicted proteins | sample 9134231 | NCBI WGS metagenome assembly JAEEGL01 (sample SAMN16246548, study PRJNA631951) | gut metagenome | biome: gut microbiome; feature: rumen; material: fiber-attached | host: Bos | place: Iran: Karaj | collected 2018-10
AAAAAGTGAGGTTTGAGATGAAAAGATTTTTTATGACGTTGATTGCCGCTGTTATTTTGGCAGGCAGTATTTTTGCCGGAGGTGGCGGATATTTTGATGACAGCTTCCCGGATTTTACACACGTTGCATTGGACTTAACAAAATATTACGAAAACGATTTTTCTGACAGAGACTTTTATACAGTCTTTGACTGCGAAGCGGTTTTAGCAGATTCTGGAAAAAAGGTTGAACTTCGTACTGGAACAAAACTTAAAATTATTTCAATCGGTAATGAACTTAAGTTTTGCCACGACTTTGACAGAAATGAATACGAAGATAAAATTAACGGAATCATTTATTACGACTACCTTTGTGAGTTTACGCTGGATGGTAAAAAATACAAGGGAAATGTTCCGGGCGTATATGTTTCAACAAGTGTAAAAGAACTTGTTGTCGGCGATGGTGCAAAGTATTTTACAGAATATGAACTTTTGTCTTTGACCTTTGCATCAGGTCAGTTGTTTTTCAGAGATCTTATGACCTGCAACAGTTTTGAAGAAGTTAATATTGGAATTAAAAATAAATTGCACGATTATATGTTCTTTGAAGAATTCCATATGAATCAAAAAAATAGAAAACTTCTTACAAATATTATTTTAAATACAAAAACACAAACCTATACTGACATTTATATTCAGGAAGGAAAGTTTATGTCGTTCCCTGTAGCAGGAACTGTTTCCTGGACCTATGAAGAAGGCCTCCCGGTTCCGACAGCAATTTTGTGCTACTATAATTTTAATGGCGGTTTTGGCGGTGGAACTTTAGAATACACCTGGTATGCGTTGAATCTTGAAAACGGAAAAGGTTTTTATATCTGCCAGTGTTCGTATGTAAGCACAGAAGTTTGCGGCGGACAGCATAAGATTACTTTTGATAAACGTGGCTGTGTTCTTAATGTAAGTGAATATGATGAAGACGGAAGGGAACTTCAAAATTCAACAGAAACATTTGCTCAAGACAAAAAGGTTCCATATTTTTTTGGTGACAATCCTGATGAAAGCTTTAATAATGATGACCGCCTGACTAAAGATTACTACTATTTTAACACTGTAAATCTTCGAATCCGCGAAGCAGAAGATACAAGCTCTAAAACAAAACTTGTAATGAAAAACGGCTGCAAAGTAAAAGTTGTTCAGATTGGAAAACTTGATACAATTGACGGCATTACTTCTAACTGGGTAAAAATAGAAATTAACAGCGGCAAAGATAAAGAAGGAAATAAAATCCGCTCAGGAACCTCCGGCTGGTGCTTCGGCGGATATTTAAGATTGTTCTAAGCAATTGCATCATACGGCTGAATTAAAACCTCAGCCGGGATGTCCAGTTCGGAAGAAAGGCGACGAATCATATTAAGGCTTAATGTCCGCTTGCCGGAAAGTACTTCTGATACTTTTGATTTACTTCCGATTATTGGTATCAAATCTGTTTGAGATAAATTTAACTGTTCCATTCTGAATTTTATTGCTGCGAGCGGAGATGGATTTTCAATAGGAAAATTTTTCTTTTCGTAAAGTTCAATTAAAGTAACAAGTAAATCAAGTTTATCGCCATCTGGTGTATCAGGTTTTGCATCGAAAAGCTTGTCGGCCAGTTTGAGAGCTTCCTTGTAATCTTTTTCTGTTTTTATAAGTTTGATTTCGTTTTTCATATTGTCTCCGCATTGATCTTACTATACTCTGCATGAGTTCCGACAAATCTGATATAAACCATGTGAAATTTATAATTCAGCTTTACAATAAGCCTGAAATTATTTCCGCAGATATTAAAGCAAACTCTGTTATCAGAAAGAAAACTGTCAGAAGGATATCGCTTTTTAATATCATCCGAAGTTTTCCAGTCGGATTTTTCTGTTTCTTTATACCAGGCTTCAAGAGATTCTTTTGATGTAGGATGAGATTGCCAGAATTGAATAAGTGTACTTCTGGCGATGATGCGCATAGAATCTCCTTGTAATTTAATAAAATTCCCAATTTGGGAACATAGTTAGTATATTATGGTTTTAAATTAACGTCAAGGATTTATCTTTCTCTTTTCTTGTAAATTATAATTCCGGCCACAATTGCAGCTATTCCGATTGCGCCAAAAACTAAAGGTAAAATCAAATCTTTCGGGATGGCTGGATTTGCGTTGGCGGCAGTCAACGCTATGGTTGCACTGTCAGACGCTGTTTTGCTGCTACTAGTCAACGCAGAACATAAAAGCCCGATTCCGCAGATAAAGAAAACAGCGCCAAATAAAGCGAGAAATACCCCGGTAAATTCTTTTGGCCGGATATCTTTTGTCGCATTAATCTGTTCGTATTTGTCTTTATCTTTGTCATCGATTTTTAATGCAGCGAATAATTCACCGAAAACAAAGGAACTCATTGCAATAGGATAAAAATCTTCAGAAGCCAAAAAAAATGGAACAACTAAATCAACAATTACTGCAATAATTCCTGCAATCAATCCAATCCAGATTCCGAAACGGTTATTTTTCTTAACCGTCTCGATTTTTATCATGCTGTTATGCTTCTGGATGATATAATTAAGATTACAAATTCCCCAGACAGGAAAAAACACCAGAACAGAAAACCCAAAGCCTAAAAGTAAGTCAACAGGAGGAATGTGTCTGCAAAACCCGATTCCTGCATGAAGAGTGCTCAAAGCGATTGCTGCAATTATGAGAAATTTTAAATTTGCTTTTAAGCGTTCAATAAATTGTTCCATCTTTGTGAAGTGCGCTCCTGTTTTGGGTTTCTCTTGTGTTTGGAATTTCCTGCTGATTAAAGTTTTTTAATCGCTTCGACTGCCGCGTCGAGTTCCGGGACCTCGAGGCTTTCGATATCGCCGGCGTCAACCGCAGCGCTTGTCTCAGGTCTCATCGGAAGGCGTGCTAAAACAGGAAGGTTAAATGATTTTGCAATTCCTTCTATATTACTCTTGCCAAATACATAAATCTTTTCGTCGCATTTAGGGCATTCAACAAAGCTCATGTTTTCTATAAGGCCGAGAATGGGAATGTTCATCATGTTAGCCATTTTTACAGCCTTTTCTACAATTACGCGGACAAGCTGCTGCGGGCTTGAAACAATGATGATTCCATCAATCGGGAGGCTCTGGAATACCGTCAACGGAACATCTCCTGTTCCAGGAGGCATATCTACAAACATGTAATCAACGTCGTTCCAGATTACGTCTGTCCAGAACTGTTTAACGGCGCCTGCGATTACAGGACCTCTCCAGATTACAGGATCGTTTTCGTTTTCAAGAAGAAAGTTCATTGACATAAGCTGGATTCCACTGTCTGTAACTACAGGGTAAAGGCAGTTGTCGCCGCCTGTTGCTCGTTCTGAATTTACGCCAAAGCTTTCAGGGATAGAAGGACCTGTGATGTCAGCATCGAGGATGGCAGATTTAAAGCCGTTTTTATTCATTTTGCAGGCTAAAAGGCTTGTTACGAGGGATTTTCCTACACCGCCTTTGCCGCTTAAAATGCCGATAACCTTCTTTACTTTGCTTCCTTCGTGAAGGGATGCCCTCATATCGCGTGATTCACATTTCTGGCTGCAGTTTGAGCAGTCGTGGCTACAGTTTTCTGCCATAAAAATCCTCCGTTTTTCAAGGTTTTTTGCGTTTTAGTCTAGGTTGAATATAATAAAATAACTTCAATAAGTCAAACGGACATTAAAAAAGCCGGCTAAAAGCCGGCATTGTTGACCACATGGGCAAAAAATACTCGCATGTGGTCGAAAAATCATTCTGCTTTAAAAAAACAACAAGCAGCAAAGCCAGGGAGAATTTGCTTTTCATCAGGCAAGACGAGAACAATCTCAGAGGCTTGCCTTTAAATATAGCACAGATTCGGCAAATGTCAAATTTATTTGCATATTTTTTTCACTTTTCAGTCATACTTAAAAAAAATTTAAAAAAAGTGAATTCTACAATATACAAAGGAAGTAAAATGTACTATAATAAGAGAATATTATGAATAGAACCAAAAATTTAAGTTTTTGGAGATTTTATTCAGCATAAACTAAAATCTATCGGAAAGAAGTATGGAAAAAGCTCAGGAAAACAAAAGCAAGATAAAACATTCTATTGGATTTAAACTTGTTTTAATCATTTCTATTCTTGTCCTTGTATCACTCGGAACTATTACAACTTTAGTAAGCGTTATCGTAGGTAATGATGTAAGTACAAAGGCCAGAACAACAAACTTTGACATGGCAGTAAGTAAGGCTGATGCAGCGGATAACGAACTTAAGACGCTCAGAGCAAATGTATTTCTTATGCTTGATATGCTTAATGCAACAGGTTCATCAGGAATTTTAAGCCGACAGGTTTCTACATACTTCTTCGAAAGAAACCAGTCGATTGCAGCTGTAATAATTCCGGAAAGCAAAGAACTTATCAACACCCGTTACTTTGTTTCTAATGAAATTGAGCCTGCACTTATAAATGATTTCCTTGCTGCAAATCAGGAAGATGTTATTGCAGCAGAGCAGGACCAGACAATAATATTAAATGCAACTCCGGTATTTGATGTTCCGATGCTTGCATGTTTTTATCCATATAAAGAAGCAGGATTTGATCAGGCTGTAATTATTTTCTACGCTGCAGATTCACTTGCAGATATGTTCGGACAGAACTCATCAGGAAGTGATGTATACATGGTAAACCACAGAGGCGATCTTCTTGTTCACTCAGATTTTAATCTTGTAAAAGCCGGTTCCAACATGGCAAAGAGTGACCTTGTAATGCAGATGCAGAAAGATAATTCTGATAACCGCCAGGTTACTTTTAACGATGAAGAAAAAGTAAAATACTTTGGTGCATACAAAAGAATTTCTGTTGGTGATGGCGGTATCGCAGTTCTTTCACAGATTCAGGAAGGTAAAGCACTTGCTGCCGTAACAGAAACAACTTTAAGAAACATTTACATTACGTTTGCAGTTCTTTTCATTTCTGTACTTTTCATTTTCCTTTATTCAAAAACATTAAGTAATCCACTTAAAGCACTCACTGCTGTTGCAAACGAAATCAAGCAGGGTAACTTTAATACAGAACTTTTTGATGAGTTGAATTCAAAAAAGAAAAAACCACGCAACGATGAAATCGGTGTATTGATTCAGAGTACAAAAGATGAACGCGAAATTTTAAATACAGTTTCACGACTTACAAACAAAGGTGTAGCAAAAGCTATCGTAAGAAAAGAAATTGACTTTGAACCACACTTAAAAGATATTACGATTTTCTTCTCGGACATCCGAGGCTTTACTGCAATCTCTGACGGCTTTAACAAAAGATTTGGTGAAAAATCTGCCGGAGAAATCATCAGCTTCTTGAACGACTACATGAGCCGCATGGTTAACTGTATTACAATTTCTGGCGGTAACGTAGATAAGTTTGAAGGTGATGCTATCATGGCATGCTGGGGCGTTCTTCGTGATGACAGCCTTGAGTTTGAAAAAATGGCAGACTCTGATCCACGCAAAAAAGAACTTGCACAAAAGCATGCAGAACATGTTAAAAAAGATGCAATCAATGCAGTACGGGGCGTTCTTGCAATGCGCTATGCTCTTATGGTTTACAACAAAGCTGCAGAAGCATTTACAAAAGAACATGAGGGTGAACCTCTTGCAAAATATAAACCGCACATCAGAATCGGTTCGGGTCTTAACTCGGGTCGTGCAACAGTAGGATTTATGGGATCTTATGATAAGATGGAATTTACTTCTATCGGTGACGCAGTAAACCTTGCAAGCCGTACAGAAAGTTCTAACAAGCCTTGTGGTACTGACATGCTTATCACAGAAGATACATACAATCTTATCAAGATGGATTATATCAAATGCCAGGAAAACAATTTTACGATTAAACCAGAAAATCAGAAATATGAAATCATCGTAGAAGTAATTCCTGTAACATTCGAAGTAAAAGGAAAGGGCAAGCAGCACTTCTATGGTGTTGTTAACATGCCTAATTTTGATATAGAAGAATTCTTTAAGACAACAGATCCAGAGTTTAAGGCAGATCCTGATTGTATTACTGCAATCGGTCCTAAAGGTCCTAAGACACTGGCAGAAGTTAGAACACTTCTTGGAATTCCAACACCTGATTTTGGCGGAGTGAACTTAGATGCAGAAGAAAGCAAAGTTACAGCTAGCTGATGTAATATTTGTACTCACCTGTCTTGCAGGTGCGTCAATAAGCATCTGGCTTTTTGAAAAAAGCATCAACGAAGTTCTTTCGAAAAACGAAAAGCCGATTGCGTACATCACTTTTAAGGAAAAGACAGCACAGCGTCAGTTTCTCGATGCAGTTCTCTGGGACAGATTAAGACAGAACTCAGAAGTTTACGAAGGCGACCTTATTTCTACAATGCCTGGTTCTGCTGCTACAGTTCACTTTTACAGCGAGACAGCCGAACTTGAACTTTTTGAAAATACAATTGTTCGTGTTCATGAAAAGAAAGCCGGTGGAAACGAAGTTGACCTCATGAAAGGTAACATCAGCGCCGACTCAAGCGACGGAAACTTTTCTATCAAAGCAGGTTCTTCTGTAATCAAACTCGAAAGCGGATCTTCTCTTAATGCCGCACTCGAAGAAAACAAAGCGTTCAGTATTCAGGTGCAGAACGGAAACGCTACATACTTTGACGGCGAAGGAAATATTCAGATTGGTGATGGTAACGGAATCAGTGTAGGTGCTGACGGTCAGTTAAGAACCGGAGCGCTTGCAGTTAACAGACCATCAATGACAGAAAAAGTTCTTAAGTTTAATGACGAGCTTTATCCTGTAGACTTTAAATGGAGCGCAGGAACAGCAGATGCAATCATTGAACTTTCTGATACAAAAGACTTTAAAGAAATACGTGAGTCATATCACATAAAGGGAACGTTTGAAACTTCTCTTTTACTTGCAAAGGGAACTCATTACTGGCGCCTTACTGTTGATACAGAAACAGAAGGTGTTTCAGAAGTTGCACTCGGTACGATTTATGTATTGCAGACACAGAAACCGGATCTCGTTGCTCCTGTAGAAAACTATCAGGTTTCATATAGAACAAAAAAACCTACAATGCGTTTTATCTGGAAAGAAAGTGATCATGCAAACTCATATCAGTTTGAAGTTTCCCGTTCACCAGAGATGTCATCTCCTGTAATTTCAAAAAGAATTTCAAACAATTCATTCTTTGTTTCTGATTTGTCTTTCGGAAAATATTACTGGAGAGTTACTCCATACTATGCAGTTAACAGTACGGGACTTACAGGTGGTTCTGATGTTCAGTCGTTTACGATTAACCAGAGCGGTCAGCTTGAAACTCCGCAGCTTATCCTTCCTGCAAAAACAGGAATCGTAAATACACGAATGCCTCTTTCTAACGGAGGAAAAGCATTCTGTAAAGTAAACTTCTCATGGAAAGATTGTCCTGAAGCTCAAAGCTACGAAATCCAGGTATCGCGAAGCCAGAATTTTGGTAATTCAGAATTCCGCGGAAATACATATAACAACTACTTTATTATTAATACACAGAATGTAAATTTTGAAAACGGAAAATGGTACTGGCGTGTTCTTGCAAAAGACCTTGAGGGTAACACTTCTATTTCTGAAGTACGTGACTTTATCGCAATTGACGCAAACATCGAACAGAGAACGCTCTTCCCTGTAGATGGTTATCGTGTTTCTGATTCGCGTCTGCAGGATACACGCTTTGTATGGAAGACAAATATTCCTGGCGACACTGTATTTGAAATTGCACGCGACAGAGATTTTACAAACGTAATTTATTCTCAGAAGACAATTAACACTTCTGTTGACGGACGTTATCTTGTTCCTAATACATATTACTGGCGCATCAGATCTAAACTCGAAGATCTTAGTTTTACAACACCTGCCAAGACTTTGATTGTAGAACCACCAATGCCAGCTCCTGTATTTACAGCTCCGGGAGACCGTGGACTTGCAGTTGTAAGACCAAGAACTCCTTATACATTCAGATGGACTACAGTTCCTGGTGCAGATTACTACCAGTTAAAGATTTACAGTGGTATAGATAAACAGACTGTAATTTATGAAAGAAACTTTATCGAAGCTTCGTCAGCTGCTATGGCTGCACTTAATGTAGACCTTGAATACTTTGGCGAAAGAACTTACGGACTTTCTCTCCAGGCGTTCCGCGAAGAAACTTCTACATCTTCTCGTGCTTCCAGCTATTTGGGCGACTATACATTTACTCTTGTAAAGATTAAACCAATCGAACTTATAAGCCCTGAAGATAAAATTTCTATCGGTGGTATCGAAGCGGTTAAGAAACCTGGAACAGTAAAATGGTCTTATGTTGGAATTCCGTATAAAACATCTCTTGTAGTTTATAAAGACAAGATTGATGATGAACATATCTTTAGACAGGTTGATAATCCTGATAAGACTGTTCAGATGCCGAGACTTTATGAAGGTAAATATTACTGGACTGTAACAGGTCTTACAGAAGATAACTATGATATTTCTGCAGACGGATTCAGAACAATCGAAGTTGGACCAATCGAAAAACTTCCTGTTGTTCCGATTGTAGAACCTAAACACAGAGCTAAACTTGACAGAACATATTTTGCAACAAAACGCGAAATTGATTTTGAGTGGAAGACTGTTCCTGGTGCAGACAGATACGAAGTTAAGGTTTATGATCCTTCAAAGAAAATTATCTTTGAAAAAATATTCCCTAAGAATGTTACGAAGTTTAAGATTGATGATTTCTCAAAACTTTCTGTAGGAACATTTACATGGACTGTAGAAGCTCAGTCTACGTTCGAAGGTGATTTGTTCCAGAATGGTAAGATAGACAAGAATACATTCAAGATTGATCTTCCAAATCTTGCTAAGCCTAAAACTTTTGATAACGGAGTGCGCTATGGCCGATAAGTACGTAAGATTAATTAAGAAATTCTCTGTTTTAATTTTATTTATGCTCGCAGGCGGCCTTGCTGCTGCACAGACGTACTACATTACCGAAGACGAAAAAGGTAACCAGACAATCATGCAGACGTTCAGCTGGGAGCAGGATGATAACGTATTTAAATACGAATTTATCATGGAACACTTTACAAAGAACAACTGGGTAGAAATTGAGCACAAAGAACTTACAGAAAATAAAATAGATTTATCTCTTGCAGCAGGAACCTACAGATACAAGATTCTTCTTTACAACTATCTTGGATTTTTAGAAACAGAGACAGACTGGATTGAAGTAGAAATCATCAAGGCTTATCAGCCAAAGATTTCTTCTGTATCTCCGCAGAATCTTTATCTCGAAGAAATTCAGGATGGTATATTTGTAGTCGAAGGTTCTGAATTAAGACCAGAAACAGAATTTACTTTGTCTACCAGCAAAAAAGGTGCAGAAGGTAAACTTAAAGGAAAGATAATCGAAGATGATAAAAAGAATCATAAAGTAAAGATTTACTTTGATCCGGAATTAATCGATACTGCAAAGTATATGCTCGTTGCAAAGAACCCTGGAGGTTTAAAGGATTCTACAGAAGGACCTCTTGTTCGTTATAAAAAGCCTGTTGACTTTGACTTGAGCGGTGCATATGTTTTTCCTGTAGTTTTGTTTGATGATACGATTCCAAATTATCTTGCACAGAATATATTCCCGCTTACGCTTAATGCAAAAGCATCGTTCTTCCCGTTTAAATCAAAGGGCGGTTATCTTGGTGCACAGCTTGACGGATACTTTATGAGAATGGATCACGATTTTGGCGGTTATAAAATCGGCGGAAACCTCGTGATGGGATTTGCAAACTTTGTATATCAGTATCCGATAAGAAAACTTAATGCAGACCAGAAGACATCTCGACTTCTTGCAACTCTTGAAGCACATGTTGGTGGCGGTGTTGCATACTTTATGGATTATAAATTTATTTTCCCGCGTGGTGTAGAATCTGACCCGCTCAATACTTTAAACATCGGAGTTGATGTGGGTATTGCAGGCCAGATTTATGTAATGCCTCGTCTTTATATCGATATTAACGTAGACTTTGTTACTGCGTTCTCAAAGGATATGATACTCGGTATTATTTTACCAGGTGTCGGAGTCGGCTGGCAGTTCTAAATCTGTACACAGTTCTAATTGTATAAAGGCTTATATCGTTGCGGCGATTACAGCCTTTATCGTGTGCATTCTGTTTTCTGCTTCGTCAAATACAACAGACTGTGATGACTCGAAAACTTCATCGGTTACTTCCATTTCTGTAATACCGAATTTCTTAGAAATTTCTTTTCCTATTGTAGTATCAAGGTTATGGAATGAAGGAAGATCGTGCATGAAAATTGCAGAAGGTTTTGCTTTTTTCATAACATCAGAAGTTACCTGATATGGTTTTAAATCTTTGATGCGCTCTTCCCATACTTCGTCAGGCTCTCCCATAGAAACCCAGACGTCGGTGTAAATGATGTCTGCATCTTTTACTGCACTTTCTATGTCTTCTGTAAGAGTTATTGAGCCGCCCGATTCTTTGTTCCATGCTGCACATTCATCAACGAGTGACTGTGACGGAAAATATTTTTTATTAGTGCATGCCGTAAAGTTAAGTCCGAGTTTTGAACATACTATGCAGAGCGAGTTTCCTATGTTGTATCTTGCATCTCCAAAGTAAACGAGCTTTTTACCTTTGAGTGAGCCTAAGTGTTCGCGGATTGTGAGCATGTCTGCAAGCATCTGTGTCGGGTGATATTCGTTTGTAAGTCCGTTCCACACAGGAACGCCTGAGTATTTTGCAAGGTCTTCGACGATTTTCTGTTCAAAACCGCGGTATTCGAT
>JAEEGL011232494.1_pt1 | contig 10842 bp, 10 predicted proteins | sample 9134231 | NCBI WGS metagenome assembly JAEEGL01 (sample SAMN16246548, study PRJNA631951) | gut metagenome | biome: gut microbiome; feature: rumen; material: fiber-attached | host: Bos | place: Iran: Karaj | collected 2018-10
ATCAAAGTCTATGCCATTGATAATGGCATAAAAGAAAATGAACTGCTCTTCCCCATAGGAGAAAGAGCAGTCCAAAAGTATCTTAGTAAAGTTGCGGATTACCTTCGCTATGAAAATATAGGAACTCATTCCTTCCGCAAATTCTTTGCTACAGAAATCTATCTGAACAACAACTACAACATAGTTCTTGTTCAGCAGCTCCTGCAGCATAGCTCAGTCGCAATTACTCAGAAGTATGTTGGTATTACTTCTGAGATGCAAGAAAAAGCGCTGATGGAACATGTAAATCTTTTATGATATATGAAGCATCTTATCATTAGAATCTAAGTTTTCTTTGTTTAAGTGCACCTGTGCCACAGTATGATTTGCATATGTATTCCAATCTGGCTCATAATCAGCTGTTGCTTGATTGCCCCACATCTTCCATCCATCCCTGACTCCACGTGCAAACAATTCAATTCTTGGGCCCTGGCTGCATGATTCGATAATTGGAATTATCTCATCAGGTTTTCTACTGTGCTCTCTCTTGATTGTCCTGATAAGATTTACCTGTGAGCGTGCAGGATCGAGTGTGCGGTTAGGCGCACTTTTTTTCTTAATACCAAACAAGATCAGCTCAGTTACATTACGGAAATAAAAACCTACTCCTCTTCCGTCTGGACCTCCATCTTTTCTGACCTTTTCCCAAACAATATTTGATTTGTATTCAAATCCCCAGGCATCCATTACCGCTAATCCATCTGGTAATAATGCATTCGGTACCCATAAATACAGATGCGCTTTGTCGCCTGCAATATCCGCTACCGGCAATTGCTTAATCTCATCTATAGTCATGGTCCCATATCTCATAAGTCTTTTATGCTCTGGTGCCACCTTGCCAGTTCTATTCTGGAACTGCCATGGTGGATCAGCATAGATAGTATTATATTTCTCCCCTGCTGTGAAGCTCATTAAGTTTTGTATAGTACTCTGCAAGTCTGCCATACCCTTCCACACAATCCTTTCTTATACCTATTGCTAATATTGGACAACCGCCATTTCTTCGTGAATCTAATCTATATGTAAGCTTTCCCATCCAAGTGGTACTTGCACCATATTTTTTCATTAACAATTGTCCGCTGTCATCAGTTACTTCCTTAAATATTTCATTGAGCTCTTCAGCTCTTGTAACAATTACTCCTACATCAATCAGACCGCAATCAAAATATGTTCTCATTGCCAGAAGGTCCCTGTCAAAAGTCTGATCTTTACTGTTCCATTCAAGGTCAAAAGCGACTCTATTTTTGAGAAAATCGATGTTATGACCATCAATATATCCTTCTATCGTTTCTATCTCAAATGGCTCATCAGCAAATCTGCCTCTTCTTTGAGCAGTCTGCCTGGGATATTTCTTTACAATCAAATCTCCGCTGATCCGGATTTCTCTCCACCCATATGGGTATAATACATCATCAAATTTTTTGGGAATTGGAGATTCATTTCCTCCTGCTTTTGATATGTCTGCAACAGTCAGTTTTAGCTTTTTCAGACAATCCTGGATTTCACCCCACTCTGTAGGAAATGCATCATGCAATATTTCTAACGCATGCCCATAATTATAGTATTCATATTTCTCCAGTATTTCTGGATCAACATACTTTTCTATGTCCATAATCGCCTCTCTATGTTTGATCACATACTTCGTAAATCAATATTGATTTACAATTATACTATAGATCAGTTTGTGTCCAATAATTTGTACTCGTAAAAGATTTATTGGTTTAATATTGGTATAATGCTATATCAGTACTGATATAATATCAGTACTGATATAATATCATTTCAATATTATATCTCATTAAGTATACCTTTCTTTTCTGTGACATAATCTCTAATCAATTCCACAATTGCGGAATTATTAGATTTGCCATAAGCAGTTGTTATGGCATCAAACTGCTCATACAATGTCTCAGGAATATATACTGGCATGGTCTTTCTTTTTTCGGTTATCTTAACCTCTCTGGTTCTTCCGTTTTTATCAACAATAGTTTTTGTCTTTGAATTGTTTCCAGCGATTGTCTTTATAACTTTCTCTGACTTTTCTTTTGCAGTTTCTTCCTGTAACTCTAATTCTGCAATAGCATTAGCAAACTTATTTTCTTTCTTTACTTCTTTTTTATTGTCTTCTTTAGTTCTTGTGATCGCCATGACATACCTCTTTTTTTGCTGATATAATATTATTTCAATATTTTAATAATATTATATCAATGTTTATATAATATTGCACTACGTTATTATATTTTTGCTGCGATATTTTGATATGCTATAGATACATCACTCTTTTTGTCACTAATAACAACCGGTGTTCCGTCAAGAATACTTCTGTATGCATCTGCTGATTTTTTTACAGTACCAAGAATTGGTGCTTCTTTTTCAAACTGTTCAAGCATATCTTTCTGATCATTTATAACTTTCTCATACATAGTGATTACGAATCCTTCAAGTGAAAGATTAGGGTTAAACTCTTCCTTTACTGTTTGCACAGTCCTCTTAAGAGCCCTGATTCCCCTATAAGATAGATATTCCGCTTTAGATGGAATAATCACTTTATTTGATGCCACAAGTGCATTTGTTGTAAGAATACCAAGTTGAGGTGGACAATCTATAAAAATGTAGTCAAACTCGTCTTCAAACTTGTCTAACTGTTTCTTTAATATTTTCTCTCTTGCAGTTTTTCCAGACAGTGTCTGTTCTACCTCTGCCAACTCTATATCCGATGGGATTATATACAGATTATCAAGTTCAGATTTCTCAACTTCATAACCGCACTCAAAAGGATCAATGGATAGATCAAACAGATTACATACAGATAATTTTTCATTACCAGGCATCATTCCACACATAATTGTCAATGAAGCCTGTGGGTCTAAATCAACCATCAGGACTTTTTTTCCTTCTTGTGCTTTTATTACTGCGAGATTGTAGGTAGACGTGGTTTTAGCTACACCACCTTTTTGATTCGCTAAAGATACAATTTGCATTCCCCAATTCTCCCTCAACAATATTTATTAGATATTTAACTAATGTTATTATAATATTATTTCAACATTATATCAATTTAATTTTTGTTATGCAAAAAGGAAGCTGCACGCTTCCTTCCACTGCATCAATTGTCTAATAAGGCATCTTCCAATTCTTTAAAATTATATTCATTCTGTGGAAAGTTATTAAACTTATTACCTTTCCCGTTAGTGCTCACGCCAGGCTGATAATTATCCTTTATTGCCTTTATCATCCAACCTGTAAGATTTGATATGTTCTGTGTTTTTGAAATATTATAAGCAGCTCTTACCTTCTCAACATCAAGGTCAGCACTTTCCAGTATTGCTTTTATGTCAGAAGATGGAAGATTCTCAGTAATGAAGGACCTTACTTCATCAATCAAGTCCAGAATATCTGCTTTCTTTTCATCAATTACTTCCGGATCTATAGCATCATTTTTATTATCCTTATCTGTGATAATAAAGCTAACTCCAACCGCCTTACCTCCAAGTCCTGCGCGATCTGTCTTACAAACAATGTTAAGCTCAGTTAGTTCATTGATTTCCTTAATGGCAACATCAATGACGCTTCGTTTAAATTCTTTCCAGTCTTTAAACTTGGATTTTTTTTCTTTTTCAGCAACTTCTACTGCCTTAGCATAATCAGGTTTTTTACCTTTCGCAGACAGTACTGCCTTTACTTTATCATCGTTTGCATCAACAGTCCCCATCATGAGGCGCATCTCAGCGCAAGGGATCGTCATTTCATATCCCATACCCTGTATTCTTTCCTGAATTATATACTTTTTCTTATAATACTCACTTTTAATATATTCATATAGCCTGAAGCTATACACATGTTCAAACTTCATCATTGTGTCAAGATTAAGAATCGTATATTTCTCTTGAATATCAAGAATCTGATCCTTTAGCTTGCCATTAAAGGTAATAGTGAACTTAGAGTCTTTATATTCTGCAGTACTTATAACAGACATATATTTAAAGCTCTGTGTTTCTTCATCTGTATATCCAATTACGGTGCCTACCATCTTATGTGCAGTAGAATCTAACCTCTTATAAAGACTACCAGAATCATCTCCAAACAGTTTTCTCAGCTCAGCAGCAGTAAACGTGCATTCCAAATTACCATCTCTATCTTCCTTTGCATTCTGAATGCTGGCTAATGCTATCGCCTGGATTTTGTTTTCAGTAATGGTAGATTTATATTTAGAGCTTATAAGCAGATTGCTCTTCTTATAACTATTGATCCCATACTTTTTGTCTTTATTTGCGCTATTTTTACTGTTTTTCATAGTCTGCCCTTTTCTACACCACTTCAAAATCTATTCTACCATTTTATACACTACTTATCTATCATTTTTACACCACTTTGAAGTGGTGTAAAAAATGTCAGATATTCAAAACTACCGAGTCTTTTCACTTTCAATGCTATTGTGAAGTAGTGTACTTTTTTTCCATTGCTAAGATGTAGTGTAAAAGTAGTGTAGAAAATGTCAGTTTCATATATGCTATAATATTGGTGTTCTCCTGTAGATATACCTTCATTATCCTACTTAATATGATAGGAATTTTTCTACACCACTTCATAGAAATGGCATATATATTTGGATTATTTCTACACCACTTTTAGAAAATTACTACACTACTTAAGTCTTTCTAATATGAGAATTTTTTTACACTACTTGTAGAAATTTATTACACTACTTACTGTCAATCACTACACCACTTTTGGAAAATCACTACACTACTTTGAACTAAAACCCGCATGTTTACTGGGCTTATTAGCCCTTAAATTAATAAAGTAAAACTTGTTGTTTTTATTATTAATTAACAACAACAATATGGATGATGTTGTCTCTAATATAAGTATGGAATAGTAAGTCGTAAAAATGATGCAATTCACTATTTCTTAAAATAAAAACCTTTATCCAGTACCTGAGCTCCATCTGGAGAGAGTAATACTAGCTGATCTCCAAGATTAGATAAGGTATAAGGTTCAATGTTATTTTCCTGCTGTTGTAATTCATCATAGGTGTAATATCCTTCAGGATGCTGTATACGGCTACTCTGATGCCACATCCATGATTTTCCTGCAAGATTGGACCAGTATTCTTGTTCATCCGGTTCAGAACATTCAAGAATAACTTTGTACAAAAAATTGGTCATCATAGCCTTTCGTTGCTTTTCTCCCCAGGTAAGGTCGATATCCGCTATTGACTGGGTAAGCATGAATATACGGCAGTGACGTTTTCTAAATTTGCGGAGTGGTGGAAGTATATCGATATCTCCCAAGCTAGCAGCCTCATCCATGCAAAATAGTATATTGCTCTTATGACTTAATGGACGCTTTTTAATGAACTGTAAACACTGATTAGCAATAAGGCAGTTCAGCTGCTCATAATCTTCGAGATCAGCATCATCTATGATGATGAAAATATTGTTCTTTTCCATATGCGCAGGATTCCATGCAAGATGCCCTTTTGATGATCTATGAACTATCTCTTGTATATCTTCATCTGTCGCAAATAGCTCTACGGCATCTTCACAATTTTGTTTGGCAGAAGCTGTAAATTGCGCTGGAAGATCCGGATCTGCAAATCCGTTTATCAAACGGATTGCATATTCATTACCAGTGCGGTCTATTTCATTTAAAAGTTGATGCCAGTTTAAGTCATGTACTTTCATGCATATTTCAATGAAATCAAGGCCTTCAAAATAGAATGCTATTAAGGCTGCAGTTAGCATTTTAAGACCTTGCTTATGGTAATAATCGCCTGCCTCTGAAGATTCTTTTGGCTTTGGCATAAGAATCTTAGCAAGCTGCCTCAAGAATTTTCTTTTTCTTCTATCAGTTGGAGCACTGTCTATAACTCCAAATGGGTTATAGCCTATTGTGCCATCTTCACCTACTACATATTTGATAATCTTTGTATCCTCAGAAGTTATATGGGGATGAATATCACCGGAAATATCCCAGCATAAGAAGGTCCCTTTTGATTTTACCCAGTTTAATAATGTTGGTATAAGTAAGGCTGATGTTTTTCCAAGTCCTGAACCACCTACGGCTAATATATGCCCTTCTTCATTAGCGCCTGACTGAGTAACTTTTGTTGTAGAAAGAATACCTTTTTTGGATTGACCAAAAGCTACTCCTTCGGCTTGCTCTTTGCTTACTTTTTTTGTTTTCTTTTCTACGAATTTCTTGGGCGTAGTATTTAGCTTATTTTTTCTAAAGTCATGTGTCTTAAGAAAATAGAGAAGTGCTACAAATGCAATTGCACCGATAATCATAAGATTGCTGTGATCTAACATTAAAAACGCCCCCTTCCATAAGAGTAATTTCTAGATCTGTTTCTACTTTGCTCTTTTAATTCACGGACACTGTATGCACGTCCATTGGAATCTTTCCTTGTCTGCCCATTTAAAATATCTCTTTTACGGCAGATTCCTTTTGATTCAAGGTATTCGCCAAGCTCTGCCTGGCATTCTTTAAGCTCGTCCCTGTTAAGAAGATCTTTGGCACAAAAACTTTGAGTCCTGGTTACTGTTCCAGTAGCAGTATCTACTGATGATCTTTCAAGGACTGGCAGGAACGCATAATGAATATGTTCTGTAGTTTCTGATTTATGTATGTAACAACTAATACAAACGTCTTCTCCCATACCTGATTTTTTGCCATATCTGTCTGTCAAAAAATTGTATGTTTCCTTGAAAAATTCTTCATGCATTTCATCCGGCAATGTTCGAGGGGCATTTACTACCCAGCACGCCATCCGTACTGCATCTTTTCTGAGTGTTCTATCTCCCATTATTTCCGAGATTTTTTCATTGATATATTCTGTCTGTTTCATGTTCCGATCCGGAGCAAGATTTGTTCTGTCATCATCCAATTTGTCCTGATCTATATCCTTGTTACTGTAATGGCCTTTTGCCACACTTCTCTCATAATGTGCGCACAAATGGCCAATGTCTTCCATGTACTGGAATTTGCGTAAATTTGCCATGTGAGTTTCCTTTCCTTCTGCGCCATACTTTGAGGTCTTTATCTGGGTACTGCGCTGTGATCCATTAAGCTATAAATCAGCTTTGTTCTCCTAATGCCGTTTTATCCAACATGCCGTTGTCATTTCAAAGGTCGCTCCACGCTCCCAATGAAATACCATCGACATATGTTGTCAAAACGTCAAAAGTCGAAGCCGCTGATTTATAGCTTAATGGTGTAGCATGTTATACTTTGTTCCAAAGTACCACTGCGCTGCGCTTCGTTTAACATGCTCTTGTTGGGACAACCCTTCGGGTTTTCCCAGGCGAGGCCTGAACCCTTTCCATGAGCTGCTGCGTTTCATTTGCAGTCATTCTGTCGCTCTTTTTTATTCGTAAACTCATAAAAAAATTTGCTCCTTCATTCCTGCAAATTCCACTCCACAGCTCACAGGAAGCTGCCGCTTCCTACGCACAAAATAGTCCGCCTACAGCGTTCTATTTTGATGCTACCTTTGCGCAATTTTGCTCACCAAAATTGCATAGGGCGCTGCCCTATCCGCTTATCAGTTTTCGCTACGCTCTAACTGATTACGCTGACCCTGCTGTGCTGCTTTTCTTGCTTCATATTTTTCCTGGGCATCAATCATCTTATGAATCTGTGAAATGCTGTGCCCAAATTCCTTTTTGCATGCTGTGTCAAAGAGACTTTTTAGGAATTTTAAATCGTCAATTTCCTGCTGGATATTCTCGATTTGTTCTGATAATTTGAGTGTTTTTGACATACTTATTTTTCCTTCCTTTATGCGTGAAATTTTTGCATAAAAGGGCTCATATATAGAGCCATTTTTCATGCAAATAAGTGCCTATTTTCTTGCAGAAAATAGTAATAAAATCCATCCTTAAGACAGATATTATTCAGTTTATTTTGGGAAAAATAAGATAATAGATTTAATAGATTTCTCGTAGTATAATAACGGTTGTCTAGGCAGTTAATATTCAGGAGAAATCTTGACTATTATCTGTTGTGGAGGGCTATTTAACATAGCCCTCTTTTTAACTGTGAATTTTCTCTTCCCATTTTATTCTTATGTCTTCGTATATAGGTCCTAACTCATACCCAAGATTCTTAATATCCGTTCTCATACATGGTGTTATGATGTGATTCTCGGACAGGTTGATTATATAGAAAAGTGCCTTATAAGTTACTCCGCGATTATATATATAATCCCAGTTTTCTTCGAACATCTTAATTGCATCTAGTGGGGTATATTGATCCTCTTCTATTATGGCTTTATACTTCTCATACTTTTCCTGTATTAGTTCTGGATGATCAATAATATCCTGTGTGATTGCGCTGTCGTCAGATTGAGCCATACTAAGTACAGTTATATCTTCAGGCTTCCATTTTTCAACAAACTTTTTGGCCTGCTCTATATGCATGTTCATATAGTAAAACTTCTCATATAGAATCTCCATATTGTGCTTCTTGCAATTCCAGATTTTGGTCCATGTTGCTTCTTGTAAAAGATCTTCAATGATTGGAAGAATAACCTTATTTTCACGAATCTGATAATCATCCAAAGGCTCCATCAAATGAGTGATGCTTTCAAGGCATTCTGCCTCATCATGATAATTGCCAAGCATGAATTTGATTGCGTAAGTCAGATTCTCATTCCCAGTATCATAATCGATTGATTCTAATGGAATTGTGTTTGGCTTTTGGTTGCCGGCAATCTTCTCTTTTAATTTTTCAATAAAGTTTATTTCCATATTACTTCGGTCTCCTTGGGTGTCCCCCCAAACGTCTAAACAATCTGCGCCCCTCTGCTTCTAATGCTAAAAGGCTTTCATAGTCTTCCTGCGTTATATCACGGCCGTAAGGAAGATGGTTTTTATCCAAGTCCTTATAATACTCATTTATGGCATCAGACATATTTGCGAAGTTTACATCACCAGATAACTCAGCATAACCATTATCGGTGTGGTATGTGATTATCTCATATCGAAGACCATAATACTTATCAGCCAATGATATGTTCGTTTTAAATTCATCTTTTGCGGGTTTACAGTTACTTTTACGAATTTCATCATCAAGCCACTTAATAAGCATTATTGCGCGGTATATATCAAGTGTTCTGTATGTCTTTTCACATTCAATTATTGTTCCTAAATCTACATATATCTCAGGATATACATACAGGTCATTCCAGTACTTGAATATATATCTACTTCTCTCTCCAAATTCGCGAGTACCAAGCGTGAAGTCTTTATCAAGCGTTTTGAGTATCTCGTTAAGCTTGTGAAGTCGTTCGTCCTGCAGTGTGTCCACAATCTGAATGTAATCATATCTGTGGACCATTGGCAGCGTATTTGTGTAGTGCAGCATAATCTGTTCCAGCGGGGCATAGTCCTTAATAGGGGAGTCTTTAAGTGCTGTTACTGATCTTGCCATGCACGCCTTCATTTCTTCAGGCGTAATGTCTCCTTCAAGAAGTTTATGATAGAGATAGTTGGTTTCTTTTTTGAGTAGCTCATTTACAGGTAAAAAATAGTTTTCTATCGCCTTATTAGCGAGATCGTTGATTGACATATCGTATTGCTTAGTCATCCCCGGAAGCAGGAGCTCTGTTAATGAGTTCTCTGTGAAAATTCTTCTTCCCATGTTTATCACCTCCGATTGTATATTAACATATTATCATCTATAATGCAATATTTTGTATCAATATGATACAAAAATGTACACCACGCATAAATACTGGCATTGATGTTCTTTTTGGAGGTTGTGTATGTTATTTTCCGATAAGGGTCCTAGATAAATCAAGCATACTTTTTTGTGTACCATTCCGTTATCGCTGCCTACGGCAGTGGTCTGAGCCCTCTCCCACAGACCACAGCTGCGCTGAAATGTGGGATAAGATCACCCTCTGTATCTCCCTCAAGGGAGATTTCTAGAACGCTCCAACTAGACTCGTGCCGGGCTAGCTCGTGCCAAAGGAACCGAAAGCACTCGCTGACAGCCCGACCTCATCAAGTTTCCGCTGTTCCTTTGGTGCTGCGCCGAAGCATCAGCTCCGTAAGTCTTAAGAATGATACGGATTAACCTTCGGTCTTTGTGAAGTTGGGTTGATGTTATCTTTCCTTAGTACCGCATATCTTCCAATGCAGTCATGACCACGCAATCAGCTTGTAAAATGCACTGTCCATCGTCAAATCAGAAAGTAGTCTCTGCCTGAAAGCTCTCTGCTCCAGTAAGAGAACGGTAGTCGATGCAGATGACTGCCCCTTTGCTATAAGTTCCCGGATTTCATCACAATATAGTGATTCTAACCTTTCATGCTTGTTGTGTTGTTTCTGCACCTCTTGCGTTTTGGCACTGTACTTCGTTTGCCGTTGTTGTCTGCAAGGACTTCAGAATTTTTTCCGGGCGCGATGCTGAAAAAATTCTTCGCACGTGCCGAGGCATCCTTGCATACTCGGCGCACTTCGTACCGGATGTGCCACGCAACGAGGTTGCAGAACAACAGATCAACAAGCACTAAGAAAGGAGAATCACTTATGTATTGTGATATCAATCAGGTAACTTATAACGCAAAGAAAAACTTGGCAGTCATCGAGGGCATCGACCTTGATACCGTTCTCTTAAATTCCTGGAGCCAGGAGTTTTCGGATCAGGCAGAGGTTACTTTCCAGTTTGATTTGACTCAGAAAGGACAGCGCATTTATCTTTACAAGCTGCTTAAGAGCGTGGTCAAAGAAGACTGCAAGAGCATGGAAGAAATGCTGATGGCACTTACAGGAAAGATAACAAACATCAGCG
>JAEEGL011293749.1_pt1 | contig 10842 bp, 8 predicted proteins | sample 9134231 | NCBI WGS metagenome assembly JAEEGL01 (sample SAMN16246548, study PRJNA631951) | gut metagenome | biome: gut microbiome; feature: rumen; material: fiber-attached | host: Bos | place: Iran: Karaj | collected 2018-10
CCCTAAGGCCGCCGTTATAGCACTATTAGATTTTTCAATAACACTTGCCAAATCAGAAAATTGTGCTTCAACATCACTTATTACGGATTTTACTTGACTTGCATTAAATACTTCTGTACCCATATCCATTACCCTTTTCTAATTAAAACTCTATATCATCATTAGATATTTTACCACTTGTAGTTTGTCCTACATCAACTACTGGAATTCCGTAATCAACTATTTCAGCTTCATCATCATTTACTATTTCTTCTTTTGGCACATCAGCTGGTGTTTCTGGCGCTGGAGTTTGAGGAGTTACAGTACCATCTTTATTTATTTGAGCATTTCCAGTATCTGTTATTGTTGCTCCCGATTCAGAAATCTCAATACCTCCTATAGCTGGCGTTCCACTATTAGTTTGTTGAGCCGCTGGATCAACAACTTCAACAGTTGCTGGATTTATAACTTCCTTCTTTTGTTCCTCTAAAACTTTCTTATAAAAATCTTCTTTAGCAGTATCTAAGCTTGTCTTAGCATTATTATAATTTGTTTTTGCTTCAGATAATTTAGTCATCGCTTCTTTAGCAGATTTTACTGCCTTATTATATTCTTCTACAGCTTTATTGTATTCTTGAGCTTGTTCTTTTGTCCATGTTGCTTCTCCAATAGCAGTAGATGTCTTTTCAGCATATTTAACTTTCAATTCTTCTACTTTTTCTTCATATTCAGCTTTTTGCTCTTTATTCCAACTACCAGCATCACCATATAACTTAACTGATTGAGCATGTAATTTCTCAACATCTGCATTATATGCTTTTAATGTTACTTCATCCCATTGTGATGGTTCTAATTTGACTTTTTCATTAATGCCTTGAGTTACACTGGCTATCTTTTCCTCTGCACTCTTAACTAAGGCTATTGCACTTACAGCTGCAGTATTTGCTTCGCTATATTCAGTTTCTGCTTTTGATAATTCCTCATAAGCTTTCTTAACACCTTCATCATTACTCATATTTGCAAGTAGTTTAACTGTCGTACCATCGGTTAATGATGATGAAGATTGTTCATTATCATATACAGTATCAAATTCTTTAACTCCATCTTTTTCAGCTAATTCATTAGCAATCTTGGCAAGCTCTTCTCTTTGATCACCACTAACTAATGCTGTAATAGTTAAATCTCTATCACCAATAATAGTTTGAATATCATTATCACTATATCCATAAGCTTTTAATCTATTTATTAATTCTGTTTTATCTTCAGATTCAAACAATCTATTTGCTTCTTCAATTATTCCAGCTCTATGTTCAGAAATGCTAGCATCACCTTGAGCTTCATATTTTTGTCTTGCTAAGTCATCATAATCTTTTTCGATTCCTTCTAGAATTGTTGGAAGACTTTCACTTGGCAATTCTGAAGCATCTTCTGGAGTTACCAAAGGTTCAGTATATCCAACAGTTGGTTCTATTGTACCAGGAACAATTTCAGAATCAGATGAACTCAACGTAGGTTCTATTTCACCTGTTTTTAAATCTTTTCCATCTATTGGCTCTAATATAGTAGGATCAGTCGGATATACCGAAGATTCAAGCTTATATTCTTTAGATTTACCTTTTCCACTTGAGCCACTTGAGCCGCCATGTCCGCCGCCTCCAGAAGATCCGCCGCCTCCAGAAGATCCGCCTCCTCCAGAAGATCCGCCGCCGCCAGAATGGCCACCGCCGCCAGAATAGCCACCGCTACTACCTGAATAGCTACCATCTCCTGAATTTGTATTACTTGTAGCAGTTGAGTCAGTACTTGTACTTGTATCAGTACTTGTACTTGATTCTGAACTCGGATCAGTTGGAGTTCCTATAGAACTTGGGTCATTATACTTATTTAAGAATGCTGTTAACCCATAAGCCCCCATAACACCACCGGCCACTTTGGCAAATGAGGTGGTAAAGCCTTCTGTTCCATTTTGTAAACTATCAATTGCTTTGTAGAAAGAGTTTTGTGTATCCCCTTTATATATTGCATTACTTGCCTTGGTGAATTGATCGTAATCTAAGCCTAGAGATTCGGCAAAGTGTTGTTGATCATCTTTTGTTGCTAAACTAAACGCTCTTGTTTGGGTAGCAAAACCAGTAAAGGCATTTACTTGTTCCATTATAGCATTTCTAATTTTAGCACCTATTTCACCATTCCAGTCTTCTTCAGATATGCCTAATTGTTCACGAAGCAGTTCAGCTGCAACCTCTGAACTCATACTCATACCAGTATAGGTGTAAAAGGCATTTAACAATTCAGGTATAGTGTATTCGTTACCAGCATCATCTTTAACAGTTAATATAGGTGTACCATCACCATTAAAACCTACTGTGTAAGATACTTGAACATTTAATTTATCAAAGGCTGTTTCCATGTTAATACTTTCGTTAAATATTGCAATGTGATCTAATACACGATGCATAGCATCTGCTATATTTGTAAGCTTATCTGATATTTTTTTTACTGAATTTTTGCCATTTTCAAAGTTTTCTTTTATTGTTCTTTCAGCCTCATCAGCAGCATCTATAGCTGAGTCCACTTTGTCATTATATTCTTGTTTTTTATCTTCATCATCTTCGCCAGGTTTTTCAAGACTATTTAGGTATGTATTTAATCTATATTTTACTAGGGCTAGAGCTTCATCCTTTAAATTATTAAGCTTTCTTTCGATACTACTCGCTTCGCTTTGGGCAGTAGCGACTTTACTTTGCGTGGTACTAACTAGCTCTTGATCTACTTTTACATATGTCACCTATGCTTCACCCCCTAGAGAGAATGTATTAGCTGTATTAGCAATCGCTTTAGCAGCAGTATTAATTGTTTCACAATTAGTTTGTGCATTATCTTTAATACTTTGTTCAACAGCATCCATTTTAGTTTCTGTTGATATATCTATCATACTTACAGTGAAGGATGATGATAGAGATTCTATATTACTTTTTAGTGTATCTGTTGGTGAAATTACCATTCCTGCATCTACGTCTTTCATTTTCCTTCACCTTCCTCCACTGTGTTCTCATCGCCATCATATGTTGCCCTGGCTTTTTCTTTGCCATCTTCATCATATATTATAATTGTTTTTTCTATGATTTTTTCGTTTTCATATGTTGTTATTGTTCTGGTCCTTTTTTCAGAATCGTATGTATCTGTTTTTTGGACTTTTCCGTTTTCATATGTTGTTGTTGTATTGGTCTTTTTTTCATAATTGTATGTTTCTGTTTTTTGGACTTTTCCGTTTTCATATGTTGTTGTTGTGTGTGTTTCTGGCGAATTATCATCCTTATAAACAACTGTTATTTCTCTTTCTAAATCACCGTTTTCATTTCTATCTGTTATATATTTTCTTTTTAGTTTGTGGTTTGAATCATATGTTTCAGCAGTATACTTTCCTTCTTTAATAGAATATTCTATGGAAGTATTATCATTACCTTCTACTTTACCGTCTTTCAGATTGTATAGTTCTTCTTCCGATACGTTTACACCATCAAATTTCGTCTCAGAGTATCCTTCTTTGCTGTATTTATATGAATACTTATGTTCTTCTCCATTTCGTGTAATTGTTCCATTCACGGAACAATTGACTTTTCCTTCATCGTCGTAGTCAATAGAAAACTCATCACTTTCCTGCGTTTTTTTATTTGTTGTTTTTTGATATGTTTTTCTTCCGCTAGAATCTTCTCTTATGGTTGTTTTTGTGTAATCTTCTTCTATAGTTTCGGTATAAATGCCATCTTCTATTTTATATGTTGTTACTTTTAACGGCCCGTCCTCCCCATTAGTTTTTCCTTCATAAACCTTGCCTTTCTGAACATTTTTATATTGTTGTTCTGTTACTATCGTATTATCTACTGTATAAGTAGTCTCTTCTTCTCCATACTTTTGAGTCTTTTTGTATATCTTATCATCATTTGGAACTTCTTCTATTGTAATTGTAGCGTGTTCCTTATCATCACGATAAGTATCAGAATACACTCCATTTTCATAATTATAGATATGTCCTTCTTGACCACCGTCTGTTAATTTTTTATAATGGTCTTTATCTATATCTGCCAATTTTCCGGTTCCTGCATCTCTATATTTATAACTTACCGTTACTTTGCCATCATCGCCTATGCTTGCTGTTTCCGTAGATACTACACCGTTATTATCAGATGTTGTTTTGGTAATCATTTTTTTATCTTTATCAACTTCGAATGTAACTTTTTTACCGTTTTCTATTAAGGTTGCAGTTCCTTCTTGAGTCATAATAGCATCATATTCTTTTGGGGTTAATGTAAACTCATTGCCATCTTGATCTTTTATTGTGTAGCTTATAGGTTGATTATTATCATCATAATTAGTAGTCATAGTTATATTTTCTGCTCCTGGAATATTAAAAGGGTTGATAATAACTTGGTTTGTTCTATCTGGTCCTGCATCTCCAATTGGCGAAGTATCTTCTCCACCACCACCTGTTTGGCCACTTCCTGTTTGAGCTTCAGATGCAGCTTTAATCTTGTTGTATTCTTCTTTAAAGACTTCTTCGGCAATTGGGTTTGAGCCCGTATGATTATATTGACCATTAGCATCTATGCTTCCACCAGAATAGTATTCTTTTGTGGATTCGAATTTTTTATCTTTTTCATTCCAGGTCCAATGTTCTTCTTCTGCTATATGATTACCTTGTTCATCTGTATAAACTTTTGTTTCAACTATTTTACCATTTTCTAGTCTTCTAACACTTGTATAAGCTATCCCATTATTATCATAGCTTTGTAAATAGTCTTTATCTTTATTTTTCTCATAGTAATCACTTTGTGCAGTGTTAAAAGCAGTTATTCCTGCTTCTGTTTTTAAAGCTGTAGTATGGAAGTCTCTAGCTCTATTGGCAATATCATCTTTAGAATACGGTGAACCGTCTTTAACTTTGTAAGTTCCTGCTTCTAGGTCTGCATATTGTGTAGCCATTCCACTAACTAATGCGGCCCAGTTTTCAAAGGTTGTCATAAAATCTTCTAAAGTTCCTGAGTTTTCATCCCAAGCAGATAGAACTTTTGTCGCGCCTTCACCATATCTTGCGCCATCTGGGGTAGTTAGCATCGATATCATTTGTTTATCTGCGTTTACATAAGCGGTGCTAATCTCTTGAAAGGTGTTACCAATTTTATTCATTTTGGTTTCTACACCACTTTTACTAAATACTTCTGTTGTTGAACTTGACATTTCTTCACCTCTTTCAACTAATCTTGTGACATAATGCTTATTTCGGTGCCTATCGCTTCGATTAAGGAATTAGCACTTTCTTTTATTGTGCCTAATTCTGTTTCAAAAGCATTTATTACTTGAGGCAAAGTATCGAGTGCTTTTTCGTATTTTTTAGCACCATTACTAAAAGAATCATAACTTGTACCAGACCAGTCATTATTGCTTTCCATATTACCGATGTCATCAAAAATTGTTGGGATTTTCGCATCAATATTAGTTCTTGCTGTTTCCAGTTCCTTTTTAAGAGTATCTATTTTATCTGTATCTACCGCAAAAGTATATGCCATATAGTTCTTCCTTTCTATAAAGTACTTAAGTACAATATAAATAAAAGATAATTACTATCTTTTACTTATATTGTACTGTGATGATTCACAGTACAATTATTTAACTACTTATATTATCTTTTTTAGATACTTTAGCTGTTCTTTCTTGTAACATTTGGTTTTCTTTTTGAGCTTCAACGCCTTGGTCATACCAATCATTGAAGTTCTTTACAAAATCATGGAAAGTTGATGCTAAATCATTCCACTGACTTCTAATTTCTGCTGCTGCTTCTCCTGAATAAGCATCGTCTTCTTTCGCATTAGCAATATTTGCTTCGATTGCTTCATGCCCCGCAGTTAAAATTTCTTGGATGCTCTCTGCGTGTTGCATTACCTCTGCAAAGTCTACAGCAAGATTTGATTCATCGAAAGTTTCAGTTCCTGTCGAAGTATTTCCTATCGAAATATTTCCTGCCTTAGTAGTTCCGTTCATTATCATTATTATTTCTCCTTTCCTTAAATTATGCCAGTTGTTGAATCTGCATTTGGATCATTTATGTTTGCATTAATAGCAGTAACATTTCGTTGTGAGTCTTGTTCAACGATAGAAGTATTTTTCTTTGTTGTTGCATCAGCCTCTTCAGACGTCATGTGGAAATGATCAATATATGATTGTAAATTTGATATCATTGCTTCGATATCTGTTTTACGGAAATTGTCACATTTTGATTTAAAAGCTTCGAAAACGCTTCCGCTCCAATGATAAGGTTGATTCATTTTGTGGTCAATTACATTAAACATTTCATCAACTTCACCATTAAACTTGTTTAATAATCCATTAATTTCTACTGCTAGATCCTCTATTTTAATTGAGTTATAAACCAAAATATCGCTCTCGCCACTAGCCATGTGAATTCACCTCCTTATAACAATATTATTTTAGTACCATTCATGATCCCATTTTCCAAGAAACTTCTTTCTGCATCATAGATGATACCTGTTTGTGCATTAATTAATGATAGTTTGTCCGTTATTATAAACGCACCATCGCTCATTTCATTAATGGCTTTATTTAATAAGAATATAATTTCAATAGTCTTCTTATTAACAGGAATAAAAACATTGTATTTTGTTTCTATACTAGGTACTATCAAATCTACACAGACCTTATTATTATTCATAATAACACTCCTTTTTGTAGATTAAGAATATATTGATTAGTACACCAAATTGTTTTCCCCCTAGTTTAACTATTCACTACACTCTTATATCTATAATTTTACAATATGCAACTTTTAAAGTCAACGAAAAAGAGGAATTATTGATATTCCTCTCCTTTTTTACTTTATTTTACTTTCATATATTTTTTTATTGTCTTGCAATCTTTTGTTATTTGGATTTATTTTGATTGCCTCTTCTATTTCTTCTATTGCTTTTTTATAATTTCCTTTATAAAAGTAAGCAAGGGATAGATAATCGTTTATAGTCCCATCAAAGCTTGATGAGTCATTTATAATTCCAGGGTTTTTAGTTTTAATACTTAAGGCTTTATTTCCCATTTCAATAGCCTTATCATAATCTTTTGTATAGTAATAAATTATCATTAACTCTACGTATATATCTCTATTTTGGGGTAATTCATCTGCAGATAGATTAGCCCATATTCGAGCTTTATCATATTCTTCTAATAGACGATAGCTTTTGGCTAAATAATATAATATTTTAGCTCTTTCTGGACGATATCTAAGATTTTTGATATTTAAATATTGACGGCATATTCTTATAGCATCTTCATATCTCCTTTTATTTAAATATTCCCTAGCTAGTAGATAAGTATTCCTTGTATCATCTGGATAATCTCTTACTCTTTCTTCTAACAAATCTAAGTAAAAAGCACGTGATTTATTGCGATCTGGTTTATGAATTATTTTTAATTCATCATTTTCTATTTTATGATAATTATCTCCTGTATATTCTAATACTTCATGTATGGGATATTTCCATTTAAAATTATGACGAGAATGAATATGATCATTATAAAATGTTATAATCGGATTATTATTTTCATCGACAGTATATAAGTATTCATATTTCATTTGGCAAGTATCTTTTTGCCAATTCTTTCTTATTATTTCAGAAAAACCTGGTTGAATAATATCGTCCAAATCTAAACATATACAAACATCTATATCTTCTGGAACAAATTTTAAAGAATCATTACGAGCTTTATCAAAATGAAAAGTTTTATATGTTCTTTTATGAACTATTGCTCCTCTTTTTTTTAATAATTCTATGGTATTATCTGTTGATCCTGTATCCAATATATATACTTTGTCTATTTCATTTTCTAAAGAGTCCATAAATCTATCAACAAACTTAGATTCGTTTTTGCATATTGCATATACACACATTTTTAAATCTTTCATAGTAATCACTATAAGTATAATAACACTTATTATATATAAATTGATATAGTTATTCACAAAAAAACTGTTAAATAGTTTTAACAGTTTTATAATGTTTCGTATTCTTCTTCATCGCCAACATCAGTAATAACTTTAATTAATACTGTTGTTGTACCATCTATGTAGTAACCAAAATCATCGGTAATTTTAGCAGATAGAGTTCTAGTACTTAGAGTAGATTTAAGAGTAAATTGAGTACCAAGTCCATTTCCTATCCATGTACCTCTTGATCCATTGAATAGAGTTTTATACCAACTTTCAAATTCTTGTTTTTTGAAATTATCAATAACATCTATAAGTACGAAATAAACTTTTGGCATTGCTACAATTTTATTAATTACATCAACAAATACACTATTAAAATCTGCATTCAACAAAGACTTAAACTTATCGATGCCGACAATGACGCATACATATTGGCCATATGAAGAAATAGCATTTTCATCAAAGCCACCTTTTTCAAAATCTTCATACATTTTAGAAATCAATTCTGAGAAAGTTTTGAAATTTACCGGGATATTACTATCATAATATGATACTTCTGATGAATATGTACTAAATTCTTTCTCAGTATCAAAGACATAAACATTTTTGCTTAGAATGTTAGCAAATTGTTTTATCATCATATTAGAAAAAGTCTTTAAACTAGATAGTTCCAAAGCTGTAATCAAGTGACCCATATTTTTGGTAATATCAATTGTTCTAACATCAAGAGATTCTTTTTCGATACCAATAGGAAATGATTGTAAACCATTTGATGCTACTGAACATTCTGATATTGTAACAATTTCTGGTAATACTGGAATCTTTGGTGCCATAACTTTATACTTACTAGCTATTTCTTTAATTTTTTCGGAAACAAAAGTATTGAGTTTTTCCTTTTCAGTAGGCACGGCACTTTGAAATTCATAAATGTCATCCAAAAGACATAAACCTCGGCCTGATATATTAGCTGGAACCAGTTTAGTTCTACCTAATAAAGATGAGTAATCATACTTATCAGCCATTTGTAATGTTAAATGGTTAGGTAAGTATTGGGCTAGTTTACTTCTAATACCATTAGATGATGAGCAAGTAAACATGAAATATACTCCATATTTTTGACAATCACGAGTTAAAGTAACTAACACATCAAATAAGGCATCTCCATAATTTTCATTAAATAATTCAAAACCATTAATTATAACTATTACATTAGGAAGTACTTTACCACTACTCTTACAATAAGAAATGTAATCTCCACCATAATCGGCAAATTCTTTTTTTCTAGTTTCTATAGTAGTAGATACTAGTTTAAATAAGTTCATAACTTTATCTGTATCATTTTGAAGAGCCACATCACCAACTTGTGGGGCTTTACGATACATTCTTAATGTCTCAGAACCAAAATCTAATAAATACATGTTTAATTCTTCTGGGCGATATGTTGTAATACATGAATAAACAAAACTATTAACGAGTTCTTCCTTACCACTATCAGCTACACCATATATAATCCAGTTACCAGTTTTTGTAACAGGTAATGTTAATAGACCTTGTAACTGTTTATCTGGAGCATCATATTCACCTATTACTGGGTTAATATCACAATCAACCTTTTTATAATCATATTTTTCTTTTAAGCCATCTACATAAATGATTGGCGGTAAGGCATTAAGCCATAATTGTTTAACATGAATTTCTTCTTTTTTAGCAACTTCTACAAGATATTTCATTATATTAGGTAGTTCTTCGCCTTTTAATACCCCTGTAGAACTATTTTTACCATCATCTACAGTTTTAAATGGAACACCTATATAGTTAACAAACGCTATTGAGTTATCAACTTTCTTCTTACGAACATCCGATTCGTAGTATGGTGCTCCTGTCCAAGCAGATTGTCCTAATGCAAAGTATTCATCATAACCTACTTGTAAAAAGAAACGACCGGTTTCTTTTATTGAGGCAGCATCAGGTCTTTTAATCATTTCTTGACTATCTGATCTATCTTGAACTTTTAAACATATTTTAAATTTAGAGTTTGACCAAATTTGATCATTAACAACTCCTGATGGTTTTTGAGTAGCTAGAATTAAATGAACACCAAGTGAACGACCAATACGAGCAGTTGATATAAGTTCATCCATAAAATCTGGTTGTTGAGCTTTTAATTCGGCAAACTCATCGGAGATAATAAACAAATGAGAAATAGGCTTGTCTACTTGACCATTTCGATAGTATCTTTGATATTTATAAATATCTATAGTAGATTCTCCTACGGCATCACGAGCTTTATTAAATTCTGCTTGACGACGTTTTAATTCACTTTGTAGTGATGCTAAGGAACGATTTATTTCGTTAACATCTAAGTTTGTAATAGTACCGGCTAAGTGTGGTAGTTTTAGACCAGTTTCTCTATTTTCAAAAGCACCAGCTAGTCCACCACCTTTGTAGTCAATCAAAACAAATTGTACTTCATCAGGATGATAATTAATAGCCATACTTAGAATAAAAGTAATAATAAACTCTGATTTACCTGAACCTGTCATACCAGCTATTAAACCATGTGGTCCATGATATTTTTCATGTAAATCTAGTTTAAATAGATCTCCATATTCATTAACACCAATTGGAGCTGCTAATGAATTTATTGGATTGTTTTCTTTCCATCTATTTAAAGCATTTAATTGATTAACATTTGAAACATTATACATTTCAAGGAAAGTATATGTGTTTGGTAAAACGTATTTACCTCCATTAAGAGGAATAGGTATATTAGATAAAACATAAGTATATTTTTCTAATGATCCAAACATAAAGTCAGGTATAAAATTGATTTTCTTATCATCAATTAATACTTTTTCGAATACTCC
>JAEEGL011344129.1_pt1 | contig 10842 bp, 6 predicted proteins | sample 9134231 | NCBI WGS metagenome assembly JAEEGL01 (sample SAMN16246548, study PRJNA631951) | gut metagenome | biome: gut microbiome; feature: rumen; material: fiber-attached | host: Bos | place: Iran: Karaj | collected 2018-10
CATCATTCGTCAGCGTAGCGGTATCCTAGTCACCACCGGTAGCCGCGGTGACAGTGACGGTAAAGGTCGTGCTGGAGGCGGTGTAGCTGCCTTCGAAGGCGGCGATGTTGGCCGTCACGGTAGCGGAACCTTCGCTGACACCCGTTACTTTATTACCGTCGATGGTGATTGCGCTGGAAGTGGTCGTGTATGTAACGACGGCGTTGCTCGGGGTAACCGTGGCCTGGATCGTCTTCGTCTTACCGACCTCGACCGACATATCGGCGACCGAGATGGAAGACTTCACCTCACCGCCCGGCTGGACGGTAAAGTCATCATACAACCAAACATTGAACTGAGTATCCGTCTTGAACGTGGCGGGATAGCCAATCACGTCAAAAGTGGAATTGGCAGGAATCTCGGTAGAGAGTTCAGCCTGCGTACGAATCACATAATCGACATCGCCTTGCATGATTTTGATACTGGTCTTGTTGGCCTTGATTGCCGTTTCATTGGTCACACCTTCCAGTTTGACACGGCGGCTCTCATACTGGGCGAAATTAGCTTTTAATTCAGCAACCGTAACAGTCGTGACAGGGATCGTAGCACCTTCAGTTGCGGTAAAATCATCGCCCTTGGTAAATGTTGTAATCTCCTGCAATCCATTGTACGCCTTACCCTTCAAGGTAGCCGAACCGGAAAGCGTAGTACCAGCTGTTAAGCCGTGCCCATTCAAATAAACCAGCAAACCGCCAGTCGAATCCTCGAGATAGGCATTATTACCGTTGACATAAGTAACAATAACATTCGAGAAGAACGCCTCAAACGCATCTCCCTCGTTTGTATCAGTTCCAATACCAGCCTTGATGTCGGCAATCGTGGTAGGAGTCGGCGTGTCTCCGCCACCTTCACCGGCGACGGTGAATTCGACGGCCTCGGAAGCCTCGTTGTAAGCATCGGTGGCGGCCACGGTGAAGGTCACGGTAGCCTTGGTGTTCTCGGCAAGGTCGGTGGCCGGAGTGACGACGTACTCGCCGGCCTTGGTGCCGGCAGCCACTGTGGCAGCATTCTCCGGATCAACCATCCAGGAGATATCGCCGTCGGAGTTGGTGTCAACGGTCAGGGTGAACGGCTCGGCGGTAGCGGCGGTCGGGGCGCCGGTAATGGTCAGGGTAGGATCCTCGGCCTCGGCGGAAAAACCGGTAACCTGGACAGGGATGGTGATGGAACCGGCGGAGAAAGCCTTGGTGTAGCGCGGCGTGGTAACGGTGATGTTGGCGTCACCGTTGCCCACCGGGGTAATCGTGACGGCGTTGTTTGTCTTGTCCACCTCGGCGGTGGCAACTTTCTCGTTGGCGGAAGAAGCCTCGATCACGCTGCCGGCAGCGCCGGACTCGATGTCGCTGAAGCTGTCGCCGTCGTTGACCGTCAGGGTCACGGAAGCGGGACGCACACCGTTGCTGACGTCGATCACGAGCGGATTGTTCGCCGTGTAGGTCGTAGGGGTCACGATCGTAGTCTCGGTGTCGTTCAGGTCACCCTCGCCTTCCTCTCCGAAGATCGGATCCACGGTGACGGTGTAGGTGATCTCAGCGTCCAGGTCATAGATGGCACCGATGAGGTTCGTACGGCCGTTCTTCTTGACGGCAACGTTCTTGACAGTTACCGCATCCGTCATCTGGGTCGCCTGGAAGTTCAGTTCCACGAGACCGGCCTGGTTGGGCAGGACGAAGTTCATGGCAAGCCAGGTATAGTCGTTGGCGTACTTGCCGAAGGCGGCCGCGCTGATGGCATTATCTCCGAAGGCCAGGTTGGTCGTCTCCGTGCCGGCCGCCTCATTGAAGAGGTCGAAGGTGGTCGGAACGCCCTTGACCGTCATCGAAGAAGAGATGGTTCCTTCAGGCGCGTTGCTGGAAAGGACGTTGATCTGGGCGAAGGGGCGCTTCAGCGTCACGCTCTCGGTGGTGGTGGAGGCGGAAGCGACGGAGATCTTCTTGTAGAAGGCATCCAACTGCGGATCGTTGGCCTTCAGACCGCTGGTCTTGTAGGAGAATGTGGCCTTGGGACCATCCGAGAAATCGACGCTATACGCACCATCGTACATCGCAAAGAACACGATGTCGTAGGACTGGCCCTTGGACAGGGTCAGCTTGACCGTCGCGGTCTTGTTGGAGATAGCGGCGGCATTGTTACCGACCAGGGAGGTGGAAACCAGCTTGCCGTCGGATCCGTACGCAGCCACATAGAGTTTGTTGACCGTCGTACCGTCGTCCAGGGCGGAAGACTCGAGGGCCTTGGTGGTCACGCCCAGGTCGACGTTGAAGGTGGTCACGACCGGCTTGCCGCCATAGGCGGGATCCGGGCTGTTCGTGAACTCCTTCTGGCAGGACGCTGCGGTCAGCAGGGCCGCAACCGTCATCAAGGAATAGAAGATTTTTTTCATAATAATAATGAATAGTAGTTGTTATGTGTTGATTAAATATGTATTTCGATTTCGGAGTCGAATCCGGGGTCGATTCCTACGCCGCCGGGCTGGTCGATCTCTCCCGGTTCATAGCCCCAGCTGACGTCCGTCCGATGCGCCCGCAGGACCGGCACCTCACCCTGGTAGGTAAACAGGACCGTTCCGGAGGCGTCCGTAAGGCTGAAGTCCACGGAAACTTTTTCCTCCAGGGCGTTCGTCAGCACGAAGTCGGAGCAGAACACCAGCGCACCGGAAGATGGGTCGATCCGGGGAACGGCGGTGAACGAAACGCCTTCCCGCGCGCCGGACGCCTGTCCGAGCAGCAGGTTGAAGCGGTCCGCAAGCGGCGCGGTGTAGCGCAGGGAGGCGCGCAGCGAGGAAGCCTCGATCCCGCGTCCTGTCAGGAAGGTCATGGCCTCCGGCAGGATGAAGCGGATCTGGGCCACCGGGCGGTGCATCACGATCGTGACGGGCGCCTTCAGGCCCTCGCGCGACAGTTCGACGTCGGCCGAGCCGAAGAAGGCGTCCCGCTGGCGTTCGCCGCTCAGATAACTCTCGGACATCGGGATGTGCTCGAAGTTGGCCGGGTCGTAGGAGGACCCGCCGGACTTGTCCGTCCAGTCGGTCCAGACGGCCACCTTGTAGCGGGCATCCCTCATCGGCAGGGTGAAACTCGTCTCGAGGTCATCGAGCTCGTCGCGGGTGAAGGTGAAGGTGTATTCGGGATCCATCGCAAACACCAGCTCGCCGCGATACGGGAAGAGCTGCACGGTGTAGCGGGTCTGCACGGCGTCGGCTTCGGCCTTGGTACCGGGCCGGACCGTCGTCAGCAGCGGGAGGTCCTCGTCGAACACGAGACGGACGGAACAGGTGCCGGTCTCGGTCTCCGGGAATTCATGCGGCGAGCAGCCGCACAGACCGGCGAGCAGGCCTCCAAGCAACAGGGAGAAGAGAATCTTTCGTGCCATCATCGTCCAAACCTGTAAGTGATTGCAATGGAAGCATGGTCCGGGCCGAAGTACTCTTCGACGCCCGAACTTACATACGGACCGTTTTCTACGTTGACGAAACGGTCGAAGTCAAGATGCAGGTAACCCAGGCCGGCGCTGAGTTCGAGGCCCCAGCGGTCGGCGCGGTTGCGGTCCAGCCGGAATTTCCAGCCGGCATTGAGGCCGGCGCCATAGGTGGGCGTACGGCCGTCGCGGTCCTGGATGCGGTAGTCCATCGAGGTGAGCGACACATTGTAAAGCCCGAAGGTGCCGTGCGCGGCGATGAACGGGCCGTGGAAGTCATCGAACAGCCAGAAGCGCAGTTCAGGCTGCGTTCCCAGGCAGCGGAAACGGGTGTTGGGGGTAATCCAGTTGAGCGCCGAATAGATGACCGGAACGCTGACGGACATGTGCCGGCCCAATTCGAACTCGATGCCCAGGTTGGCGTCGAACAGGGCCCAGAGGGGCAGATTGGTCTTGAGGTAGAAACTCCGGCCCGGCTCCTCTTCGGTGATGTCCAGGGCGAAATCGTCGTCATCGGGAAGGGGCGGCGGCGAGTAGGTGCGCAGCGGCGGGACGCTGTCCTTCTGCGGCTCCACTTCCACGACGTAGGGAGGCACTTCCACCTCTTCCGTCGCGATCGCCATGTACTCGAAGTCCACGACGGTGGAGCGCATCTCCGGGAAAAGCCGGTTCAGCATATAGTTCCAGGCGGCCTGGTTTTTCTTCAGGCCGTCGAGGTCCCGTGCCCCGATCATGCGGAGCACCGCGTCCTGCGAGGGGACCTTCCCGTCTTCGCGCACGAGCGCACCGAGGAAATCCCAGTCCAGTTCGTTGAGGACCACCTCGCAGGCGTTCTCGTCGAACTCGAGGTACGGATGGAGGTACTCCAGGATGCTGCGCGCCCGTTCGTGGGTGAGGCGGAGGTTGATCTCGTGCGTACCCTCGGGCGAGGCGCTGCCGATGATCCGCACGTGCTCGATCCGGGCCGTGGAATCACGCTGGAGCCGCTTGACCTTGTTGGAAAACTCCGTCAGGCGCCAGACATTGTCCTGGAACACCGGATCGAACTGGGATTTTCCCTGCCGGAAGAACACCTTGACGGAATCCCGCCGGACCTCCTGCGCAAAAACCGTCGCAGGAAGCAGCAGGAGTACCGCAAACAACAGATATCGGATTGTTCTCATAAGCATAACGGATTCAGGATCAATTGCCCGTATCGGACAGGCGCACGCCGTCCAGGTCGATCAGGGTGAACTGGGCCGCTCCCTGATAGATGGTGAGGATGCCCGTGACGTCGATGGGACGCCCGTCCGGCGCCGACGACTCGGGATTCCCGATCACGACCGCGGGAATCTCGGCATCCGCGAACTTGGAATAGCCACTGGTCCGGATCTGGACGGGGGTGCTGCCCAGCGAGAAGTACTGGCTCATCGTGACCGGAGCGGCATTGGCGCGGAGCTGCTCGAGCAGCTCGCCCTCGACCTTGCGGCCGCCCTGGGTCGTGACGCCGTCGAACTTGCCGGCGTCGATGTTCTCCAGGAGCTTGGCCTTGGTCATCGCCCAGGTGGTCACCCCGTAGGTCCGGTCGCTCAGGAACACGCGGTTCTCCGTGCTGTCATCCACGTACAGGATGGCGAAGATCCGCTTGTAACTGTCCGTGCTGTAGGAAGTTGCGGCGCCATAGGTCAGACCCTTGAACTGGACCAGCATCCCCCAGAGTTCGTTCTTGAACCCGCCGTCCTTGAGCGCCTGCTCCAGTTCGGCGGAGCTGACCACGCGCGGGGCGGGCGGGGTGTCGATACGGCCGCGGAAGATGTGCGTGTCGATCAGGTACTGGGCGTCGATGTAGGCGGTGTCGTTCTTGCCGGACTCGTCCTCGATACCCAGCTGGGGCATGCCGTTGTAGGCGCCCAGCCGGAGTCCGGCGCAGTCGACATAGACCCACTGGCCGGGGTGATAGTCGCTGTACATCGAGGACTTGCCCACTTTCAGGCAGATGGCGCCGGTGGCGTCCTGGATGTAGAGGTCGCGGTAGATGTTGCCGCTGCGGTCGCTGGAGACCACCTGGCCGCCGATGCAGATATGGTCGGTGATTTCCAGGCCGCTGCTGCCGTTGTCGAGGTACATCTGCTTGAGCTGCGCGATGGACGTGTTGACATCGATCATCAGGGCCTCGCGGGCGGGCGGGTCGGGATATGTGAGCGTCATGACCGGCTGCCATTCCTCGCAGGAGGTCAGCAGCAGGGCCAGGATCATAGGAACTGCGTATATCTTCTTCATAGGGCCTAGAATCTGAAATAGACGTTCAACATATAATTGAAACCGCTCATATAGAAGTACTTGGAGTCAAATCGGTAGTAGCGCTCGCCGCTGGTGGTGTTGTCCACGATGCGGGTCTGTTCGTAGCCGCCGGTCTTGACGTCCTTGCGGTTCAGCAGGTTCTTCGCATTCAGCGAGAAGCCGATCTGGTACTTGCGGTCGATGTACCAGCTCTTGCCGACGCTGAAGTTGAGCAGGTAGAACGGCTTGAAGCGCTCCTGGCCGGCCATGTATTCCACCTCGGCCGGGGTGACGATGCTGTCGGGGCCCGCCGTGGCGAAGTCGGTGCGGTAGAGCGGATTCATGCTGAGGTAGGATTCGGCGAAGTACTCGAAATCGCCGTCGATGAACCAGTAGTTGTAGTTGTAGGACAGGCCGATGCTGGAGGCCAGCTGCGGCGTTCCCGGTACGTAATGCTGCTGGAAGTGGTCGATCTCCCGGGTGATCTGGCCGTTGGCGTCACGCTTGAACACCGGATGGCTCTTCCAGTACGGGATCAGGACCGTCGTACTGGTGCCGTACTGGACGGGCTGCGCGCTGTTGTCCACCGTCTGGACCATCGTGGGGTTGGAGGTGTACTCGTAGCGGCCCGCGCTGACCGCACCCTCCACGGAGAGGTTCGGGATGGGGGTCGGGACCTTGAAGCCCAGCTCGACGCCGTAGTGCTGCTCGTCGATGCCGCTCAGCGCGAAGTTCGAGAAGGCGTTCTGGAGGTCGTCGTAGGCGCTCATCACGTCGGTCTGGTCGTTGATCTTGGTATAGTAGCCGGTGAGGCGGACGTTGAATCCGCTGCCGGAGTACTGCCAGTTGATGTCGGCGGTGTAGGTCTTGACCGGCTTGAGGTCATCCACCACGGAGTCGCGGGTGCGCGGCGACAGGTAGGCCGTCGCGAAGTTGGGCGCCTCGTTGAAAGCGGCCGCATTGGCGTAGAAACGCATCTTGCCGCCGACCACCCAGTTCAGGCCGAGCTTGCCGGAGTAGGTGACGAAGCCGTTCACGGCGGATTTGCCGTAGGAGCCGGGCAGGAGGTTGCCGTCGGCGTCGCGGCTGAGGTTCACTCCGCCGATCACGTAGTCGCCGCCGTCCGGACGGAGCCCCGGGAAGAGGCCCTTGCGGACCAGGCCCTCCCGCCAGAAGGCGGTGTAGCCGAGGGAAGCGCCGAGGCTGGCGCTGAAATTGCCGAAGGCGAAGCGGCCGTTCAGCCAGCCCTCGCCCTTGCGGATCTGCGCGTAGTAGTCGTAGCCGAACTTGTCGCCCTGCTTGAGGACCCGGGCGGAGCCGTGCTCCAGGTAGTAGTCCAGGTCGTTCTGCGTCTTGGCCTCCACGGAGGCGAACTCACGCTCCGCGAAGGAGTCGGTGTCCACGTAATACTCGCCGCCGAGCAGGTCGTACACCTTCTTATAATGCTCCGCACGGTCGATGCGTCCGTTCAGGCCGCCGGTCAGCGTCAGGTAGCGCGTCGGGCGCCACTTGAAGCGGGCGGCGAAGTTCAGGTCGCGCTGGTCCACGTGCCGCTCCTCCTGGATGTATTTGGAGCGGGCGGAGCCGCCTTCCATATTATTTGAATTGACGTCGTAGAGGCGGTCCCAGTTGATGTGGGTGACGTTGGGGAACTTGCCCGCATGCGTCCAGGCCTCCTGGGCTGCCGCGTACTTGTACATGCTGCTGCGGCCGTAGTCCGGATTCTCCATCCAGAAGTAGCTGGGCAGGTTGCGGTAGTAGTCCGGACGGGGGTCCTGCGCGTCGTACCAGTCGAGCGCCGTGTAGCCGTTGAAGCCGAAGCGGTACAGGAGCGTCGCGGAGGCGCTGAAGCTGTCGGACGGGGTGAAGTCATATTTCAGGAACGCGATGGGCTCGTGCGTGTTGCGCACGCGCGAATTGCGCACCCGGCCGTTCTGGTAGCCCCAGTTGGAGTTGTACATATTGTCGCCCATCAGGTCATAGACCTCCTGCGTGGAAGCGTTCTGGGCGCCGCGGCTGCCCGGGGTGCCGAAGATGGTGAAAGCCAGCTTGTGCTTGTCCCACTGCTTCGCCACGGAGGCGTAATAGGCGAAGGACCGGTAGTAAACGCCGTCGATCCAGTCGTTGCCGCCCAGGCGGGCGGAGGCCGAGATCGCGTAGGACCACCCGTTGTCCATCACGCCCGAGCCGTAGGTGAGCATCAGTCGGAGGCGGTACAGGGAGCTGTTGGTCAGCACGCTGCCCCGCAGGCCGGTACGGATGTTGGGCGCATCGGCGTAGATGTTCGTCAGGCCGTTGTAGCCGCCCAGGCCGTAGTCGGAGGCCTCCGTGCCGGTGACGGAGGTCTTGCTGCGGGTGGCCTCGTTGAGGCCGCTCCACAACGAGAAGGGAGAATAGCCGGTCACGGCGTCGTTGAGCTTCACGCCGGCGAGGTACACGTCCTGCGTTTCGGAGGCGTAACCGCGGAGGTTGAAGCGGACGGAGCTGAAATTATAGCCCGCGACGCTGTTGAACACGTCGTTCTGGTCGAAGAGTACGGTGGGGTTGTCGCTGTAGCCGCTGTCGTCCATGTCGAACTCCTCCACCATGTCTTCGTAGAATTCGGGACGGGACTGGGTGAGGGAGATGTTGAACAGGTTGCGGACCGCGTCGGTCACCGCCACGCCCATGCGGGTTTCCAGATACTGGGCGGCGTTCACGACCAGGTCGTAGTCGCCGGGGACCAGCCCCACGAGACGGAAGCGGCCGTTGTCGTCGGTTGTCGCCGCCGCGATTTCCTCGGCGCCCTGATACAGGACGACGGTTGCACCCGGGACCGGCGTCCGGTCCGTACGGCTGACCACCGTGCCGGTCAGGCCCCGTTCAGTCTGCGTCTGGGCGGACAGCAGGCTCGGGACGAAAAGGAGGATGCAGAGTAACGCTTTGATTCCAGGCTTCATCTTCTCGTGACGTTTTTGGTACTGACAACGATATAGGTAGGATAGTGGTCGCTATAGCCGCCGATGAAGGCGCCGCCGGAAGAGGTCCTGAAGGGCGTACCCTTGTACTGCCCTTCCTGCTGCGTCATGAACGGCTTGTGGAAGACGCGGCCGTAGAAACGGTTCTTGACGATCGGGATGATGCCGAGGGTGCCCTTGGCGGGGTGGGCCAGGTTGGAATTGACCACGAGGATGTCGTAGATGTTCCACTCGCCCTGGTAGGCCAGGGATCCGTAGCCCGCCTTGAGCATCGACAGGAACGGGGAGAAGAAGTCCGTCTCCCCCACATCCTCGATCTTTTCCTTGCCGCGCATGTAATAGGCCATGCTCGGGTCGGTGGGATTGTCGTTCATATCGCCCATCGCGACAATCTTGATCTCGGGATACAGCTCCATCAGGCGCATCGACTCCCGATACATGATCTCGCCGCCGCGGGAGCGGAGGTCGCCGCCCTTGCCGCCGGTACGGGACGGCAGGTGGGCCACGATGAACGCGAACATCTCGCCGCCCAGCAGGCCGCGCACCACCAGGATATCGCGGGTGCGGAAGTCCGCCTGCTCCTCCGGAGTCAGCGTGAACTCAACCTCGCTGTTCTCGAAGGTGTACGGGATGGACCGGCTCTCCAGCACCCTGAAAACCGAGGGGCGGTAGAGCAGCGCCACGTCCACGCCGCGGCGGTCCGGGCCGTCGTAGTGGACGATCTGGAAGTCGGCTTCCGCGATCTCGGGCATGCTCACCAGGTCCTCGAGGACGTGGCGGTTCTCGATCTCGCTGACGCCCAGCACCGCGTGCCAGACCTTGTTGTCGTCGTGCATCGCGCGGATGACGGAAGCCATGTTGTGGAGCTTCTTCTCGTACTTGACCTCCGTCCACTGGTTGTCGCCGTCGGGGAGGTATTCGTAGTCGTTCTTGCCTTCGTCGTGATACGTGTCGAAGAGGTTCTCCAGGTTGTAGAACCCGATCACGTAGCTCCGGTCGCGCTGCGCAAATGCGGTTGCGGGCAGCAGCAGCGCCAGAATCAGAACATATATGCTAATCTTTTTCATACTCCATCCGTTTTATTTCCACCACCAGCTTACGCCGGCGGGTTTTTCCGACTTGATCTTTGCGACGGTCGCCGCATCCACCCGTTCGGAAAGGTTGACGAAGAGTTGGTAACCCAGCTTCGCTTCCAGTTCTTCCAGCGACATGGACTGGGCGCTGCTGAATTTCTTGCCGCTCTGGCTGTATTCGTAATGGTCATACCAGAAGGCGGCCCCCATGAAGTCGGAATAGCCGATCGTGGAGTTCTTCTGGTAACGCAGCAGGGCCTTGAAATAGGCCACGGGCACGGTGACGTGATGTCCGGAGCGGTCCAGCGCATAGGATTTGGATCCCTCCACCACGCAGCCCGTCACCACGTAGAGGGTATCGGACTGCTTGGACCAGTCGCGGACCTTGCTCTCGAGGGTGGACCACACGCCGGTGTTGAGCGTGTTGTTCTGCGGGGTCATGTTGACGCCGTAGAATGTGGTCGCATTCAGGCTGTAGTTCGCCGTACGGTCGGCCGAAGGCAACTGGTGGCCGCGGTCGTAGCGGCCGCTGCCCTGGTAACCGCCGGAAACGTCCTGCTGCAGGGCGGCCGGCATCAACGGGTCATAGCCCCAGGCGTCGCTGCGGCCCGAAGAGCCCATGTACACGCTGCAGAGCGGATAGGCCACCCAGAGGGACACGCGGTTGTCGAAATCCCAGTAATAGGCGTAGTTGCGCATCTTGTTGCCGTTCAGCGTGCAGTCGTGCGAGAAGAAGGAAAAGTCGTCGGCGGCGGAGGTGGCGGGAAGTTCCAGCCAGTGTGGAGCCGCCGTCGGGGAGCCGTAGGTCCCGGGCGTAGGAGGCGTGGGAGGGGTGGGCGGATCCGGGTTGACCGGATCGACCGGCGTGTCCGGCGAACCGGCCTCCTGCATGAGGGCCAGGAATACGGATTCCTTCCCGCAGCGCAGTTCCATCGACACCCGGCGGGAGCTTTCGACCGGGTTCTTGGAGAAACTCAACAGGATGTTGTTGCGGTCTCCCCTGCCGGAGTTGGTGCCCAGCGTGGCCCAATCACTGCCCTCCAGCAGCTTCAGGGACCAGTCGCCCGCCGCCTTCACGCGCAGGAATACGGCGCCGC
>JAEEGL012459984.1_pt1 | contig 10842 bp, 10 predicted proteins | sample 9134231 | NCBI WGS metagenome assembly JAEEGL01 (sample SAMN16246548, study PRJNA631951) | gut metagenome | biome: gut microbiome; feature: rumen; material: fiber-attached | host: Bos | place: Iran: Karaj | collected 2018-10
TCTTCTAGTGGCGTCGCATCATCTACCATCTTCATCATCGTGGGCATCAATATACGCTCTGTGTCTCCCTCAATGAAAATCGCTTTGTCTGCAAAGAATAGCTCGCTTCTATCAAGCGTGATATACTGTTTCAGGAATTTGAACCACTCCGCATGATCTCTATACTCCGACTCCAAATCAGTCATATTCTTTGCAATAACGCCATTATTCTGCTCGCGTTTCAAATACTTCAAGTCCTCAAACTCGCATTCAGCTACGATATGCGACGAATGAGTGGTGATTATCGTCTGCATCCTTCTTTTCACCCCATCCTTACCTTCTATGCCTTGCTGCAACAAGTCTTTTATGTTCTTGATGAATACATATTGCATCTGCGGATGAGTATGCGCTTCTGGTTCCTCTATGAAAAGGAGATTGATGTCAGCTGGTTTGCGCTCACGAACACGTACAAATTCTCTGCGAATGCGCTCAATATCAAAGATTATCGAGATAAGATTCATAACTCCCAAACCATTATGATTTTCTGGAAGTTGTTTACCTTCATCTTCATAAACTACTGTTGTATGGTCTTTGAGCAATATATCCTCTTGCAAATTTGAAATAATCTTAATAATGGTGCTGTCAGGCTGCATCCCGCCAAACTTCTTCACCAGCAAAATAATCTCCTTGAAAACTTCATTATAGTTATCACTCAGCGCATTGTCCATCTCGTGAAGTTTAGCGCGAAGTGCTTCCATGACTTCAACATTCGATTCGCATTTCTCCAATTGCTGATACAATTTATAGGTTTGCCCTGAAAGCGTCTTATCCAATTCTTTGTTATCCACAGAGCGACGTGCATCTATATATTTAAACGCAATAACATCCTCAAGCCGGAACACATCTCTAATCGATTGCAAATCAATCTCATCGCCCAATACGGGATTGCCGCCTTTATCAACAGGAATAGACTTTCGACAAACCTTAAAGTATCGAGTTAGGTTACTTTTAAGAAAATCCTGCCATTGCTTTGGCTCGTAAGCAGGATTGCTATCTTTCTTTGCACGCTCCTTATTCTGGAATTCATCAAACGCAACCCTCATTGAGGCATAACGCGTATAAGATAACGAATAAGAAAATTGCAGACAAACATAAAAGTGTTCAAGGTCCAAGCTCACCAATGGACTGATGTATTCCAAATCGTCAGTATCACTATAACGGACAAGAATGCGCATAATGATCCCCGGTTCCTTATAGTGGTCTTCTTCTATCACATTCTCCCCAAACAGTAGTTCCAATTGCGGATGGATTGCCAGACTGAAGTCCTCAAATTGGAAACTACTATCACCGCCATTGATAAACTTATCCATCACTTTCAATAGCGATGTCTTCCCATTATTATTCTTTCCAACAACTAATGAAAGAACCTGTTGCAAATCAATGGTGAAATCCTGCAACAGCCTAAAGTTCTTAACTTGTATGCGTTCTATATACATTTTACGATCCTTAATCTGTTTAGATGATTGTTCCTGCTATCAGTAAACATCGCATAGGCCTTGTTTTGCCCTTTTCTAAACTTCTCATTTCTTACCAGCTTGGCCATTTCCAATGGGAACTACCACGGCAATACCGCCGCACTTACACGCTCACCACCCACTCCGTCATTGCGCCTTTGCCGCATAAACATTCACAGGCGCTTTTCATTCTTCTGACTATCGCATTCTCTGTCCTTCTACACAGCCCTCCATTCTCCCCCTCTCCCCCTCTCCACGGCCAAACCCTCAAACCGCTCTGCGCCTCTGCGTCAAAATCTACACGTTCTACATGTTCTACACGGCCACCCCTCAACCCCAAACCCGAAACTCGAAACCCGAAACTCCTCATCACGCAATCAAACAATCTCAAATCAAACAATCAAACAATTCCCCAACCCTCACACAAACCGCTTCACCACCGACAACTGGCCAAGCACATACGCCGCGGCCAGTGAAACCGCTCAGGCGACCACCGCGCCCTTGCCCTTGCACAGCGGTGCCGGCACTTCCGCAAGCCACATCTCACCTGTCTTGAATGATTGAAGTATCTGTTTCATAGTGTTAATTCCGTGCAAACAACTTTCGTGTATTTAGCGTACTTCATGGATAAATCTCTTCTTTAGTTCGCCAAGCGGGAACGCCTCTACGCCAAGCCGTCGCAGCGTTGCCTCAGGCACATAGCTCGTACAACCAGCCGCGCGCAGCTGTTCGCCGCTAACGAGATAACAACTCCAGTTCTTGAGATCAAACGCCTGGGCCACACGAGGAGTGTTTGAGGTCGCACGAGGAAAGGTGGCAATGAGGAAGACCCAAACGTCTGCGATGGTACGATTGCCCTTCAGCGCTTTCGCCTGTGTAGAGACATCCCATCGATAACACGGCGTTCTCCCCTTCTGTGCATACTTGTGGGTTGTTGCTTTTACCTCGACTGTCACGCCGGACTTTGTTATGAGATCGAAAGGCGCGTTGACCTTACGCGAAGGCGGCAGACAGCCGAGGAGATCACCAACGAGATACTCCGCGAGGATGCCGACATCGGAGTCTTGCTCAGCGAGATCCCCAAACGCCCACTTGTAGAAAGAGAGCGCTTGGAGAGATTTAGAGAGTCGCGTTAACCGTTTCATCCTTGCACAAGGAGTGTAAGAGTGCCGACGGATTTGTTGAACTTAGGACGAGTCAGCGGAATAACAACTTCTTTCGTCTCGCCAGCCTTCGGCAGATCATCGAAGTCGAGAACTCCCTGGACAATCACGCGCGGGGAATCTTTCTCTGCCACCATCGTTGCGAGGGCATCCACCGGCGCGGCAGCAATATCACCATACGAAACGAGTGCAGCGTCAATCATGTCCGCGCCCTCTTTGATCGCCGCCTTGGCGGTGAGCTGCAAAAGGCGATGAAGCTTCTGGAGTGTCACCGGTTCGGCAATCGAAACTGTGAACGCCGTGTGGCCGTCGATTTCTTCGCGGAAGAGTACGCGCTTTGCCCAGGGCTCGGTGGCGAAGTCGACTTTGCCCTTCTTCATGGTGATTTGCCGCGTTGCGGATTTGCGGGGCGTGCCAACCTTCGGCCAAATCATTTCTACTGTGAGGAGATTGCGAGATAGCAACAATGCCTTTTCAGGGATCGAGGAAAGAGACAGGGACTTTAGTGTGATTTCTACTGATGTTTTCATTTTAGTTTAATGGTTGATTTTTTACTCCGTAAACTCTGTTTAGCTGTATAGCTCATGCAGATCGTGCAGTGTGAGATTTTATCATTTTAGGGCTTTGCGGCATGCGCCAACATGATCATTTTCCCCCGGGCTGCGAATGAAACCGCCAACGTATTTCATTCTCGCACCCCCGACAATATTTCAGTTCCCACTCCATCTTTAGTGAACAACTCTAATAGTAACGAATGGGCAATGCGACCGTCAACAAGATGAACTTTTTCCACTCCGCCAAGCAAGACATCCACGCAGCTATCAATCTTAGGAATCATCCCGCCAGAAATGATTCCGCTTTTCTTCAATTTGCCAATGGAAGAAATATGAAGATGCGACAACAACGTAGTCGAGTCATTTAAGTCATACATTAGCCCGGGCATATCGGAAACAACAACAAACCTACGCACTTTAAGCGCCTTAGCCAACGCGGCCGCGGCAAAATCAGCATTCACATTGTAAAGATGTTGATCATCAATGCCTGTAGCGATTGGCGTCACGACTGGAATCACTCCGGCCCCAAGCATCTCATTGACCGCCCGAACATCTACCGACACAATCTCGCCAACATACCCCCGATCAGGATTCGTGATTTTTCGCGCACTAAATATCCAATTTCCATGCAATGGCCTGGCGTTAACTTCCTGAGCCAACAGCCTCTTAACAATGTGCGGGTTGATCACATTGTTCAATGTCTTCCGCACAACCTCCATAGTCATGCCATCCGTGACTCGCTGGCCATCCACAAACGCAGGCTCACGCCCCATCTTAAAAATTGCCTTTGAAATGGCCTTGCCGCCGCCATGCACAACTACCACTTTCATCCCAACCAGGCGCATGAATGCAATATCACCCATTATCAAATCAAGTTGCGAATCCACTTCCATAACGGATCCGCCAATCTTGACGACGAAGACAGCATCGCGGAAATTGCGCACATATGGCATCATGTCAGCCATGATGTCAGCACATATCTTCTTTTGCTCGTTCATGTCCATTGCTGCGTTCATCCCTTCCAGCTGGATTCAACAGCTCATCCCACTATTCCCAACAGCGTCCAAAATCTGCCCTACAAGATTCTTATAAGTATCCGCTTTTGTTATTTCATGTGCCGACTTGCACAATTTAGTGTATTCAACTGGGGACATTGAAATCAATGCGCGCAACAAATCAACCAATTCATCAACATCACCTGGCGCACAGTAAAAGCCAAAACGTCCCTCAGCCTTGCCGTACATTGCCTCTATATCAGGATATTTTCCGATGATAACAGGCACATACTTATACATTGCCTCAGCAGCAGAAGAACCCGCACCCCATCCTTGTTGTATGTTGACAAGGCATTTTGCCTGCAAGAACAACGAATCATAAAGCTCTCTTTGCTCTTTATTATCCTTGCTTAAATAACCATAAAAACAGACCTTGCAATATTTCGGCTTCGTCGCCGCTGAATTCCTCCCTATGACATCCACAATCACATCCTTATCGCGCAACTTGTCTGCAGCCTGAATTACATACTCGACGTTTGGTTGATATCGCGCTCCTCCAACAACAAGCACATGTTTCCCTTTCCCCTCTAAGAAACAATACTCCAAACGTTTATTCTTCATCTCTTGTGAAAGCGGCAAGGCGTTTACAGGATTACATATAAATTTGATTTTATTAGCGTAGCTCATCCCGCATATCTTCACAAGATACTCTCTAGATTTTGGATATAATACTGTCACTAAATCACAAGCCGTTATTACCTTAATTTGATTATGTTCACATTGCTCTTGAGCAGCATTCAGCCTCCCCTTGTCTTTTCCCCGTAGCATTGCATATCCTTCCGTCCAATCATGAAGCATGACACATTTAACACCTAATCCCCGCATATCGATTGAGAATGTGGTTGAAAGGAGCAAATCTAAGCCACTCACCCTTCGAAGTTTTCTTCGTATCCATCTGTGCGAGAGCCACAAGGCAAATTTTGTATTGGAAAATGGTATGCCCCCCCAGGGCTTATACGTTTTTCTGACTATGTGATTAAACAAACCACTGCAGTAATGCCAAAGAAAGTCACTCGACAGATCAAGAGGCAACACTTCATGACCTCTGCGCATCAACTCAAAATATAAATTCTGCGGCACACAACTCCAAGTGTTGGCATTTTGGGGATTGCCTATAGCAATTAATGCAACCTTCATCAACACGCCTCCTCTATACAAATTATCACAATTTGAATGCCTCAATGCATCAATCTGTGAGCGCTACGTGTCGCGAATCTTGTCAACTGCATTATGAATATTCTGAACAATCATCCTGAACTTACCTCGCTTTGACCGATCAAATGCAGACTCGTCATTAACAATCCTCACAGAAACATCGAAATGGCTCAAACGTGCCTTAATCTCCCGACACAACTCCTCTCGAACCACATCTGCCTTGCCCATAAACTCAACCCTCGGCAATGCAAGCACTTCAATCCTTGCGTATTCATTTTGCACAATCTGATAGAATACTATCTTGTCTTGAACTTCACCAGGGAGATTGATTGCCGTTACAGGATATTTTATGTCTTTCGTCTCGAGTACAAAGTCCTTTCCTGACCGACCTTGTAGATTCTCGATATAAAGAGCATCACCATCGCAAACAACCCTACCATAATCACCAGTGCGATAGTTTACTAATGGCATTGCCCAATTGACAAATGTCGTGCCGACAATCTCACCGACACCAGACGCGTCTGGGTTATAAACCCAAGGAATACCATATGAAGTGAACACTTTGAAGCGCCCCGTAGCATCACTATCATATGCGAGTACAACTTTTTCTGTTAACCCATACCAAGAAAGGACTTTTGCACTAAAGAAATTGGAGAGTTCCAACTTCTTTTCTGGCGTACATCCCTCACTGGCCAGCATAATCTCGCGCACACGCATACTAAGACCATGCGCACGAAACCGCTACATAAAGCTGCATATTAATGTCGGATAGCCGTGTATGCATTTAATGCCATAGCGAGATATCCGATCCACGACCGAAATAAAATTCTCATCTGTTAATTGAAAGGAATCGAGACCGACTTCATTATAGATTGGATCAAGTCGCAATACTTCACCCGGTCTAAAATGATATCCACGTAGCGTCAATTTCCTGTCTTTGCGTCTATCATATCCACCTTGGCACCAGATATTCAACATGTGTGCCCATTCAATCCCGTAAGATTGATTGCTGAGGCATACATTTGTTGGATTGCGCCCTGTTTCTCCTGTTGTCGTCCAATATGAATTGTATTTGCGCACCTGATCACTGACAAACTGCCGTGCCTCAGCTCGCAATTCCTCAGCGGAAACGACTGGCAACGATTTCATGGTTGCTACCGCATTTCCTGGCTCAACAACTTTAGGGACATGTATGCGTCCCCATTCCGTATGTTCTCTTGCGTAATCGAGAGCACGTTTAACACTGACATCCACACCGTTGACGCTAGTACTTGTAATACACTCCCGATAACTCTTCCCGAAAATGATGCCATCTGAAACATACCGAAGACACCCCGTCATGAATGGCGGCAATGATCTATATAGGCTCTTAAGTTGTGATAGCATTTTTAAACTCCAGAACATGTATAGTATTAGCTAGATGAGTCAGACACAGCTTTCTAAATCCGTTCTTCAAATCCTCTAAACAAGACATTCAATTCATGTAAATGCTCTAGGAGCTTACCCAATGGCTCATCCTTTGTCATTTTGGCAAAGGCGTTAACATCCTTCGGGAAGCACTTGCCACCATAGCCAAACTTTCCGTCTGGTCCAGGGACAAGTGTATGCATCTCATTAATGTAGCCTGATAGTAGCATACCCGCATGCACTTGGTTCCAGTTGGCACCCATTTTCTTGCAGTAATCATAAACCGCATTAAAGTATGTCACCTTGTAAGCGCCAAACACATTATGCGCATACTTTGTTATCTCAGCTTCCAGCGGCGTCATAACCATGAATCTCTTGCCTATGAAGATCTTGGACAACAACTCAACCGCACCGGTAAATACCATTGGCTGCTTCTTGAAATCCTCAATGTGCGTGCGCTCAGTAAGGAACTCCGGCATATAGCAGACTTGGTGACCCGTCTCCTTTGATAGCCGCTCGCTTGTACCAGGCAGTATTGTTGTGCGGACGAAAACCGGCACATCTGGCAAACCCTTGATTAGCCGAGTCATCAGGCGCAAATCCTGTGTCCCATCGTCCTCAGTCGGCACATGTATCTGCAAGAAGGCAATATCAATCCGGGACAGGTCATCATTCATTCCCTTCGGGGGATCGCTCACGAAGACTTTTACGTCCTTGTTGTTCTCGTCCAGCCACGTTTTCAACGCGCCACCAACGAAACCACACCCAATTATTCCCACATTAATCATAGGTCAATCGTTCCCTTCTTTTGTAACTGAAAATTCCACACCTGACACCTTACTTCGTCCTTCCATCCGTTGAACATAACGAAGCAAGAATCAAAAACAAATTCTGAGGCATAAGGCTCCAAATGATAATTTTGGGCAATGTTATCCAAAAATGCTTCCTGAGGCGCATTTTCCAACTCCGCATGCTTTTCTCACAATATAATGGTCCAACAGTTCTTGCCCAACGCCACTTCGTCCATCCATCATTAAGGATCTGACATGCCCTCAAGAATCCATCAGCAGCACTTGGAGTGTCAAACACCTCAGAGCTAACCCTGCCATCAAACCGAACAATCATCCTATCAGATGATTCAGGGACATCACCATCTTCCCCATCACGAAAGAAATAATTACCAAGGCTATAATATATTGCGCGTCCCTTGTAACACTCCTTCCCCTGAGGCACATGCGCATGATTTCCAATGATTCCATCTGCCCCAGCATCAATCCATTGTCTGGCCAGTCTTCTCTGGCTTGGGGCAGGATATCTTGTATATTCACCTACTCGCCCCCAGTGCGGGTAAACATAAATGTACAGCTCTTGTTTACCAGCATTTTCTTTGCGCAACTTACTAATTAGCGCAGCAACATTCTCTTGTTTAAATATTCTTTTCCCACGACTTCTGCACGGCTCTAGGCATCCAATAATCACTGCTCGCCCATTATCGTTACAAACTTCTGCATATGGTTTATCTACTGTGCCAAAGAATTGTATCCACGGGAAGCAGAGTTTTAACTCCTCACACATTTCATCACAATCCCCAGCATCGTTTACATGGTTGTTTGCAAGAGATAATGCATCAAACCCCCCAGTGGCAACATTCTTTATCAAACCACGAGGGAGGATGCTTGCATATGCCTTCTCGGAAGCAACATTACCTTTGTTTGACACGCCGAACGCACATTCCAGATTGCCTATTATCAGTGCCACGTCTGAGCCCTCCAAGCGTTTCATCGGCACATCAGGGACAACATCTCCTACGAACATTAATCGCATAATAAGCCCTCTCGCCGCATATAGCGCAAGAAACCTTCTGGGGACTTCTCTGAACCAAAAAGCACCGCACTACCAACCACGCCAGCGACCGTTTCCGCCGCTCCCCCAGTATCATATGTCACGACTTTACACCCACATGCAACCGCTTCAAGATTCACAGTGGGATAGTTTTCTTCCTTGGTAGGATTGAAAAAAATATCTGCCGCAGAATAAATCTCAGCCAACTGTATCGCTGACTCTGTGCGTTTTATGCCCACAATATTTATTGGCAGATGACGGATTTGCTTCTCGTTCACACCAACGAGGACGATACAATAGCCATCTGGTAATAGTGCTGACAATCTTATAAAATCAAGCAGCCCCTTTCGCTCCGACCAAGGACATGCGACCCCTAGGATCACATACTTGTTCAGAAGACCATTTATATTTCTGAAATCACTTTCCCTGTGACAAAAAATGCTTTTGTCGATTTTGTTGTTCGCTACTTCAACATCATAGCATGCCAGAAAACTCTGTCGAGTCAAATCAGCGAGCCATTTTGATGGCGTAACCAATTTGAGCCCTTTGACACCCGCAAACGCCTTACGTTTTCTCTTAAACACAGTTTCTGATTGCGCGCCAAATATCGAACGCTTTACTATTGCGGCATCGCGAGGACATTTTTGACACCTTTCATGCCATTTCTGGCAATTAACCGAGGTAAAATATCCACAACCTCCGGTAAAAGCCCAACAATCATGCAAAGTCCATTTCACCACTTCGAAGTTTCGAGACTTAATCCATCCAAACAACAACTCTGCATTAATGTAGTAACCATGGAGATTGTGTAACCAAATTGCATCCGGATTCCATTCTTCCGCCCATTTTATAAATCGCTTTGTCGCATATGTTGAACGAAACACCCCAAAGGCATGATCCCCCCACAACCTAGCCAAGAGCGCATGAATATAAACCTCAATCTTTGTCCCAATTCTAACAGCCCACTTTCTACACTCTTGAGGCACATATGGCTCTCTTCCATACGCAATCTTAACTTCCCATCCTTTCGCCTCGAATTCGCGAGCGATATCAACACATATCCGCCCTGTTGAACGAATGCCACAGACTGAATTGATCAATAATAGCTTCTTCTTCATCAGCAAGCATTCCTATGCTTTTTCATGGATTTCTACTCCCGTCGCATGCGAGGCCCTACTAGCCGCATCCTCAATAGCTGCACAATAGTTACTCACCATATTATCCATAGTGTAACGCTCAAATACGCGCTCCTGCGCATACCGCCCCATTTTCTTAAGTTCATCTGCATCACTCAACAATCTACAGATTGTCTGTGCCAGACTTTTAGTATCATATTCTCTAAACATCAATCCACATTTACCATTTTCAAATGCCTCTGCCTCTGTACTGTTATGGGTATCATTTAAGACTGCAGGAAGTCCATAGGCCATTGCATGCAAAATTCCCATCCCAACAGGACCAGAAAATACAAGGAGTGACGCCGACAAGAACCAAGGTGCCATTTCGTGCTGATCAAACATCGCACCCAACCAGCGAATGCGTGACTCAACCCCAATGTCTTTAGCCAATTTCTTAAGATTGTCACCTAATGGGCCATCCCCTATCACCACAAGAATAGTATCTTGTGGCATATCCGGCTCCGCCATTGCCCGTATGGCCTCATGCAAACGAACCTTGTCAGACAATCGTGTGCATGCTAACAAAACACGGACACCAAACAAATTATTATCGTGCGAAAAAACAGACAATCGATCTTTAGTCCAATACTCTAATTCTTTTTTTATAGGCTGCTGATCTATTGCATTCCCAACAGCAAAAACATGCGACACATCCTCGTCTAGCCCCTTAAACCATTCGACACCCATTATGTTGTAAAACAAAATGCTAGATGCAAGGTGCTTCATGAACCAGGTTCGGACAATTTCAGTAGTCTTTTTCTGTTCCGGCATTCGATGCAACCCCCACCACACTACGCCAACCCCACATAATCGTGCGCACAGAGCAACCCACAAGAAAGCCAATTTTCTAATATTACCCTCAATTACAACAACATCTCCTCGTTTAAGACCATTCAAAGTGCATCCTGTCATCCAATAAAAAGGACCAATTTTTATCTCATTATGATGATAGTCACACTTAACCCCCTCAACTTCTTGCGAAACAAAGTATCCAA
>JAEEGL012476011.1_pt1 | contig 10842 bp, 5 predicted proteins | sample 9134231 | NCBI WGS metagenome assembly JAEEGL01 (sample SAMN16246548, study PRJNA631951) | gut metagenome | biome: gut microbiome; feature: rumen; material: fiber-attached | host: Bos | place: Iran: Karaj | collected 2018-10
AACAGAGAACATGCGAATAATAAATCTTATTCCTGGTAGTAACGATACTATCGAAAGCTGGTTCAAAGTTGGAGGTGCTGATGCCATCGCAGATAAGCTGATTGCAGAAGGAAAAGCAAAGCCTTGCATCATCACTGTTGGCGAAGAGAATGCTAAGGCAGCAGTAAATATAAAGGCTGGGGATTACGCAACGCTTATTCAAGTGCTGAGCAATAATGAGTAATTTAAATGCTTGCGCAAACAAAAATAAAGCAATTTAATCGGATATATTAAATATGATTTCAACGTATAATACTCGATTATTTGCATCAATTTCGATAATTTGCGTTTAAAATAAAAAATAACAAACTATAAATAATAAAGAACATTAAATCAACATGAAAAAAACAGTTATTTCGTTGATGCTACTTGCTATTGGCACGACATCAACAATGGCACAAGGATTAAAAGATGCCTACAAAGATTACTTCACCATTGGTGTAGCTGTGAACAGCCGTAACGTCACAGATGCAGCCCAGATGGAGCTAAACAAAAAAGAGTTTAACAGTATCACTGCTGAAAACGACATGAAGGTGGCCCTTATCCAACCAAAGGAAGGCGAATTCCATTGGGAGAATGCAGATAAGATTGCTAATTTCTGTCGTCAGAATGGTATTAAGCTTCGTGGTCATAACCTCTGCTGGCATAGTCAGTTTGCAGACTGGATGTTCACTGACAAGAAAGGCAATCCTGTAAAGAAGGAAGTGTTCTATGCTCGTTTGAAGAAACATATCCAGGCAGTTGTTACCCGTTATAAGGATATTATCTACTGCTGGGATGTAGTAAACGAGGCTATGGCTGATCAGGCTTTCAGCTGGCCAGGTCACCCAGCTAATCCTTATCGTGAAAGCAAGCTTTACAAGCTTTGTGGCGATGAGTTCATTGCAAAGGCATTCCAATTTGCACGCGAGGCAGATCCTAATGCCCTTCTTTTCTACAACGATTATAATGCTGCTGATCCAGGCAAGCGTGATCGTATCTTTAACATGGTTAAGAAGATGAAGGATGCAGGTGTGCCTATTGACGGTATTGGTATGCAAGGCCACTACAATATCTATGGTCCTTCAGAGGAAGATATTGATGCAGCTATCACTAAGTATGCTACCATCGTTAAGCATATACACTTCACAGAGCTTGACCTACGTACAAACATGGAACAGGGTGGTCAGTTGCAGTTCTCACGTGGTGAGGCTAAGCCTATGGCACCTTATCTCCAGACTCTTCAGGAAGATCAGTACGCTCGCATCTTCCGTATTTTCCGTAAGCATGCCGATGTTATCGACAATGTTACATTCTGGAATCTTGGCGACAAAGACTCTTGGCTTGGTGTGAACAACCACCCACTCCTCTTCGATGAGAACTATAAACCCAAAAAGAGCTATTATGTTGTTAAGGACTTCAACGCAACAGCTGACAATGTTAAGCCAATAGAGGATTTTGTTCCAAACCAGCTCAACCAGCCTGGTCAGCAATATCCTATGGTAAACAGCCAGGGCTATGCTCGTTTCCGTTTCAATGCTCCTGATGCAAAATCAGTTATTGTAACATTAGGTCTTGGTGGTCGTGGCGGTACTGTTCTGCGCAAAGACAAGGATGGTGTATGGACAGGTACAACCGAAGGTCCTATGGACGAAGGCTTCCACTACTATCACCTTATTGTTGACGGTGCTGTTGTTAACGACCCTGGTACAGGCAACTACTTCGGCTCTTGCCGTTGGGAGAGTGGTATAGAGATTCCTGCTCATGATGCTGATTTCTATGCTGACAAAGCGGCTGAACATGGTAAGGTTGTTCAGGTTCTCTTCCCATCAGCAAGCAGCAAGGAGTGCCGTCCAGCATTTGTTTATCTTCCTCCACAGTATGATGGTAAAAAGAAATTCCCTGTTCTCTACTTGCAGCATGGTTGGGGTGAGAACGAGACTGCATGGATGACACAAGGTCATGCTAACCTCATCATGGATAACCTCATTGCAGAAGGTAAATGCAAGCCATTCATCGTTGTTTGCACCTATGGTTTGACAAACAACATTAAGTTTGGTACTATCGGTCAGTTCACAGCTAAGGAATTTGAGACCGTTCTCGTTGACGAGCTCATCCCATATATCGACAGCCACTTTAAGACCATCAACAAGAAAGAAGGTCGTGCTATGGCAGGTTTGTCTATGGGTGGTGTAGAAACAAAGCTTATCACTCTGCGCCGTCCTGAAGTATTTGCTTACTGGGGATTACTCAGCGGTGGCCAGTATGCACCAGAAGAGATCAAGAACAAGAATGATGTAAAGATGATCTTCGAGAGCTGCGGTTCTAAGGAGCGCCCAGAAAGCATCAATAAGAGCGTTGAGAGTCTCAAGGCTGCAGGCTTCAATGCGCATGGTTTTATCTCAGAAGGCACAGCTCACGAATTCCTTACATGGCGTCGCTCATTACGAGAAATGGCACCATTGCTCTTTAAATAATTATTTTGCAAAAAGGGAACAAATCTTCACGACTTGTTCCCTTTATTCTTTCAAGCATTTCATATAGAACACCTTCTATACTAAATTGCAAATTATTAATTATATGAATCCAAATTAAAATCAAATAAGAAAGCCCCTACCCTACCTCCCCTCCAGAAGGGAGGAGTACTAACAGACAAGTTAAGCAAAAATAACTCAACATCGCACGTAGTGCGACTAATTACCTCCTTCGGTTCCACATTTATTCCCGTTGGTCATAGGAACTTCTTCCCTTCTGTCAGTGACCATTGGTTCAAAATTCAAAAATTCGTAATTACCTTAGTACTCGTTCTTTTATCACTTTCTATCGCCTGACCTAACTCGCGAGGATTCGCTTTTATAGGTTCTGCCACGAAGTCTGGAGTATTATATGAGTACATCAGCATACGATAGTATTCACGTGGATTACGCTGTGGCAACAAGAATGGTTTTGAAACCTTACCCTGAGCATCTACGTGCGAGAAATACAGCTTAGTATATAATCCATCATCACGGCGACTGGTAAACAAGAACCAACGACTATTAGTGCTCCAGTTATGGAAACTCTCACATCGCTTACTGTTAGCCTCAGCTATAGGACGAGTCTGCATTGTCTGCAAATCAAGCATCCACAAATCAGCTTCAGGGTGCCAAATAGAAAAATATCCATAGTCGATATGAGTGTACATAAGATATTTCCCATCGTATGACAGACGAGGCCATGTAACACTCTTGCCTGTTTGGTTAGTATTAATAAGAGTATCGACCTTCTGTCCTAAACGTCCTGTCTTCTCGTCAAATGAAACACGACATAGACTATATTTCTCCTTATTATAGTTATCAGGATAAACCTGACGCTTTGCTGTTGTAAAATAAAGCCATTTGCCATCAGGAGAGAATGCAGGTGTATTCTCTGCCCAATACTTCTTCATTATCAGAGTATCACGCAAGATAGCATGCTCTTTTGTATCATATACAAACACATCAGATTCTGTGTCAAAGACCTCTATTCGCTTATTCAGCTTACTATGGAACATCTGAGAAGTCTTATTGGTAGAGAAAGCACAGTAACGTCCTCCAGGATGCCAATATGGATAAACCATTGAACCACCCAAATCTTCGTTTTTAGCTTGTAACAGTTCTATCTTTCCATTTGTAGCCACACCCGTAGCACCATGTTCGCCACGCACATGGAACACATATTGCTGGGCACTTGTCTTATTAGCAGTATGGCAGTTCAAACATTGTCTTGATGTACGTGAGTTAGCAATCAGTTCTGTTTCATCAAAATTACTTAAATCACGCTGATAGAGCCCCATGCTACTATATAGTTCATAACTTGGAGCAATACGACGATAGGTTACTCCCCATTCGCCAAGTTCATCATTACTCACATCAATAGTAAAATCACGGAACCCAGTCCACTCACCATCTTTCTCTGCACATACACGAACAATAAGTTTTCCTCCCTTATTCTGTTTCAACAAAGCATGCCATGCATCAATATCAAAATCAGCATATTCGCCATTTACATGAAGTGCCCCACCCTTTGAGCCATTAACAACAACATCTATCGTTGAATAGTCCTCACTTGCCATAGTAAAATCAAGTGGAGCAATATCTACAGGGACAGTCACGCCCACATAATCAGGAAATATCTTAGGCAGCTGCTTCACATATTTCACATTATTAGGTTGTGAAGTGCAAGCTGCAAACAAACAACAAAGTAAAATCAGGTAATATATCTTAAATTTCATGTATCCTAAGTTTTAAAAGAAGAAGTGATCAGTTGTCTTGTTATGAATGTCCATCAACACACGGAAATATGGTACATTCTTTAGTTTCTGTGGATGAAGAGCCAATTCTTTCATTTCCTGCACTCTACTACGATAGAACAGAGTGTGCTCAAGAATCGAAATATATTTCAAAGCCACATCATATTGCCCAGTAACCAGATTGGTCAATGCCAAACGATAAAGGGCTCTTCCACTTTTGTTACAGTTACGTGCAGCTTCCATTGCCTCGAAGGCAGCTCGCTGCGATATATTGATCATACCTATTTGTAAAGTCACCTCACTCTGTAGAAAAGCAGTTGCCTGATTCTTCATTGATTGTTTCTCAAACGAAAGCGAAGAACGCAGTTCAGAAGGCTCCATCTCCTGCAACTTAAATTTGGCCAACATAACAGCATTCTGAATAGCCAAAGAGTTTATTGTATTCTTCTCACAATGGGTCAACACCTTTTGCCATTGTCCTGAACGTACATACATATCACATTCCATCTCCTCATAGGTGCCTACCATATATGCTTCTGAGGTGTAGTCAACACCCAAAGCAAGCTTCTTCAATGAATAAGGAGCTATCCACGAACTACCAACAATGCACAAAGCCAATAGCACTAATAACCCAAAGGCTGATGATACTACTGTTAGCTTATTATAATTTCTCCAAAGAGAAATAGCCAAATAAATTGGAAATAAAACCACCACTGGTCCTGCAATCCAATAGCCTACTGGCACCATCACAACAGAAGCTATCAAAGCTTTCTTTGGCTTTGATGGTAAGATATTCATCATTAGCAATACCAATATGATGGCAACAACAAGTGTCATCATCACATCCACCTGGCAAGCCAAATACCAAAGAACGAGTGATGGAATAAAACTCACTAAGAACATGCACCATTGGAAACCTTTGCTTTTATCCGAGATCTTCTCTTTAGGAAAAAGATTCCATGTGAGCATCTGTGCCCCAACTAATAAAACAACATACCAAAGAGCGCCATATATAGGATTAATAAAGAACTGAACAATAAATTCACTGAGATATTGAGCAAAACCTCCGGGCACTATAAGCCGTTCCGTAAAATAATCAGTATTCCACAAAAACAGCTGCGACTGCTCTCTTGCCAACATTAAAAAGGGCAAACGCATCTGCCAAATACAAAACACCGCAACAGCAAACAAAGCCGTTATAGTCTGTTGCCCATACCTGTCAATTAAATTGTTATTCTTCATTTAAGCTACATTTATTTGCCGAACGAGACATTGTCCCAATTCGCAATTACACATCAGAGAAAGAAGAAAGGTACTGTGCCTCTCTCTCAAAACACAGCACCTTTCAACATTAATTATCTATTACACTAATAATATAAACGGAAAGAATTCCGATTTATTTCATATTCTGGTTCAAACTATTCCCAACCTGTATTCTGAACTATGTTAGGATTGTTTTCTGTAACAAGTCGTGGATAAGGGAACAAACGACATTTTTCAGACCATCCAACTTCAAAACCCGCATCTTTAGCTTCATGAGTATGAATGATATAGAAACGACTATTTGCCTCTGAACCATGCTCCCAAACAGGCTGTTCACCAGATTTTACAGGACGGAATAACTTATCAAAAAGATGAGGAACAGCAGAACCAGCAGCCTTTAGATGTTCAATGGCAGCAACTACTTCTGGAAGGTTCTTAGTTACAGGATCTTCGTTCCAACGCATAATATCTTGATAACGGCAACCCTCAAACCAAAGTTCGAAAGACTTCTCTTTAATAAGAGTACTCATATCAGCAACTGTAGCATGAGTCTTAGAACCTGCACGAGTCTGTATTTCCTGAATAATTGGAAGCGCCTTTTCTGGCTCGTTAGTACGAATACAACACTCTGCATAATTCAACAAGACTTCAGCATAACGCATTACGATAACGTTATTGAGACGTCCATTATCACCATGCTGACCACCATCATTGCAATCACTTGCACGCATGATCATCTTGAATGGAAGATAGAAAGATTGACCATAAAGACCTTGAACAGGATCAGAGATACCTATCTGCTTTGATGCTTTTTTTGCTTCAAGAGACATATTGTTAAGTTCTGCATTTTGGTACTCCATACCGGCAATTCCTGATGTCGCATAAATAGCATCATCAATATGCATTATAGAAGCCTTGAAACGATCAGACTTGTAGTCAACATCTTCGCCACCGTTGTCATTAATAGCAAAAGCCTTACCAAACCATTCAGGAATACCGATAGATCCCCAACCATCAATGCCACAATACTTCTTATTTGGATTCTCTTTAAAGTTACCAGCACGCCAGTTGAAGCAGTTTGACTCCATCCATGTTGAATGAATACCTACACCACCCCACCAATCAGTAGACTTATTGTATTTAAAGTTAACTTCAAATATTTTTTCAGGAGAGCCATCACCCTCTACATGGAATAGATTTGCGAACTGATCACCAGAAACAAGTTCATACTTACCTGAATCAATAACCCTGAATAAAGCAGTCTTAGCTTTATCAAACTGACCAGCAAACATATAAGCCTTACCAGCCAAAGCATTAGCAAAGCCCTTGGTTACACGATAGGCTCCTTCCTTGTCGTTTTTACTTTTACGTTCTGTCAGATCATTCAAAGCAGTTTCACACTCCTTTGCAACCCACTCGAAATATTGTTTCTGAGTCATTTCACTATTAGTAGGCTGAGCAGCTCTATCAATCACATGATCAATAAATGGTGGTTGTCCCCAATAACATGCTAAAAGGAAGAAATTATAAGCACGAAGAACTCTTGCCTCTGCTACAGCCTGCTTTTGGAAAGGAGTTGAAGGATTTGGGTAATTATCCAACAAAAGATTACATCTATAAATAGAGAAATAAAGGAACTTATAATGGAAATCTATTGCTTCTGGAGTATGCTTATAGCGGAACTCATCTACAGTACCACCAAATTCATGGTCACCATAGTTACCACCACCATAATTTACATCATCACCAGGATGGTTTGCCAAAACTTTTGCTGGTGTATAGATACCAGGACCTTCACCATTACCGCGACTCTCAGTATATAGTTCAAAGCCTTCATAAGCAGAAGTCAAAGCCTGCTCACAGTCTTCGTCATTCTCATAGAATGTAGAAACTGTAACGGTAGCCTTCTGCGGAATATCAAGTTGACTTTCACAAGAAGTAAATGTTACGCCCGCAGCAAGTGCAAGCATTGGATAATATATTTTTTTCATTGTTAACTTTTTATGTATTAGAAAACGACATTAACACCAAAGACAATCTTCTTAGATGTAGGATAGTTACCATTATCAAAACCACGAGAAGCACCACTGTTAAGAGAAGATGTTTCTGGGTCTGCACCAGGATAGCTTGTGATTGTGAAGAAATCGTCAAGAGAAACAGATAAACGAAGTTGGTTAACCAGGAACTTTCTTGTTAATTTAGAAGGTATAGTATAACCGAGCTGAATCTGCTTGAACTTAAAGTATGAACCATTGAAAATAGCTGCATCTGAACTGAAGAATGTCCAGTCATTAGCAACAGACTTCATATCAGGATACTTAGAATTATCGCCTGGCTGCTTCCAAGAATCTTTCCAGTAGGTATTTATACCATTGATACGTGGACGGTCAGCTGATACCATCAAGTTATAAATCTTATTACCAGCAGCACCTGTACCAAATACCGTTAAGTCAAATCCTTTATACTCAAGGTTAAGAGTGATACCGTATGTAAACTTAGGAATAGCAGCACCAAGATCCATCTTGTCATCATCAGTTGGAGCCTCTGTTATATTACCATTGATATCATAATACTGTGCTTTACCAGTTTCTGTATTTACACCAGCATATTTCCAACCACGGTAATACCAAATGGTATGACCTGCCTCAAAAGTAGGAGCAAGTTTATTGTTGAAACCATCAATACCCTTTACATCATAACGAGCAAGGAGTGAGTTTACCTTCTTAACTTCGTTCTTAAGAGTTGAAATGTTAGTATTGACACTATATTTCAAATCACCGATATGATCACGCCATCCAAGTTCTAAGTCAATACCTGTATTAAGAACCTCACCAGAGTTTACTGTTACTTTATCAAAACCAACTTCAGGAAGTGGAGGAGCATCAACTAAAAGATCTTTCGTTAGTTTACGATACCAGTCGAAGCTAAGAGTCAAACGATCATTGAAGAAACGAGCATCAAAACCTAAGTCAACCTGTTCAGATGTTTCCCATGTCAAATCTGGATTAGCTAAAGCAGTAGGAGCCGCACCTGTTGAAGGCTGATCACCAAAGAAATAGTATCCACCAATAGATATTGTTGGTTTATACTTATAATCTGACAAGACATTAACATTACCGTTACGTCCCCAAGAAGCACGTATCTTGAGGAAAGATACAGTCTCGCTATTTATAGCATCCTTGAAGAACTTTTCATTACTGATAGCCCAACCTGCAGATAAAGATGGGAAGGTACCCCAACGCTTGTCAGCCATCAACTTAGAAGCATCAAAAGCATCACGACGGATATTGAATTGGAAGAAATAACGGCTGTCATATGAATAAGACAAACGACCGAAATATGATAGCTCAGTTGCATCACCTGGTAAATTATTTGCCTTTAAATGAGCAATACCATTATCATTCAAGCAATCTATATAACGGAAGCCTTCTACTCCATGACGCTTTAAAATTTCACCAGACTTTCCTGCTGGATCAGCATCAGAAGGTTCAACAACAGCGTCAGAAGAACTAGCCTTTGTATTATCCCAGTGATTCTTGGTAAATGACATACCAACCATAGCACCAACACTATGCTTACCAAAATCCTTATTGAAATTGATGAAGTTTTCCCACTGATAGTACAGACTTGCATCTGTATTTGCAGAAATACTGTAAGAACTGCTGTTTGCCATTGAAGACAAATACCATGGTGTACTATAGTCATGACCATTACCCTGAGAAATGCGATAACCCAAACGTGAAGTATAAGTCAACCAAGAAACAGGAGTGATATCAGCAGAAACAACACCACGAACATTTACGCCTTCGTTTATTGCATTAAGACGATCACGCATAGCAAGCGGATTACCTGTAGCATCTTCTTCTAATTTAGAAGTACCATACCATACAGGATGTTCATCAGTATATTCAGGAGGAGTCATTACGAATCCATGCTTTGACCAATGAGTTCCATATGTCCAACGGCCACCCATATTCTTACCCATATCATCAACAGAATAAACATAAGGAGCAGTAAGAGGATCAATGGAAACAACAGAGTTAAGGAAAGACTGATAACCATTACCTACAGCTCTTCTCTTCCACTTTTCAACAGAAGTATTGCTTGAAACCTTCAACCACTTTGTGAAACGATAGTCAGCATTTACTTGACCTGTGAAACGCTTATAAGTATCCTTATCACCTCTCACGATACCATCATTATCTACCAAGCCAAGACTTGCAATAAAGTGTCCCTTTTCGTTACCACCTTCTACAGAAAGATTGTGCTGGAAACTCCAACTATTACCAAACACTTCGTCATACCAGTCTGTATCTTGACCTTTGTAGTTAATAGAACTCAACAAGTCCTCATTGATATATCCAAGATAGCTCTGATAATCAATATAGTCTTTTGCATTAAACAGTTCAGCTTTCTTACCAAGAGACTGACTTGCCGCCTTGAAAGAATAAGTAACTCTTGCCTGTCCCTTTGAGCCATTCTTTGTAGTAATCAATACGACGCCATTACCAGCCTGAGCACCATAGATAGCAGCTGAAGCTGCATCTTTAAGAATCTCCATAGACTCGATCAAAGAAGGGTCAAGATACTGGATGTTATCAACTTTCAAACCATCAACTATCAACAATGGACTAAGATTTCCTGAGTTAGAAGAATAACCACGTACACGAATTTCAGCTCCAGCACCTGGTGAACCACTATTAATAATTTGCACACCACCTACTTTACCTTGAAGAGCAGCACCTGCATCTGTTGTAGAAAGGTTTTTGATTTCATCACCCTTGAGTGATGCAACAGCACCAGTCAGGTCACTCTTCTTCTGAACACCATAACCAATGACAACAACATCATTCAATGTATTATTGTCTTCCTTCAAGGTTACCGTGATGTTGTTTCTCCCCTCTAAAGCTACAGTTTGTGTAACATAGCCCACATAAGAGACACGAATTGATGATTTGGACGAAGCTTGAATGCTAAATTTTCCATCCAAGTCAGTAACTGTACCCGCTTGGGTACCAACTACACGTACCGTTGCTCCGATAATCGGTTCACCAACTACATCTTTTACTACTCCCTTGATAATGCTCTGAGCCGATATTCCAAGCGGAATTAAACAGAACAGGAATAGTAATAATAACGGCTTTTTCATGGATTTAAAGTACTTCATATAAGCCAATTTGGTTAAAAAATATAGTATTAATGTAAACTTAGTCATGGTATTTCGTTGTCAGTCGCAAATATATTAAATAAGCAATACGAAGTGGTTAATAAACGTTTCAAATTAGTGAGAT
>JAEEGL012591032.1_pt1 | contig 10842 bp, 9 predicted proteins | sample 9134231 | NCBI WGS metagenome assembly JAEEGL01 (sample SAMN16246548, study PRJNA631951) | gut metagenome | biome: gut microbiome; feature: rumen; material: fiber-attached | host: Bos | place: Iran: Karaj | collected 2018-10
ACGGCAGTGATGATCAAGCCAAGGCTGACAGAAGCGAGCACGGTCCTCTTCGTCCGCAGCATCTCGGCCGGATCCTTCTCGCTGTCAGGCATAACGAACAGCGCCAGCCTGCGGGACTCTTCTTCCGCGGTCTTCTTCGTCAAAGCCGTTGCAATGACCATGCCGATGATATTCGCAGCAAAGCCGATGAAGAAAGGATCCAGGAAGACCGGAAGCGTGATCCCGGCAACGGAAGCATAGATCTTCATAGCGCCGCAGCCGACAAAGCCGCACAGCATGCCGGCGAACGCGCCGGCTTTTGTGATCTTCCTGCTCCAGACGCTGGCGATGCAGACAGGAAGCCAGGAAGAAGCCACGACGGTCGCGCCGAGGAACATGATCCAGAAGACCTGCGGCGGATTCCAGGCCGCCAGGAGCATAACGACGGCAGCGGCAGCAATAATGGTGATCCTGCCGACCTTCAGTTTTTTCCTGTCATCCGTGATCTCCATCAAATCGTTCGCCACAGCTGAACTGATAATGGACAGGAAAGTCGTCGCGGAGGATATGCCTGCTGCCAGGATACCGGTCAGCATAATGACGCCCAGCGCCATCGGCACCAGGTTCGTTGAGACCCAGACGATGATATGTGACTGGCTGGCCATCTGGGGATCAAAATAATTGAACAGCACTGCGCCAGTCTTGACGATGAACTCCAGCAGGAAGACAAAGAAAGCAGCCCAGATGGAGGAGCGGATGACCGAATGCTCATTCTTCGCCATCAGGTAACGGCTGGCCTGCCAGGGGCCGACCATGCACACGCTCATCCACACGACGCCGTACGCGACGGCCCAGATAAAGTTCTGCATGCCTGTCGGATAAAGGTAATCCGGGTTTCCGGCCCAGGAGAGGGCCGCCGGTTTCGACTTGGCCAGCGATCGTATGATGTGGAACCAGCCGCCGCCTTTGCCTGTCGCGATAATGATCACGACGACCGTGATGGCAGTGAAGAAACCGAACATGATCGTATCGGTAATAAGGACGCCTTTGGATCCGGACGTGACTGTCAGGACCGTAAAGGTGGCCAGTGCCAGGAAGATGCACAGTACATAATCCACACCGGTGACCAGGGTCATCAGTGTGCCAATGCCCTGCATCGTGGAAAGCAGGTAAACGACGATAGTGATCAGTTCCGTAACAGCCGCCAGTTTCCTGACTGCCACAGAATCGAAACGTTTTCCGAAGAACTCCGGGATCGTGCTGCATTCACTCCGGCGCAGATACCTGCCGAAGAACACGCCGCCCAGGATATAGCCGACCACGAGCATAGCGCCCAGCGTGACCAGCGGGGCATAGATACCGGCAAACGCTTCTCCGGCATCGCCAAAATACAGGCCTGTCCCGCAGTAGGACGCGACCAGGGAGCCGATCAGCAAAAACGTAGGCGCATGCCGTCCCGCGACGAAGAAATCATTGGCTGTCTTGACTCCCCTGCTGATGATCAGGCCGATCACAATGTATGCAGCCATTGAGATCAGCATTCCGGTCAGAAATGCATTCATGGTTTCCAGCCCTCCTTTTTCCTGCTGTCAGCCGGACCCGAAAAATCCTTCCGGATGCGGTAATACGCCAATACGCCGGCGGCGGAAACCCACACGCCTGCAAAGACCGCAATATAATATTCCATGTTGTCCCTCCTTTGAAGCTGCTGGTGTCAATGCTGCGATGTTCCGTATATGGAATGACCGGAGTCATATAAAGGAATTTGTTTCACCTGTCGGCCAGTGTAAGGGCCATGTCCGTGAATCTGTGCATCTTGCCGTACCAGGCGTCCATATATTCCGCAACGCCTTCACTGTTCCTGCCGGCATAAAAGCCCCAGACGTACCAGTAATAATAGATAACGGCGGCACAGGCCGTAAGGTGTGTGATCTCATTTATGGACGGGACTCTTCCGAAATAGCGCGCGGCCCACCTGCCGATGTCGTCAAAGGGCGGATCCAGTACGGCAAAAAGCTTGCAGATGTCGAATCCGATATCGCAGTCCCTTGCAAATTCCCAGTCGATCAGATACAGCTCGTCCCCGGCGACCAGGATATTCGGCTCGTAGATATCATTGTGGCAGATGCTGACCTGCCACCTGTCACCGGCAAGAAAGTCAAAGACCGGCTGCATGGCTTTTCTTTCTTCCATGCACTCCTTATATGCGCCGGGATCCGAGGTCTTCAGGATCTCCAGGATCTTTTCCGCCTCCGCTGCATAATCGAATTCCTGCCCGACCCGGATCTTTGAATCATGAAGGATGCGGAGCTTTTCCGCCAGCATGGCGACATGCCTTTCATTGCTGAAACTGAACGGTTCCGTCGTCCGGACAAAGGCGGATATCTTCCAGCCCTCGTCTTCATCGATGTGGATAAGTGTTTCATCGATACCCAGCTCTTTCGCGATGCGCAGCGCCTTCGCCTCTTTTTTCCTGTCGATGACGCCGGACGCGTTGATGCCGGGATGCCGGTAGATATAGAATTCTCCGTTTACACTGAATTTAAAGGAGTCATTGTTGAGCCCTTCGCTGACCGGGGAGATGTCCCCGACTTCAGACGGCTCACAATGCAGGATCCGGCAGATATTGCCGTAGATAGAACTGTCGAAATGATCTATACCCATGCGCACCCCCTTTGCCCCTGCCTGACTTGCTGCCCCCCGGCGGCACGGACAAATGCTGTCTCAAGTTTCTGCCAGCGTGAATATAGAAAAAAGCTAACATTGTATTACCGTACAATGTCAGCTTGTAAAATGACTACATTCAATGATTTTTGGTATTGTATATAATTTTCCCCAGCTTGTCAATCGCTGTAAAGTGATAACGTGTCAGCGAGGTGCAGTGGCTTTATGCGTCAGCCGGCGGGCCGCCCCGGCAGCAAGTTTTACCGGATATGCCAGGATGACGGCAAGCACGATCGCGGCTGCCCACAGAAGATCTTCCGGGACAGTTCCCGGGAGCCGCCCCACATCAATGAAATGCTGCAGCGCGTAATACAGAGTAATGTGGGTCATGAAGATCTCAAAAGTGATACTGCCGAGGCTTTCAAGACGGCCAAGGAGCCATCGTCCCGCCGCCGTTTTCTCCAGCGCTTCCGCGCACAGCGAGATAAGAAGGCACAGGGCCGGCACGATCAGAAGGTACGGGTACCAGTAAAGACCCTTAGACCACATAAAATCCAGGTAATGATGATATCCGTACGAAAGGACTGCGCAGCCCGCAGCCATCAGGGCCAGCATCACCGCTATCTGCCGCTTCGTGATCACAATGCCGGAATCGCCGGCTTCCTTATGCCTTTTCATGACCATCATTCCCAGAATGAAGACGGGGATCCGCGCGATCGTCACGATATAGGTCGAAGAATTCCAGAAAGAAACCGTGAACAGGAGGCAGCCGAGAAGGAGCAGGACCTGCCGCTTCCGGAAAGACCGGATGAATGCACGGTCAACGAGCAGGACGAACAGCGGCGTCAGCAGATAGAACAGCCAAATCGCGCTGATATACCAGTTGAAATCATTGCCGTTGCCGGTAAAATTCTGGACGCAGAAGATGTTGCCGACGATCTGGGAAACGTACAGCTTTTCCCCGCACAGAAAGACTTTGACCAGCATCCAGACGAGCAGGACGAGCCAGTAAGCCGGCAATATGCGCAGCGCCCTTTTCTTCAGGAACCGGCCGTAATTCCTGTCCCTGGTATAGGACGCGTAGCAGCCGATGCCGGAGGCAAATATAAAAATGTCCACGCCCCCGTAGCCGTACCTGCGGAGTATGCCTAATGGGAACAGCCTCATTTCCTGCGATCCGAGGCCGGAATGAAAAATGATGATCATAAGAATGGCGGCCGCCATCCAGACCGGCCGCCATTTTAAGAATCTGTCCAGCTTCATGAAGCACCTTCAAAATGCTCTGCCACTTCCTTCAGGCAGTCGATGACAGGAAGGTGCTGCGGGCAGGCTTCCTGGCACTGGCCGCAGGCGATACAGTCGGTCGGTCCGCCGCCGCGCTCCTTCAGCATACGGTAGGTCGTATTGCTGATCGTCCAGCCCTTCTTTTCCAGGTCGTCACGCATATCTTCGTTATAAAGCGAGAAGAATTCCGGGATCGCGATATGCATGGGGCAGCCGTCCGTGCAGTAATGACAGGCCGTACAGGGGACGGCGGTCTGCGCGTTGATGATATCCGCCACCTTGAAGCAGACTTCTTTTTCCGCTTCATTCAGCGGAACAAAGTCTTCCATGTAGCCGGTGTTGTCCTGCATCTGGGAAAAGCTGCTCATTCCGGAGAGGACGCACATCACGCCCGGCAGGCTGGCCGCAAAGCGGATCCCCCAGCTGGGGACGGACATGGCAGGGTCACAGTCACGGAACAGTCTGGCCGCTTCTTCCGGGATATTGGCCAGAGTGCCGCCTTTTAATGGTTCCATGATGACCGCGCGCTTTCCGTGCCGGACTATCGTTTCGTAGCAGGCGCGGCTCTGGATCCACTGGGATTCCCAGTCCAGGTAATTGAGCTGGATCTGGACAAATTCCATCTCCGGGTACCTGGTCAGTATCTCATCCAGAAGCTCAGCGTTGTCGTGATAGGAGAAGCCCGCGTGTTTTATCAGGCCTTCTTCCTTTTTCCGCAGAAGCCACTCGAACGTATTGAACTTCTCATGCTTTTTTAGCATGTCCGCTTCGACGCCGTGCAGCAGGTAATGATCGAAATAGCCTGCGCCGGTCTTTTCCAGTTGCTGCTCGAAGACACGGTCCACCCCGTCCGCCGTATTGAACAGGCTGGAATGGAGCTTGTCCGCCAGAGTAAAACTGTTTCTGTCATGCCTCTGCACAAGTGCTTTCCTGGCTGCGCTCTCGCTGGCACCGCCGCAGTAGAAAAAGGCCGTGTCGAAATACGTGAACCCCTTTGATAGAAACAGGTCCACCATCTTTTCGGTCTGCTCGATATCAATGTCCGAAGCACCGCCCTGCGCCTTGAGCGGGAGCCTCATCAGGCCAAATCCCAGTTTCTTTTCCGGTGCCAGATCCATAGCTGTCCTCCTTATCAGATGAATTTATCCGCGAACAGATGACCGTCCCTGTTCTCGACCGCGGCCAGGAGGCTGCAGTCTTCGGTCAACTGCTGTGCAGGATCCACATATTTCCACTTTCCCCCGCCTTTTTTCATCGCGATCACATTGATGCCGTACCGGCGCCTGAGATGAAGTTCGACCAGGTTTTTGCCTATCCATTCCTGCTGTACGCTGATCTCAACGATATCGAGATTATCGTCGATCTCAAAGAAATCCAGCACAGAAGAAGACATCAGGATACGGGCGGAACGCTTGCCGCTCTCCGTTTCCGGATCGATGACACGGTCCGCGCCGACTTTTTTGAATATCGACCCTGCTCTCTGCGTGGGAGCTTTGGCCACGACCAGCGGCACATCCTGCTCCTTTGCAACGGCAATGCACATGATCGACGCGGACAGGTTAGATCCCATCGCGACCACGACCACATCCATATCTTTGAGGCCGAGCGCCAGGACCTCCTCTTCATTCGTCAGATCAGCCACGACTGCCTGCGTCGACCGGCTCGAAAAATCGCGGATGATCTCAGCGTCTATATCCGCCACCATAACGTCCGCGCCCATCTTGTAGAGCGCATCGGCCAGGCTCCTGCCGTATTTTCCGAGTCCCAGAACTGCTACCGATTTGTTTTTCCTGCTCATTGGTCCTTACCCCACAAAGAAGTTTCCGTCGGCATACCGGATACCGCGCCCGGAATATTTCTGCCCCGTAAAAAAGATGGCCATGGAAATAGGTCCGATCCGGCCAAGATACATACAGATAATGATTATGATCCTCGCCGCTGTGTTCAGCGACGCGGTAAGGCCGCGGCTAAGTCCCACGGTCGCAAGCGCGCTCACCACTTCGAAAAGCCCGTCTTCCATGGTAATGCTGCTCTGCACCGCCAGCAGCATGACTGTAAAAAAGCAGACTGCGATAAAACTCACGGTAACTACCGCGGTCGCCTTGCGCATCAGTTCCAGTGTTACGCTCCGTTTAAAAACGGTGTTGTCCCGGCTGCCGCGGATATAGGATATTGTGCCCTTCAGGACGAGGAACACCGTCACCGTCTTGACACCGCCGGCCGTTCCTACCGGCGAGCCGCCGATGAACATATACGCGTAGGCCGCAAGGCAGGACACCTCCCGCATGCCTTCCTGGGGGAATGCGGAAAAGCCTGCCGTCCTTAAGGTCACGGATTCAAAAAGGCTGTTCAGCACTTTCCCCGGCACGGACATGCTGCCCATCGTCTGCGGATTGTGCCACTCAGCGGCGAGGAAAAAAAGAGCGCCGGATACGATGAGGAAAGCGGTCAGTGAAAGCACCAGCCGGGTGTGCTCGGAGAGCCTCGTGAACGCCTGCCGGAAAGTATATCCCCTGCGCTTTCTCTCATGCACACCGGTCATGATATCAAACCACACCACATACCCGAGACCGCCCATTACGATCAGGATCATCGTGACTGTCAGGACGAAGGGATCCGAGCTGTAGCCCGCAAGGCTTGAACTGCCGATGATATCCAGCCCCGCATTGCAGAAGGCCGAGACCGCGTGAAAAACAGAGAACCATATTCCCCTGCCCAGGCCATAGCGCGGGACAAAAGAGAAACTGTAGAGAAACGCTCCCAGCCCTTCCACCAGAAGCGTTCCGAGAACGACTTTTTTCAGAAATGACAGTATTCCTTCCCTTGACGACAGATTCAGCGCATCCTGCAGCAGCACCCTGTCGCCCAGGGAAAACTTCTGCCGTATGACGACCATCATCATGGATACTGTCGTAATGATCCCAAGGCCGCCGGCCTGGATCAGAAGCAGAATTACCACATGCCCGAACGTGCTCCAGTGCGAAAAAGTATCCGTCACGACCAGCCCCGTCACGCAGACCGAAGTTGTCGCCGTGAACAGAGCCGTCAGGTAGCCGGTCCTTTCTCCCGCCGCCGAGGCGGACGGCAGCATCAGAAGAAGCGATCCCAGAAGGATCACGGCAAGGAAGCTGAGCGGTATGATATGTATACTGCCGAATCGGAAGGTACGGTCCATGGTCTGTGATAAATCCGGTAACTTATCTGCTGTTACAGACTGATATCTAAAGGCCGGGCATTAACAGCTGATCTGACTGCCTGGTCTTCTCTGGCTGATCTTTCACAGCCTGGTCTTCTCTGGCTGATCTTTCACAGCCTGGTCTTCACTGGCTGATCATTCACTGCCTGGTCTTTTGCTGCCTGGTCTTCTCTGGCTGATCCTTAATCCAGCGGGAGCACATTTTCTGCGTCCCCGCTGCCTGTACTGCCATCGGAACTGGTGCTGCCATTGGAATTGGTGCTGCCATCTGTACCGGTGCTGCCGCTGTTCCCACCGGCTGTGCCCTGCTCCTCGATATGCCACAGATAATACGCATAATCGCTCTGCGGCAGTTCGAACCAATCACCGTAGTCCTGCTCGATATACCACACGCCCGATTCATCATATTCCATCCAGCCGGAAGGTTCATAGCCGGAGGAGATCCCCTCGTACCAGTATTGCCAGATCCCCGGCGTCACATCGTTGTTGTACCAGATGTAGCAGTCTGTTTCGGGATCATAATAGCTGTCATAAGAAGCTTCCCAGCTGATCATTTTGTCATAGGAGGCGTTCCCGTCATCCGAGATAACGTAAGTCCCTTCGCCAGTCTTATCCAGATAGATCGTCCTGCCGAACAGGTCGATATTGGAGACGCCGGCAGGATAGCCGCTGCCGTCATCGTAAGTGTCCGTGCCGTAATCACCGTAGCCGCTGCTTCCGGTGCCGTCGCTGTAACCTGTGCCGTAACCGCTGTTATCTCCGTACTGCACCGCCTGGGAATATGAATTCACCACGGAAGAGACTGCTCTGTTGATGAAGCCGATCACGAACAGTACAGCGATGATGAGAAGGGCAATAAAGACAAAACGCCTTATCCCGGAAGACCTGACAGTGGAACCGGATCCGTATGCGCCGGAATTCCCGTAGCCTCCCCCGTTTCCGGCAGCAGCCGCATTGTTCTCCATCTCATCAAGGGTCGACAGGACCTTCATCGGTGCGCCGCAGTTGGGACACTCCAGTTCCTGTGACTGCTTTTCCGTCATATCCATCGTGATCTGCGAATCGCAGTAGTCGCATTTGCAGATGACGTTCTTGTATTTGTCCCCTTCCTTGAACGCCACATTACCGTAATGATTGCCGTTCTCGTCATAGTAACCGGGAAGGTATGTCTGTCCGGAAAGGCTGTCCACCCAGGCGATCGGATAATAAATATACTGATGCCTTCTCCCGTAATACATCCGCGGCTGCTGGCGCCCCTGGTAACCTGTGGGCTGGTTCGTCCTCGGCTTGGGCGCCGGGGCGGACACGTGAGAAGATGCCGTATGTCCGGCAGGACCTGCAGGTCGGGAAGCAGTGCCCGGTCTTGCGGAAGGTCCTGACGAAGGTCTCGATGAAGGTCTTGATGCGCCGGAAAACATGCCCTTCCCCGAAGAAGAACTGTGCGAGGACGTGCTGTGGGAGGACGGACGCGAAGACGGTCCCGAGCTGCGTGATGATGATCCGGAACTTCTCGAGGATGAGCTGGAGCTGCGGCTTGACGAGCTGGAGCTTCTCGAGAACGAGCTTCTCGAAGATGACCCGGAACTGCTGTGTGAAGAGGATGAATGTGAGCTGCTGTGTCCTTTAGGCGGCATAGTGATTATCTCCTGTTTTGCTGTATGATTTCCATAGAAGCGGACCGGTCTGTGATCGTTCCTGTAGTACTTTATATGGTTTTTGGTGTACGGGGTTTCTCTGTACTTCTTTTGTGCTTCTTCTTTATTTCTGTCGTACCTCTACCCGTTACTGTCTATTATATCCGTTTTATTTGTATTGTTTATCATTTCTGTTACTTTTATACTGATTTGTTTCTGCTTTGTTTCTGCAGCCACCGGCAGATATACCGTTCAATAATTGCGGCTATCGGCAATAGTGTTCGATCGTGTCTTTTATGACCGCAAGATTGATCGGCAGCTGGCTGGCCTCCATTGTGATTATATAATCTGTTCCAAGGCAGAGTCCGCTTTTTTCAAATGATCTGAGCTTACGAAGTGCTTTAAGGCAATATGCCGGATCATCCATCATCCCAAAATGTTCCCAGAGCATTTCTTTCCGGTCACTGAGCCGGAGGATCGTAAAATCAGGATAGATCAGCTCATCTGTTAACTGAAGCGGGCACTCGTATCTGTAGGGAACACCTGCCTGGGCCAATGCGTTCGCTATCATCACTTCCGACTTCGACCTGACCCGCTCGCCTTTGTTTGTATAATGTTCCGCTGTTTCATTTGAAAATGATTTCGGTTCATACGGCTGGGCCAGCCACAATGCGGCGTATTCCTGATCCGGAAGTTCCGCAGGGATGACTGACTTTTTTCTGGCTTCAGATAAAGATGCATACACTTTACGGAGTTTGTCCGGGTCATAATCCTGCAGAAAATGCTCGATTACAGCCAACTGCTTTTCAGCTGCCGGCAGGATTCTTGAATCATATTCTTTTTGTATCAGGGCTGCTGCCGTCTCTTTTTCGGATACCGGGATATAGATCTCACGGGACTGTCCCGCAAGGGAATATCTATGATAAAACTGGTTCGCGTTTCTGTGTTTTCTGATACGGAGTCCGCCTTCAGGAGCTGTTTCCTGTCTCTTTTTTGCGTCAGCAATTATCTCCTGGATTCTTTGCTTTTCAGAGGTCAGATAATCGATCATGCCGTGTCTTATATTCAATACTTATTACTCCTTTTTGAATTGATCAATTGTTTTCAAGATGTGGATCTGACGAATGTGATAGATAGCTTAGAATTATGAAATGTTGTCAGAATTGTCTGCTTATGATGGATCTGCTTTGAGTTGATTTGTTTGCTTAACGGCTATTCATTGTTTACTTATGAATTCTTTGTTGTTTGTTATGGCTTCTTTGCTGTTGGTTATGGCTTCTTTGCTGTTGGTTATGGCTTCTTAATTGTTGGTTGGCTCCCTGCTGGCTTGATTTGGATTTTACGGGGAGCCACCAGCCCCCATTGCCCCTGCTTAGTTGGCTCCCTGTTAACTTGATTTGCACTTTACGGGGAGCCACTGGGTCTACTTTATTGGCTCCCTGCTAACTTGATTTGCGCTTTACGGGGAGCCACCAGCTCCCATTTGCTGGCTCCCTGTTAACTTGATTTGCGCTTTGCGGGGAGCCACTGTCCCTGGTTCAGCCTGGTTTATTGGCTCCCTGCTGGCTTGATTTGGGCTTTGCGGGGAGCCACCAGCCCCCATTGCCCCTGCTCAGGTGGCTCCCTGCTAGCTTGATTTGGGCTTTACGGGGAGCCAATACCTTATAAGACTTATAAGTCTCACAAGTCTAATAAGTCAAATAAGTCTAATAAGCCTTATGAGTCTGATCCGTTCATTTCGGGCATCCCCGGCTCAGGCACTCATGGGCACCTGACATAATAATAAAATACAAAACAGAGGATCTTTTGTCACCCTGTATGCTTCTCAAACCACTCCGTGATCTCCTTCAGCCTGCGCACGCGGTGTTTGGGCTTTCCGGAGCGGGAAAGCTCATGGTTCTCTCCCTTGAAGATGACCATGCGGGTCTCCACGCTGTTATTGACGAGGGCCTGCATCATCTGCATTCCTTCGGGCAGAGGGCACCGGTAGTCTTCTTCGCTGTGGATGAAAAGGGTGGGTGTTTTTACATCCGCGGCATATTTCAGCGGGGAACTGGCCCAGAGGGCTTCGGTGTTCTTATCGCC
>JAEEGL013817337.1_pt1 | contig 10842 bp, 8 predicted proteins | sample 9134231 | NCBI WGS metagenome assembly JAEEGL01 (sample SAMN16246548, study PRJNA631951) | gut metagenome | biome: gut microbiome; feature: rumen; material: fiber-attached | host: Bos | place: Iran: Karaj | collected 2018-10
AACTTCTCCAGGGACTTGACGTCTACCAGGCGGAATGGCGCAAGTGGCTCGCGAAGAAGGCCGCTGAAGCCCCGGAACACTATGGCAAGGTGCCTGACACCATTCCCGAGAACGCCTGGGCCTGGGGCGTGCATACTCCTGCCTTCACACAATTCCTATGCGACGTGGAGTCGAACTTCTGTCGCGAGATGAGAGCCTTCCTGCGCGACAAGATCAAGGCCGACGTCCCGCTCACGAATCTTTCGAGCTGGTGGAATCCGGTCGCCTTCCAGCGTTGCCGCGCGGAGACGCTGGACGTCGTCGACGACCACTTCTACATCGACCACCCGAAGTTTCTCGAAGGGTCTTGGCGGCTGCCGTCACAGTGCGGCAACGTGAATCCGCTCAAGGGCGAGGCCATGGGCATGACGGACGTATGCTTCAAACGACTCCTCGACCGGCCCTTCACCATCACCGAGTACAACTACTCCGGCCCCGGACGCTTCCGCGGCGTCGGCGGCATCGTGACCGGCGCGGCGGGCGCGCTTCAGGACTGGGACGGTCTCTGGCGCTTCGCATGGGCCCACGGCATAGAGTCAATCCGCAAGCCCGGCTCATTGCCGATGGGCTACTTCAACATGGCCGACGATCCGCTTTCGCTCGCCGCCGAGCGGGCGTCCATCTGCCTCTTCCTGCGCCGCGACCTCGAACCCCTGAAAGACGAATACGCCGTGGTGCTCCCGCCCGCCTCGCTCGCGGCGCCCGATCCGAAGCAGACGATGAGCAAGGCGCCGTGGAAATGGGCCTGCTGGAACACGCGGCTCGGCACAATCGTGGCGGACACGGCCCCGGCCTCCGCCAAATGGGCGACAACCTTCCCGGAAGCCTACGCCGAAAAGTCCGATGCCGTCCGCGCCCGTCTTTCCAAGGACGGTCTACCTCCGGCCGGTGGCGGACATGTCGCGATAGATTCCAAGACTGGTGCCTTCACGCTGACAACGCCCCGCACATGCGGCGGCTTCGCCGAAGCGGGCGAGATTTCGGCGGGGCCATTCTCCGCATCGATCGATTCGTCCGCGACAGTCTGGGCAAGTTCACTCGACGGCAAAGACATCTCCGAGTCGTCGCACATCCTCGTCACGCATCTCACCGACCTTCAGAACGCCGGCATAACGTACCGTGACAGCGCGCTCACGATTCTTGAAAAGTGGGGATCTTTGCCCTACATCATGCGTCGCGGCGAAGCAAAGGTTTCCATCACCCTCGCCCCCGGCGACTGGACCGTTCGCAGCCTCGACGCGTCCGGCAAGCCCAAGGGACAGGTCGCCGCAAAGTATTCCGACGGGCGCCTTGCTTTCACGGCGTCCACGGCCTCCGACGCCACCGACGCGACATACCTTTACGAGCTTTCGCGCTTTTGATTTTCGGACTGACATAAGTCATCTCCAGCGGTATTTTTCCGGCATGACACCAGTGCTTCCCGCAAACATGGATGCGGGCTTGCGCTCACTGCGATGTTGTGATATGATTTTAGCCATGAACAAGACAAGCATTTCTTTACTGGTTGCGGCCACCCTAATACCGGTCGCATCAAAGGCGCTAGGCATCGCGGACGGCAACACCGTCAACCGACCATCGGAGGGCATCGAGCTTTCCGGCATCACCTGGGCCGGCGGCAACACATTCTATGCCGTCAACGACACCAATGCCTCCAATAGGCTCTACAAACTCACCATTCCTCTCAATTCAAATGGTCAGATTTCATCCTGCACAGTTGTCTCAAGCGTGACGCTTGCGGGTTCGAGCGACTTGGAAGGCTGCGCGTACGACCCGGCCTCAGGAAATGTCTGGGTGTCTATGGAGGGCAACAATTCCTCCATTCGGGAATATGACCCTCAAACGGGCGCCTTGCTCCGTACCGCGCCACTCCCGGTGATCTTCCAAAACAACATGCGCGGAAACTTCAAACTCGAGGCCCTGACCATTTCCGGCGATGGCCTCACGATGTGGACGGCCAACGAGGAGGCCCTCACATGCGACGGGCAAATTTCCGCCAAACCAAGGTCAACGGGCGGAACGACCGTCCGCCTTCAAAAATTCACGCGCGCCTCCGTACGCGACAATTGGACCGCCTCCGCCCAGTACGCCTACAAGACTTACGGCTTAAACTACTCATACGCCTACAAGAACACCCAGCGTAGCGGCGTTGCCGGCCTTTGCGCCTTGCCGAACGGCCAGTTGCTTGTGCTTGAGCGCGAGTTCAGCGGCACGGACGACAACTCCAACCTTGATTCGATCTGGGTTGGTGCTTCGTGCAGCTTCACCATGGCGATCGTCCTCGCCGATTACTCGAACGCCTCCGATGTCTCAACGCTCCCCTCGCTGTCACAGGCCACGTACACGCCGGTTTCCAAGACAAGCCTCTGCAACGACTCTGGTTCTAATACTGGTTCCAATACCGGATTTGCCAACTACGAAGGCATTTGCCTGGGGCCGCGCAATTCCGATGGTTCTTCTTCGCTTCTCTTTATTGCCGACGGCGGCGGCAACAGCTTTGTGAAAAAGACCGTTATGTCCAAAAAGCTCTCCGGCCTTGACGTGCGGACGCTCTACGTCGAGGGCACGGACAATTCCGAGCCGGTCGGCGGACCATACCGGCATGTCAACAACACGACGGTCTCAGCTACACTCTCTAGCGCGGGCAACCCCTACGAAGCCGACCTCAGCGTCCATCCGGCATGGACCGCAGCGGCAAACGGCGCCAGCGGCGAAGGTTCTGTCGCGTCGTTCACCATCGCGGCTGACGACACATTGCAGTGGTCTATGACTACGAATTCGACTCTGCCCATGCTTGGAGCGGACTCGTTCGAGCGCATCGCCGCCGGTACTGAAGCCCCCGACCTTCCCGGCTGGAACGGCGACGGCGTTGTCACGGCGGAATCCTACACCCCGGCGCTTCCTCCCGGCTACCCGCTCCAGGACGAAACGCATTCCCAGGTCCTTGTCGTGGATGGCGAGGCCGTCCGCTCCTACGCGACCCTCCCCGGAACCGGCGCCATGGTCGACGTGATGCTGCGCGTCACGCGCGAAACTGTAGACTCCCCCGTAGAGGACGCCGAAGGGCAAATTGCCATCTTCTTCGCCGAAGACGGCCGCGCCACGCTGCAGCACAAATCCATGAACGGCTCCACGCGTCTGCGCACGCCGCTTTCCTCGCGCGTCTTCGCAAACAACGACTGGGTGCGCGCGAGTCTCCTCTTCGACTACGTCAACGGACCCTCCGGCACGGCCTGGTGCCAGGTGCGCATCAACGGCGAACCATGCGTGACGGACGCCGGCGTCCAGTCCCCGGAGAATCCCGTTTCACCCGGCGCATGGTACCGCACCCTTGACAACGGCGCCGCAGGCAAGGTGGCACAGCTGGCCTTGATCGGATTCGGTGCCGTCGACGACGTGGCGCTCTATGACACCGCCGGCGCCTTCGAATTCGACACTAGCGCCGGAACCTCCACCAATGGCGTCCCCTACTCCTGGTTCAACGAGCAGGGCCTCGCATGGGATCCGGCCCACGACATGGACGGCGACACGCATACCGCCCGCGACGAATACGCGGCGGGAACCGACCCGTGGAACGCCCTGGACTTCCTGCGAATCCTCGCCACGGACTTCGACGAAGAAGGCCGCTTCAGGCTGTACTTCAATGGCGAAGCCGACGCCAGCCACTACTTTGTGGATGAGGTCGAAGACCTCGTAAACGACACCTGGTCGCCAGCGACCGGCTATGGCCAGATTCTTCAGGACCACGGCACCAACGTCTGGACGCAGGCGACGCAACCCACCGGAGCAGCACCGCAGCGCTTCTTCCGCGTGAGGGCGGTCATTCCTGCGGAATAACAGCTACAAGGCCCCGCATCATCCGATGCGGGGCCAATTATACCTGCTTAAGGCAAAGGACATGTCGCCTACGCGAAGGTGAGGTTCGGGGTGGCGTCGAGGAGGAAGGCCTCTTTGCCGCGTATGCCCGCGCCTGTTCCCGCGAGTGCCGCAATCATGGCGGCGTTGTCGCCGCAGTATTTCGGCTCTGGCAGGAATATCGGCACGTCGGCCTCTTCCGCGACTTCCTTCAGCCGCGCGCGCAGCGCGGCGTTCAGCGAGACCCCTCCCCCAACGGCGAACCCCTTGCATTTGCCGCCTTTGAGCGCCTTGGCGCAACGTGAGGCAAGGGCGTCGACAATGGCGTCCTGATAGGCGGCTGCGATGCGGTTGCGATGCTCTTCGTCGCGGACGGGATTCTTTTGCAAATAGGTGCGGAGCGATGTCTTGAGCCCGCTGAAGCTGAAACAGAGATCGGCCCGCAGTCGTCCAAGCGCCGGGTTGTCGCGCGAAATGCGCCCCTTGGGGAATTCGAAGTCCAGTTCGCCGTGGGCGGCGAGGGCGGCCTTTTGAATCGCCGGACCTCCTGGATAGCCGAGTCCCAGAAGCTGCGCCGCCTTGTCAAAGGCCTCGCCGGCCGCGTCGTCGAGCGTCTGCCCGATGACGCGCGGCCGACCCTCCGTCCCCACGCGGACGATGGCGGAGTGCCCTCCCGAAACGACCAACGCGAGAAGCGGCAGGAAGTCCTCCTTGCGCGGCGATTCCGGTGCGAGGAAGGCGCTCTGGATGTGCGCCTCGATGTGGTCGATGCCGATGAGAGGCTTCCCGAGCGCCGTGGCCAGCCCCTTTGCGGCGGAAAGGCCGACGAGGAGCGAACTGGCCAGCCCCGGGCCGTAGGTGACCGCGACGGCGTCGATGTCGCCGAATGCGCACCCGGACTCCTCCACGGCGCGGCGGATGACCGACGGGATTTTCTCGATGTGGCTGCGCGACGCGATTTCGGGCACGACGCCCCCGTGCGGGGCGTGAAGCGCGATCTGCGTGTGGATGACGCTCGAAAGCACTTCATGCCCGTCACGGACAAGGGCGGCGGCGGTTTCGTCGCAGGATGATTCTATGCCTAGGACAAGCATTCGGCAAAGACCTTTCGAAACTACGCGAAGGCGATGGCCAACGGCCGCTCCATGGAAAGGGTCGCGGGGAGGCGCGAAAGCTGGCCTGTTGCCGAGTCAAAGCGGTAGAGGGCGAGTTCGTCGGAGAGCTTGTGGCAGCAGAGGACGAAGTCCGTGCCCGGCACGAAGGCGAAGTCGCGCGGGAAGCGCCCGGTGAGCGGCGAGATCACCGGCGTCTCGGAGAGGCGTCCGTCGGCGCCGACGGTGAAGGCGGCGATGCTGTCGTGGCCGCGGTTCGAGGCGAGAAGCCAGCGGCCGTCGGGGGACAGGCGGATTGCCGCCGCCTTTGTTTCGCCATCGAAACTGGCCGGAAGCATGGAGAGCGTCTGGAGCGGGGTGAAGCGGACGCCGTCGAAGGCGAACGACTGCACGGTGCTGGCGAGCTCGTTGACGAGGTACGCGAAGCGACCGGATGCATTGAAAATAAGATGCCGCGGCCCCGCGCCAGGAGCGGTGTGGATGTCCGATTCGGGACGGCGCCGCAACCCGTCGCGCCAGGAGGCGAAGTCGTATGCGACCACCATGTCGATGCCCAGGTCGCAGACGAAGAGAATCGAGTCGTCCGGGGAGAGGATGGCGCAATGCGGATGCGCGCACTCCTGGCGCGCCGCATTGGGGCCGTGCCCCTCGTGATGGGTGATGACGCCTTCGCCCGGCACGAACGTGCCGTCGGGACGGAGGCCGATGACGCCGGGATGGCCGCCGGCGTACTCGGCGAAGACGAGCGCGTCGCCCGCATGGCTGAGCGACAGATAGCAGGGAATCGAGAACGGATAGGCGCGGGAGTCGAGAAGGGCAAGGGATTTGTCTGCGGCGATGGCGTAGACGGCAATGGAGCCGTTTGCCCCGCGGGGGCCATCCTTGGTGGCGCCCTGCGTGACGTAGAGTCGGTCCTTCGCCTTGTTGAGCGCGAAGTAAATCGGGTTGTCGACGTCTTCGGTTACGCCGGCGGGCTCAAGTCCGCCATTGTCCGTGACTGTCACATGGTAGATGCCGTACTTGGTGTTCGTGTAGCGGCCGATGAATGCGTGAATGGACATTGTTGTCTGCTCCTTGGTGTGTCGTTCCTACCTCAGGAACCCTTCGATGATCTGCTCCTCCGCCTCATGTTCCGTGAGACCGAGGGTCATAAGCTTGGTCAGCTGCTCGCCGGCGATCTTGCCGATGGCGGCCTCGTGGACGAGCGCCGCATCGACATCGTTCGCCTCCAGCGCGGGGACGGCCAGGATGCGCCCCTTGTCCATGATGATGGAGTCGCATTCCGTGTGGCCGCGGCTCGGGGCGTTGCCCGCAATGCGGAGGTCGAGCTTTTGGAGCGACTCGCCTTTCGCCACGCCGCGCGAGACTATGTCGGCCGTCGCACCGATGCCGTCGAGACTGACGGAATAGACGCTGGACGCGCGCTGGACGCCATCCGTGAGAAGGCGCTCGCGGACGACGAGCTTCGCTCCTGCGGCGAGTTCCGCCGTGGTTTTGCGGATGGTGTCGTCGACACCCCGGATCTGGGTCATCTCCATCTCAAGCGAGCTGTCCTCGCCCTGGTGGACTTCGGTGACGGGGTTGAGAATGCGCTTGCCTCGGCCGTCGCCGGCGCCTACGTGTTTCTCGATGTACGTCACCTTCGAGCCGCGGCCGAGCCAGAAGCGATGGACACCATCGTGCTGCGAGTCGAGGCCGCCGCAGTTGTGGATGCCGCAGCCTGCCACGATGGAGACTGTCGCGCCATCGCCGATGTGGAAGTCGTTGTAGACCGTTTCCTTCAGGCCGCTCGCGGTGATGACGACAGGGATGTGGACCTTGTCGGCCTTGGCTCCCGGGGCGATGTAGATGTCGAAACCCGAATTCCCGGGCTTTGGCTCGATGCGGATCGTCTCGGTCGACTGACGGCCGGCCGAAGCGCCGTTTGCGCGCACGTTGAATGCGCCTTGCGTAAAGTCGTCGACGCCCGTCAGCTCTTCGAGCATCTCTTTCTGGACAGTGTCGAGCTTCATACGGCGGCCCCCGCTTTCCTGTCGGAAGAGGCGGCCGGGACGATGCCCGGCCCTCCCAGGACGAGACGGCCCAATGGAAGCTCTTCGGGACAGCCCGGTCCGTTCTGCGGACAGCTCCCGACGGCGAACTCCGTGCCGATCAGCGTCGGCAGAACCGCGACCTTGGGGCCGTGCTTGACGATGGCGCCGTCTTTCAGGACCACGATTTCGTCCGCGATTTCCAGGATTCTCTCCTGATGGGAGATGATGAGAATCGTGCCGTGAATTGAGCGGCGCATCTCCCTGAAGACCTGGATCAGGTTCTGGAAACTCCAGAGGTCTATGCCGGCCTCAGGCTCGTCGAATATGGAGATTTTCGACGCCTTCGCGAAGACCGTGGCGATCTCGATACGCTTGAGTTCGCCGCCGGAAAGGGAGGCGTTGACCTCGCGCCTGACGTAGTCCTGCGCACAGAGGCCGACGGCCGAGAGATATTGGCAAGCCTCCGAGGTGGTGAGCTGCCGGCGGACGGCGAGGCGAAGCAAATCGATGACGCGGATACCCTTGAAGCGCACGGGCTGCTGGAAGGCGAAACCGATGCCGAGTTGCGCGCGCTCGGTGACTGACTTGTCCGTGATGTCGGCCCCGTCGAGCAGGACGCGGCCGGCGGTTGGCCTCTCAATGCCGGCGATGAGCCGCGCCAGCGTCGACTTGCCGCCACCGTTCGGTCCGGTCACAATGACCAACCTGTCTGGCGGCAGTGTCAGGCTCACGTCGCGGATGATTTCCCGCTCACCCCCGCCAAAGGGGACTTTGAACGACACATTTTCCAACTGAAGCATCTCGGCGTCTCCGAAAATCTTTGAATAGAGAAGTATATTTCGCTCCCCCGTTTCAGTCAACTAAATTCCGCCTTGCTTTTTGCGCGCCTTTTCGATATATTGTTGAAAAGGCTTTTTCCGTATGGACAAGTACACCCAAGTGATGAAGCGGCTTCTACCGGCGCTTCGCGATGTCGTCGGGATTGACTTCGGCACATCGGCGACGAAGGCAGTCCGCATCAAGGCTGATGCGTCAGGCGCGATGACAGTCGTGGCCGCCGACGTCCTCCCCCCCTGCCCCATGCCCGCAGAAGGCGAAGAGGCGCCTCCCGCCATTTCCGTTCCAAGATCGCTGGCGGCCTGGACGGCCTCGCTCGCCTTTACTTCGCGCAAGGCCGTCATAAAGCTTGTCGCCGAGCCAAAAGGCACGACCTACAATGCGACCTCGGCACCGGAACTGCTCGGCGTCCAAAAGGACCACGGGCTGAGAATCGGTCTCCAACGCTTTGAAAACGGCGACGAGAATTCCGTCCTCTTCATAGGCGTGCCGGAGGCGGAGGTCACCAGACTGCCCCGCCTCATGCCATCCGGCAAGCCAATGGCCGCCAGCGCGGAACTTGCGGGACTTGCGGCGCTAAGCTGCTATGACCATGTCTACGGCGCGGAAGCAACAGACGGGTGCGACCTTGTGATTGACTTCGGCGCAGGCGTCACAACGCTGGGCCTCTTCGTCAAGCGCCAGCCCCTTGTCATACGCCAGTTCCTCGAAGGTTTCTCGACTGTGCAGAAGGCCGTCGAGCGCGACTTCCAGACCGACGAGGCTACGGCGCGCGACATTATCCTCTCCGGCCAAGTCGACATCTCCGCCACGCTGCACGGCTCCCTGGGCGGCATTCTCCGCCAGGCGGGCATAGCGGTTGACTTCACTGAGCGCCGCACGGGCGCACATCTCAAGCGACTTTTCGTCAGCGGCGGGTTCGCCCGCAACCCCGGACTACGCCACGAAATCAAGAATGCGCTTAGCACGGACCCCATGGTGGTAGACCCCTGGAAGAACATGACAGTCCGCCCAAACGCCATCTCAAAGGCCGCGGCTGAAACCGGGGCCAGTTTTGCGGCTGCCACTGCAGCAGCCCTTGCATGCCTGGAGGAGAAATGAGCCTTCACATCGACCTCTTCGCGGAGAATGAGCGCTCCAATCCGAGCGGCAAGATTCTCTTGACGACAATGATTACGGCGGCAATTGTCATCTTGATCGGCCTCGCCCTCTACGCCCTCCAGGCCTTCTTCATGCTTCAGGCGTCGCAGTCCTCCCTGGGAAATGCACAGAGAGAAAGAGAAAACATGAAGCACAACAACAGCCGCGCGCTCGCGCTCATCGCGGAAATCGCAGAAGCACGCGCCTGCCTCACGGAGATGACGGCCTTCAGCAACGCCCAGGCGCAGGTCGCCGCACAACTTTACGCCATAGCTGTAAGCGTTCCCGAAGACATCCAGCTTACGCAGCTCGCAATCTCCGAATCGCTCGTGTCAGGCGGCGCGAAAAAAGACCTCCCTGCACGACTTTACTCGGGGAAAATCACCGGACAAACCGCCGCCGAAGGGGTAAACGAACGAATCCGTTCAGTCATAGACGAGATGAACGGGGCCGACGGGCTTCTCGGCACAGTCAGCCCGGGCGGCGTCTCCGTCGATCCGGCCAAGTCGAGCGACCGCATCTTTGAAATCAACTTCTCGCTTGAACCACTTCTCTACAAGCAGGCCGCAGAAAGGGGGATCAAATGAGCAACGAACTTCTAAAAGGCCCCGAAAAGCGCATCCTTGGTGGTCTGCTCCTTGTCGGCGCGGCCGTTCTGACACACCTGTTCGTCGTGAAACCCATAAACGAAAAGCGTGCCAAGATAGACGCCGAGACCGCGGAAATCCGCCGCGCCAATGACAGCGCCAAAAAAAGTATCGGCAGGTTTCAAGCGATGCTCGTCGAGTACGCGGCCGTCAGCAACGAGATTTTCGTCCTCACCAACAACTTTGTGGTTCGCCAAGTCCTTGGATCATACCCAATGGAACAGGAAATCTACGCGCTGGCCGGCCAAGTTGGGTTTACCGTTTCCGGCTGCGTTGAGCTGGGCAAGACGCGTACGCCCGACAAGCCACCTGCAGCCTCCGCCGCGCAAAAAGGCAAACCTGCGGCCAAGGGCAAAGCTCAGCCCCCTCCGCCGCAGCACCGCTACGACCGCTTCCAGATGGAAGTGCGCGGCACTGGCAGTTACAAGAGCGTAATGGACCTCATCCATCAGCTGGAGGAACGGAACCCCTTCTTCAGCGTGATTTCCCTTGACATCTCAGCCGTTCCGAACAAGCCTGAATCACATAACGTGAACTTCAAGTGCGAATGGCCTGTCGTCGCCGACAAGCTGCCTGAGCCAAAAAAGAAGAAGTAATTGGAACTGCCATGTCTGCTCCTTGCCGCCATCGGGCATTGCGCCCCTGTTGCACGGATTCGCATTTTTTCGTATAATAGTATACCTAACGTATGACCGACTTCACGGACAAAACGGCAATCGTCACGGGCGCGGGCTCGGGCATTGGCAAGGCCATTGCCCTTGAGCTGGCTTCCCGCGGATGCGACGTCGCGGTCTGCGGCCGGCGTCTGGAACCCCTCCAGGCGACAGCCGCCGAAATCACCGCGCTGGGACGCCGCGCCTACGCCGCCTCCGCCGACGTGTCGAACGGCGAGTCCGTGACGGCTTTCGTGGCCGACGTGCTCAAGGCCTTCGGCCACATCGACATTCTGGTCAACAATGCGGGTCTCACCCGCGACAACCTTCTTATCCGCATGTCCGAAGAGGAATGGGACGCCGTCCTCGGCACCAACCTCAAAGGCGCCTTCCTCTTTGCGAAGGCCGTGGCCCGCCCGATGATGAAGCAGCGTTTCGGCGCGATAGTCAACATCTCGTCGGTCGTCGGCCTCATCGGCAACCCCGGACAATGCAATTATGCAGCTTCCAAGGCAGGCCTTATCGCCCT
>JAEEGL014153247.1_pt1 | contig 10842 bp, 11 predicted proteins | sample 9134231 | NCBI WGS metagenome assembly JAEEGL01 (sample SAMN16246548, study PRJNA631951) | gut metagenome | biome: gut microbiome; feature: rumen; material: fiber-attached | host: Bos | place: Iran: Karaj | collected 2018-10
GACGCAATGAAACTTGAAGGAGACAACATCATCCGTGTACAGTATGGTGAACCTTACAAGAACTTCCCTAATGCCCTGCAGGTGGCAGATGGTATTTGGTTTATTGAGGCTAAAGGCCACACCAAGGGCAACAGCATTATTATAGCCGAGAAAGATGGTCTATACTATATGTTCCACGGAGATGTGACCTACTGCGACGCAGCATTGAAAGCCAATGAGTTGAGCATCGTCTATGAAGACAAGGATGCAGCCCGCCAGACTCTCGACCGCGTGCGCGAGTTCATCAAAGCCAATCCCACCGTTTATCTCTCCACTCATTGCCCAGAGGGTTACGAGAACCTTGAGATGAAAAGAGTGATGAAGATATGATGTCAATCTCTGAATGACGGGAAAGTACAAACGAGAAAAATATAAATCATAAAGAATGTAGCGATGAAAGTATTGATTTTGCAGGCCTCGCCACGTGCGAAGGGCAACACTGCCTGGATGGCAGAAGAATTCAGAAAGGCCGCTGAGTCAGCAGGTCATGAGGTGACTTTGGTGAATGTGTCGAAGAAGAAGATTGCAGGCTGTCTGGCTTGCGAGTACTGTCACAACAAGGGCAATGGCGCCTGCATCCAAAAAGATGACATGCAGGAGCTCTATCCCCTTATGGCTGAGGCAGAAGCATTGATATTGGCAGCTCCAATCTACTACTTCACACTTTGTGCCCAGATCCAGGCACCCATACAGCGCATGTACTGTGTGAACAGCCCCGCCAAGGTGAAGAAGATGGCACTTCTGATGTCTTCATACTCCCCTGGCGTGTATGACGGAGCAACAGCTGAGTTCCGAGACATCTGCAACTACTGGGGTGTAGAGAACATGGGTGCTGTCACAGCCAAGATAGACGAGCAGAAGACAGAGGAAACCAAGCAGAAAGTAATCGCCTTGGCCAGCAAGCTGTAGTCTTGAAATTTCTGCTCATCATCAATTCCTCACCGATGTCGTCAAGCACTTCGGTGAGGAATTTTATTCAAGATGGTTTGTGACGATTTTGATTTGATGAAGCTTACAGCGCTTGGATGAATGTCCGGGTCACTTCAAAGGAGCCATTGGCCAGGCGGTTCCAGAAATCAAAATACTGGGAAGCCTTGTCGTCACTCAGTGGAACGTCGCTGATGACGCGGAAGGAGATGAAGGGCACTTCGCGCAGATGGCAGACCTGGGCGATGGCACAACTCTCCATGTCAACGGCTATGGCCTGCGGGAAATTCTTCAGGATGCCACGCATCTTCTCCTGACTGTCGACAAACCAGTCGCCGCTCACCATCAGTCCGTCATGCACTGGCGTGTCGCAGGAGAGGTGCAGGGCCTTGTCGATGAGTTCGGCGGGAGCGGTATAGAAGGCGGGCATGCCGACCAGTTGGCCGTATTCCACCTCGCTGCCGCAATACACGTCATGGTAGCGGTATTCGGTGCCCACCACCACATCGGTGACATGAAGGTGGGAGGCAGCCCCTCCGGCACAGCCAGTAGAGATGATGACGCCGGGCTGGTAGTGGTCGATCATCTCCACTGCACCGACGGCAGCGTTCACTTTGCCGATGCCGCATTTCTGCATCACGATGGTTTTGTCGCCTATCTTGCCGATGGTGAATGACTTTCCTGCATACTGCTCCGTCTTGGCCTCGGTGAGCAGACCACACAATTGGACGAATTCCTTGTCCATGGCCACAATGATTCCTATTGTCATAAACTCTTCAGATGGGTTTGGGATGCAAAAATACGAATTATTTTTCTTACAAACTTTCATTCTTTGCAAATAATTCCTTACCTTTGCATGAAAACAGGAAACTAAATATACTGTCAATTATGAAAAATCTGGATTGGGCAAGTTTATCGTTTGGCTATATGCCGACGGATTACAACGTGCGGTGCTACTACCGCGATGGAAAATGGGGCGAGATTGAGGTCTGCTCCGATGAATTCCTGAAAATTCACATGGCTGCAACATGTCTGCACTACGGACAGGAGGCTTTTGAGGGCTTGAAAGCCTACAGGTGTCCTGACGGCAAGGTACGTGTGTTCAGGGTGGATGAGAATGCCGCCCGACTGCAGAGCACCTGCCGGGGAATCATGATGCCGGAAGTGCCTACCGAACTGTTTGAGGAGATGGTGGCCAAGGTGGTCAGGCTCAATCAGGAATATATCCCGACCTATGAGAGCGGTGCCACATTGTATATCCGCCCCCTGCTCATCGGTACCTCTGCACAGGTGGGCGTGCATCCAGCCAAGGAATATCTCTTCTTGATTTTCGTCACTCCCGTGGGACCCTACTTCAAGGGCGGATTTGCTGCTAATCCTTATGTCATCGTGCGTGACCATGACCGGGCTGCTCCTCTGGGTACGGGCTGCTACAAGGTGGGTGGCAACTATGCTGCCTCTCTCTTCGCCAACAATCTGGCCCATGAGAAAGGTTATGCCTGCGAGTTCTATCTCGACGCCAAGGAAAAGAAATACATGGACGAGTGTGGAGCCGCTAACTTCTTCGGCATCAAGGACAATACCTATGTCACACCGAAATCGACGTCTATCCTGCCTTCCATCACCAACAAGAGCCTCATGCAGGTGGCTGAGGACCTGGGCTTGAAAGTCGAGCGCAGACCCATCCCTGAGGAAGAACTGGCAACCTTTGAGGAGGCCGGAGCCTGTGGTACAGCTGCTGTCATCAGTCCGATTTCCTATATCGATGACCTCGATACCGGTGAGCGTTTCACCTTCAGCAAGGATGGACAGCCCGGACCTGTGTCCCGCAAACTCTACGACACGCTCAGAGGCATCCAGTATGGTACCATCGAGGACAAGCATGGATGGACTAAAGTGATCATTGGATGAGCAAAGGTAAATTGGCGAAATTCGCTGATATGCAACGATATGAGAACGTGTTCCAATACCCTTATTCGGTAGTGGAACACGTTCCGTTCGCTATGCAAGGGCACTGGCGTGACCAGTATTTCCACAATGACCATCCCATCGTGCTCGAACTGGGATGCGGGAAGGGGGAATATACGGTCGGACTGGCCCGTATCTTTCCGGATGTCAACTTCATAGGGGTGGATATCAAGGGAGCGCGCATGTGGACAGGTGCGACTCAGGCTTTGAATGAGCACTTGCCCAATGTGGCTTTCCTCCGCACCAATATCGAGATCATCGACCGGTTTTTTGCTGCAGACGAGGTACAGGAGATCTGGCTCACCTTCAGCGACCCGCAGATGAAAAATCCTCGCAAACGGCTCACTAGCACTTACTTCATGGAAAGATACCGCAGGTTTCTCGTCGATGGCGGCACCGTCCATTTGAAGACTGACTCCAACTTCCTTTTCACCTACACCACCCTGATGGTGGAGAAAAACACTTTGCCGCTGCTGCTCCGCACGGAAGACCTCTACCACACGGAAGGCATTGATGAGGCGACACGACGCATCCTCTCCATCCACACCTATTATGAGAACATGTGGATTGAGCGGGGACTCAATATCAAATACATGAAATTCCGTTTGCCCCATGAGGGTGAACTGCAGGAACCGGATGTGGAGATTCCCCTTGATGAGTACCGTAGTTACCGCCGTGACAAGCGCTCATCCCTGACCAGCGCAAAATAAACAATCCCCTCGGTTGAGGGGATTGAACGTTTCTGGAAGCGACCTTATTTCAACCGGGCCTTGATCCACTGCATCTGCAATTTGTTGGTGGCGTCAGTGGTCCAGTGCTCGTTAATGGGCGTAATCAGACTTTCTTTCTCGCACGACAAGGTGTTCCACACCGCGTATGACGTGGTGGGTGGACAGGTGTTGTCGTTGAATCCCCAAGTGAGAAAGGAGGGGCAAGTGACATAGCGGGCAAAATTCACGACATCATAATAGGCCATGGTGCGCAGGTTGGCCTCCGTGTACCATTCATCCTTGAAATGTGGATAGCCGCTTGTCAGGCCAGCACTGCCTGCTGCCATGTCGCTGAGCGCGGGATGATTGGCCACGCAGAGTGTCACGCGCTTGTCAAGCGCCGCCGTGATGATTGACAGCGCACCACCTTGACTGCCTCCCATGACGGCCACGTTTTTGCCGTCCCATTCCGGCAGTGACGTGAGGAAATCGATGCAACGGACCAGTCCCAGATACACATGGCGCATGTAATAATGGTCGGGGGAGTCGAGTCCCATCTCCAGATAGTCGCTGAACGCTGATCGGATATCGGTGAAGTCTTTCTCGTCCATTGTAGGACGCAGGCCATGAATCTCCGTCACGAAGCGGATCATGTTGTTGGTTTGGTAATAAGGGCGTGAGGTGACTTCCTTGATGGTCTTCACACCCGCTCCCGGTGGTGTGAAAACCACGGGGCAGTTGCGCTCCTTGGCGTTCTTGGGGTAGAGCAGGTAACCATAGAGCCAATGGCGACGGTCAACTTGCAACTTCACTAGATACACGTCTTCCACATCGTCGCACATCTCTTTCACCAACTCCATGTCGTATTTCAATGGGGTTTGCTGGTTTTCTGCAACAGCCTTCTTCCAGTAGTCCATGAAATCTTTGGGCTCTTGAGTGAAGGGCTTGATCTGTTCGGGCGAGAAACCCACCTTGACGTGGTGCTGATAGGTGACCCCGTCAACCGTGGTCTTCAGACGGAGGTCGCGGAAGGCGGGCTTCTTGCTGGTGCCGATGTTGATCACGGCCCTGCCTTTCTTGAGTATCGTCTTGCCGCTCTTGTCGCTTGGGAGGAGGTCTGTGCCGATGGAGTATTCCACCACGGCATCGCAAGGAATGCCGTATTTGTAGAACTGCACTTCGATTTTCGCTTCTTCTCCGGTCTTGTAGATCCAATCGGCATGATCGGGTACGGTCACCCACAGGTAGTCGCTGCGGTAGGGATAGTTCTCTGCAGATAGGGTCAGCATGCAAAACAAGCTGGCCAAAAGCATCATGAGTGATTTGTTTTTCATAAAAGAGTAGTATTGTTTGCTATTGATTGCAAAGGTACGAAAAATCGGGTGGAGTACGAAAAGTTTTTATTCTTTTCTTATTTCGAGATGGAATACCTGCCATGGCGTGGCAAAGTGCGTTTTTTTTAAAATTCTCTAATTTATTTGATTTATCCTTCCATTATGCGTAAATTTGCAAACCATAAGATAACTTTAATCAGAAATAAAATGAGAAAACTATTGATGATGATGTTGCTGTGCATGACAGCAACCATGATGACGGCGAAGGATATCCGTACCCTCGTGGTCACAACTAATCCGCAGATGCACTGCCAGAATTGTGAGAAGCGTGTGGTGAACAACCTCAAGGATGTCAAGGGCATCAAGTCTATTGAGACCAGCGTGGCTGACCAGACGGTGACCATCCAGTATGACGCCAAGAAAACCAATGAAGAGGCACTGATCAATGCTTTCTCTGCTTTTGGCATGAAAGCCAGGAAACTCCAGGAAGGGGAGAAAATCGTGAAAGAAGCTCATGAGTGCAAGGAAAAAACCAGTGGAGACTGCAACGAATGACCCTTTATCCTAAACTGATCACCGACGCTCTGGCCACCGTCATCTATCCAGGCAACAAGAAAAACCTGGTGGAGAATGAGATGGTGGCCGACAACATTCGGATAGACGGGATGAGCGTGTCATTTTCATTGATCTTCCCTCGTGACACCGACCCTTTTCTCAAATCTACCTTGAAATCGGCAGAGGCGGCCATACACTACCACATCAGTCCCGAAGTAAAGGTCAACATCACCACGGAGTTTAAGTCAAAACCGCGTCCCGAACCTGGAAAACTCCTGCCTCAGGTGAAAAACATCATCGCTGTCAGTTCAGGCAAAGGCGGTGTGGGAAAGAGCACTGTTGCCGTCAATCTCGCCATCGCCCTGGCACGATTGGGATATAAGGTGGGACTGCTCGACACAGATATCTTCGGACCATCGATTCCTAAGATGTTTGGTATGGAGGATGCCAGGCCTTTCGCTGTGCAGAAGGATGGGAGAGACCTCATCCAACCTGTGGAGAAATATGGCGTCAAACTGCTCAGTGTGGGTTTCTTCGTCAGTCCGGAAACAGCGACTCTGTGGCGAGGCGGAATGGCCTCCAATGTGCTCAAACAACTGATAGGGGATGCTGACTGGGGAGAACTTGATTTCTTTATCCTCGATACACCTCCAGGCACCAGCGATATCCATCTCACACTGTTGCAGACACTCGCCATCACTGGAGCGGTCATTGTCAGTACGCCGCAGAATGTTGCCCTGGCAGATGCCAGGAAGGGCATTGATATGTATCGCAACGAGAAGGTGAATGTGCCCATCCTCGGATTGGTGGAGAATATGGCGTGGTTTACTCCTGCGGAATTGCCTGAGAACCGCTACTATATTTTCGGCCGCGAGGGATGCAAGAATCTGGCTGCTGAGATGAACCTCCCGCTCTTGGCGCAGATCCCTCTGGTGCAGAGCATTTGTGAGAGTGGCGATGCCGGTGCTCCCGCCGCCACCAACATTGAAACTGTCACGGGACAGGCGTTCATCAATCTGGCCCAGGCCGTGGTGACGGTCACGCGGAGGCGCAATAAAGAACAACCCCCTTCACATATCGTGGGAGTCAAGTAAAAAGTGCCGTGAATTTGAAAGCCATCGGGGCGGTCAGGAAATCCTGGCTGCCCCGATGGCTTTGTTCTTATAAGAGGCTCAAATAATATTTTTGAGTTTTTTTTAGAAAAAATCGAACAACATTAAAAAATAATGTATATATTTGCGTTCATATAAACACGAAAGTAAATCTGATGTACCATGAGAAAGACAGGTTTTTGGTATCGTGTGTTCGACCTCTATTATGATGGGTTCCGAAGTATGACTTTGGGACGTACCCTGTGGGTGGTCATACTGATCAAACTTTTTGTGATTTTCGTGGTACTCAAAATCTTCTTCTTCCCCAATTTTATCAAGGAGAATGCGAAGGAGGGCGATGAGGCTCAGTTCGTCAGCGAACAAGTGCTCAACCGCTCTGACTTGCCGTAGGTATCAATATAAAAACGATATGGTTATGCAGAATCTATTATTGAATGTGGATGCGGGAATGGTCGATTGGGCGAGAGCGCAGTTTGCCATCACTGCGATTTATCATTGGCTGTTTGTCCCGCTCACTTTGGGATTGGCCCTGATAATGGGTATCATGGAAACGTGCTATTACCGCACGAAAAAGTTGTTCTGGAAAGATGTGGCCAAGTTCTGGCAGAAACTCTTCGGCATCAATTTCGCCATGGGAGTGGCCACTGGTATCATCCTGGAATTTGAGTTTGGTACGAACTGGAGTAACTATTCTTGGTTTGTGGGTGATATCTTCGGCGCTCCATTGGCCATCGAGGGTATCATTGCCTTCTTCTTGGAGTCTACTTTCGTGGCCGTGATGTATTTCGGATGGAAAAAGGTGTCGGCAGGTTTCCATCTCGCTTCCACTTGGCTGACAGGCTTGGGAGCCACTTTCTCGGCATGGTGGATTCTCGTGGCTAACTCATGGATGCAATATCCGGTGGGATGTGAGTTCAATCCGGACACCATGCGCAACGAGATGGTGTCGTTCGCACAAGTGGCATTCTCGCCTTTTGCCATCGACAAATTCTGCCATACGGTGACATCGGCATGGATTATTGGTGCATTGTTCACCGTGGCTGTCAGTGCCTGGTACTTGCTTCGGAAACGAGAGCGGCTGCTTGCCATCGAAAGCATCAGAATTGGAAGCATTGTGGGACTCGTGGCTTCTTTGTTGGCAGCCGTCACCGGAGACCATTCCGCCTATACCATCGCCAAGGTGCAGCCTATGAAGTTGGCAGCCATGGAGGCTTTGTATGATGGAGGGACGGAGCAGAGCCTGACGCTCATCTCTATGGTCAACCCGTTCCAACAGCCCGACTACAAGGCTGGTGGGGAGGCTCCGCTGAGAATCAGCGTGCCTTATGCTCTGTCGTTTATGGCTACACATGATTTCAAGGGTTTCGTGCCGGGTGTCAACGACATCATCAAGGGCGGATATCTCAATGCTGAGGGCAAAGAGGAACTCTCTCTGGAGAAAAAAATGCAGAAAGGCAGTGAGGCTATCGCGGCCTTGAGTGAGTATAGAGAGTTGAAATCGGAAATCAAAGGTCAGCCGACTCCAGAACAGGAGGCCTTGCTGGCGAAGAAAGCCGATTTCCTCAAGGAAAACATGCGCTATTTTGGCTATGGATATATCCGGAATGCTGATGAAGCGGTGCCCTTCATTCCTCTATGTTTCTACACCTTCCGCATCATGGTGGGACTGGGATGCCTGTTCATCCTTTTCTTTGCAGTCACCCTTTTCTTGCTCTACAAGAAAGACATCACTGCGGGGAAATGGTGGAAATGGACGGCCATTCTCCTGCTGCCTCTGGGATATATTGCCAGTGAGTCTGGATGGCTTGTGGCTGAGTTTGGCCGACAGCCCTGGACCATCCAGGATATGATGCCAACATGGATAGGAGTCAGCGATCTCTCTTCCAGCGCGGTGATGCTCACTTTCTTCCTCTTCCTCGTCTTGTTCACCGCCTTGCTGGTTGTGGAGATCAACATCCTCTGCAAGCAGATCAAAAAGGGACCGGAATATACGAAATAACCTAAAACAGATACGATTATGACTTACGAGTTTATGCAACAATATTGGTGGTTCCTCGTTTCGCTGCTTGGAGCTCTGCTGGTATTCCTGATGTTTGTTCAAGGTGCTAATTCCATGATTTTCAGCCTTGGCAGCGATGAGACCGAGAGGAAAATGCTGATCAATTCCACCGGCAGGAAATGGGAGTTTACTTTCACCACTCTCGTTACCTTCGGAGGTGCTTTCTTCGCATCCTTCCCGCTTTTCTACAGTACCAGTTTCGGAGGAGCCTACTGGCTGTGGATGATTATCCTGTTTTCTTTCGTCTTGCAGGCAGTCAGCTATGAGTTTCAAAACAAATTGGGAAATATCTTCGGACCGAGACTTTTTCAGTGGTTTCTTATCTTCAACGGCATTCTCGGCCCGCTGCTTCTCGGTGGAGCAGTAGCGACTTTCTTCAATGGGTCCAATTTCATAGTCGATAAGGCAAGTATCATCGACAGCACACAATTGGTCATCAGCCGGTGGGCGAATGAAAGCAACGGCCTGGATGCTTTGCTCGATCCCTGGAACTTGGTCTTCGGAGTGGCTGTGTTCTTCCTGGCGCGCATGTTGGGTGTCCTCTATATTATAAATAATGTGGCGGATGACCCGTTGAGGGCAAGGGGGCGCAAGGCTTTGTTGGGAGCCACGGTGCCTTTCCTCATTCTCTTCCTCGCCTTCTTGGTTCGCACGCTGGTGAAGGATGGCTATGCTTATGACCCTGCCACGGGTGTGGTGTTTATGGAACCGATGAAATACCTGCACAATCTTTTGGATATGTGGTATGTCCTCATTGTACTGCTCTTCGGGGTGGTCTTGTTGCTCTATGCCGTTGTGAATACGGTGACCAAAGAGGATTATGTCAAGGGCATCTGGCCAGGCGGTATGGGTGTCGTGCTTGTTGTACTCTGCCTGTTGCTTTGTGCAGGTTGGAACAATACGGCATATTATCCCTCCAACGCCGATCTCGCCAGCAGTCTCACCATCGCCAATAGCTGCAGCAGTGAGTTTACCTTGAGGACCATGACGTATGTCAGTTTCATCATTCCATTTGTCCTGGCTTATATCGTCTATGCCTGGTGGTCTATCGATAAGAAGAAGATTGACCGTGAGGAGATGGCAGGAGAAGACCATGTCTATTGATTTGATGATGAGAAAGGTTGGTTTGTTATGGGTGCTGTGCACCTTTGTAGGTCTGGGCGCTTCAGCGCAAGAGGCGGATTTGACATCCCGTCCTCAGGTGCTTTTGGAGACAACGATGGGTAATATCCGTATCGCATTGTCGAATGAAACGCCTTTGCATCGCGACAATTTCTTGAAATTGGTCAGAGAACATGTTTATGACAGCGTGCTGTTTCATAGGGTTATCAAGGATTTCATGATTCAGACAGGCGACTGGGCTACACGTTATGAGAAAAAGGACAAGAGAATGAAGGAGATGAAAGGGAAGTTTAAATACAGAATCCCGGCTGAAATCCGTTTCCCCGCTCTTTTCCATAAACGGGGTGCCGTGGCCGCAGCTCGTGAACCCGATAGTGAGAATCCCAAGTGGGAGTCATCTCCTTCTCAGTTTTACATCGTGTATGGTTGGGACATGAACGAGGCTGAGGTGGAGCTCTATGAGCACAAGCTTGACTCTATCTCTGGCGGAAAAATTGTCTTTACTCCAGAAGTCAGGGAGACGTATGTCCGGCAAGGCGGTAGTCCACACCTCGACGGAAAATATACGGTCTTTGGTGAGGTCATCGAGGGCATGGATGTCGTGGAGAAAATCCAGACGGTAGAAACCGACGAGGCCGACCAACCCAAGAAAGATATCCGTATCATCCGTGCGGTGGAGATACCTGCGTCGGATTGATCTCTGCCTTGATTTTACCTTTGAGCTTCTTCTTTTCTCTCTTAGTAGGGAAGGGGAGAAGCTCTTTCTCTTGACATAAGTCAATAAATCGGAAAATTATTCGATTTTGATACATTTTTCCCGAGAAAAGTTTGGCTGGAATGGATAGTTTTCCTACCTTTGCATCCGCTTTCGGGTTGAGGCCCGTTGGCGAGACAAGAAATCGTTCTTTGAGAGGATTACATGAAGACAGAGAAGTAGTACAAGAAGCAGTGCCCTTCTCCCCATTTCGGAGGGTAGGGCACGGGTAGAAGATACGAGCCGTTCAATTCATTTTGAA